>MRWF01023974.1_pt1 | contig 71586 bp, 67 predicted proteins | sample 1013331 | NCBI WGS metagenome assembly MRWF01 (sample SAMN06117577, study PRJNA244670) | biofilm metagenome | biome: Water; feature: Cathode Biofilm; material: Biofilm; isolation source: microbial consortium enriched at the cathode of a solar microbial fuel cell | place: USA: District of Columbia ... | reverse complement strand
CCGCAGCAGAATGCCTTTATCGAGTCATTCAACGGCAGCCTGCGGGACGAGCTTCTCAATGAAGAGCTGTTCGATACCCTGGACGATGCCCGCCGCAAGCTGGCGCTGTGGCGCTACGATTACAACAACGTCAGGCCGCATTCTTCGCTGGGGAACAGAACGCCAATGCAAGCGCGGCAGGCGCTTGAGCTATTTGAGGGCTCCGCGCCTGCCGCGCTTGCCAAGCCCGAGACCGACGATTACCAAAACCAAACCCGCAGACTCTCCTCATGAACGAGGGACCAGCGGGGGGCAGGTCATTGTCATTCCGAACAAGCGGAGGGGAGCGCGCCTTTCGAGCGAAGTGCAGGGATCGACAAAACACCGACGATCCAGGAAACCAAGACAGGGTCATTCTGAGATGGGTAGAGGGAGCAACCACCCAAGTAGCAAGGTAGCAACAATAATTTCAGGCCCACCATTGCCCGCCCTTAGCGGTCATGTCCTGAACCGTTGCTCAATCTTTAGCGCTTGTTTGGCACCATCTGAGCGTGCGACCGGATAGGATTTGCCATCAACAGTCTGCGCACTCCGGCAGCGCTAAAAAACATCTTGCCCAGAAAATACAAAGGCAGGCCAAAGCCTGCCTTGAAGTGTTTTGCTGTAGGAAACGTCAAACAGGCGAGATTTGCGTGAAGTCGATCTCTTCAACCGGGACCACAATTGTTCCTTGATCAAACAATATCGCGCTGCGCATATATTCTGCAAAAGTGTCCGTGCGTGCGGTCGTTGTTGTGAAGGAAAGTTCCGCTGCAGAACTTTCTCTCTCGATGAAGCTGACATCTGATGTTTGCATTAAATAATTCACGGTTGATCCTCCCTTTTCCACCCTTCAAACAGCCGATTGTCCTGAAAGCCAATCGCAGGTGGTGCGCCATTTTGCGGCACTTGCACCTTCTGCAGGACACCCTCGGTGATGAATTGATGGCTTCCGCCTTCTACCGTTTCAATCAATCCACGCCGCACCCGGTAGTGCACAGCCGGGTGGTTTGCAAGCTCTACGTCCGGGGCAAACCGATCTCGTAGTTTCAGTGTTGCACTGACATTCTTATATAGATTTCTTAATATCGCGTAAAATTCTTCGCTCGGTTTCTCAATTTTGAGACCAAGCAACTCTGCCTCGCGGCGGTTGATTGTGTGGTCATGGCTTCCACTTTCACTGCAGAGGAAGTCGATGATTTGTTCTTTCTTCTGGCCTTCAATCTCCTGATGAACCAGGAGCTTCGTCGCCAGATCTCGTATCTGTGTTCTGGTCCTGAAAATTTGCCCCAAGACCAATGGATGAATCTGGGACGACAGGTGCGTCAAAACGGTTGCAAGACTGTTGGAGTCTTCCACACCAAGCTGCTTTGCCACATCCAGATATCCCTGAACTGCCTCCACGCTCACTGGGGCCCTTTGCGGCGGGTTGGTCCCTGGCACATGCGGATTCATAGGGTTGTTCACGCTTGGATCAATTGGCCCAAGTGTGGATTGTTTTGACATCACGATCCGGTTTGCGCCAAGGCACATCAGCGTGCCAGCACTAAGCGCCTTGACCAAAACGATGATTTCCAGCTCCTCACAAAACGTTCGGAGCAGATTGATCAATCTCCAGGCTGTCGCTGTGTTCCCGCCGGTTGTGTAGAGAACTACAGTGATTTTTTGTGCAGGCCAAAGCTCATCCAAATGCTCAACAAAAATGTCATCAACATCCGGGCCGATTTGGGTTTCCATCGCAGGCCGGTCACTGGTGACATACAGCAACACCTTGGAATCTCTTGCTGCTGCTATCTGTGATAAAATCTCTCTACGCTCTTCGTGGGCGCTTTCAGTTTGAGAAACTGGAAGTGCCACGGGCTGTTGGGCCCCTCCGATGTTCTGCTGGTTCAATTTTTTGCCTCTATGCCGTCTCGTGCTCACCCATAAATTGAATCAGACTGGTGTCTATAGCAAGAGTCTTCGGCAAGGCGACGCCGCGTTTCCCACATCAGCGGCAAAAATCGCAAGTTTTGAACGTGTAAGACGCGATTTCACGCCTTCTCAAGAGCCGACCCAAATAGGAAGTTTCGTTCCGGGTATCGTTCCGGATAAGCCCATCTAAACGGCGTGATTTCCTTTAAGATACTGATTTTAATGGCGACCCCGGCAGGATTCGAACCTGCAACCTGCCCCTTAGGAGGGGGCTGCTCTATCCAGTTGAGCCACGGGGCCGCGTCTTTCCGCGATAGCAAATCCGTCCTGCGATCACAATGGGATCGGCACAGCCCAAAGCCGTTTTGCCGCGCGCAGTTTCCATTGTGCAGCAAGTGATGTCTGCGCTAACGTCAAAGGCAGACATAACAAGAGGCTCAGGAACGTGACCACGGACAGCAAGCGCCCGCTTACCCTTCGCGATGTATCCGAAGCAACCGGTGTTTCCGAAATGACTGTAAGCCGGGTTCTGCGCAACCGCGGCGACGTGTCGGAGAAGACGCGCACTAAGGTGCTGAGCGCCGCAAAGGAACTGGGCTATGTGCCCAACAAGATTGCGGGCGCGCTGGCCTCGAACCGGGTGAACCTGGTGGCTGTGATCATCCCGTCACTGTCCAACATGGTGTTCCCGGAGGTGATGACCGGCATCAACCAAGTGCTGGAGAACACCGAGCTGCAGCCGGTTGTCGGCGTCACTGACTATCAGCCCGAAAAAGAGGAAAAAGTGCTGTACGAGATGCTCTCGTGGCGCCCCTCCGGCGTGATCATCGCGGGGCTGGAGCATACCGAAGCCGCCCGTGCCATGCTGAGCAGCGCCGGTATCCCGGTGGTGGAGATCATGGATACCGACGGCAAGCCGGTGGACGCGATGGTTGGCATCTCTCACCGCCGTGCAGGGCGCGAGATGGCAAAGGCGATCCTGAAGGCAGGCTACCGCCATATCGGCTTCATGGGCACCAAGATGCCGCTCGACCACCGCGCCCGCAAACGCTTCGAAGGCTTCACCGAGGCGCTGGCCAAGGAGGGCGTGGAGATCGAGGACCGCGAGTTCTATTCCGGCGGCTCAGCCCTGGCCAAGGGGCGCGAGATGACCCAGGCCATGCTGGAGCGCTCGCCCGAGCTGGATTTTCTCTATTATTCCAACGACATGATCGGAGCAGGCGGCTTGCTTTATCTGCTGGATCAGGGCATCGACGTGCCTGGCCAGATCGGCCTCGCCGGTTTCAACGGCGTGGAGCTGCTGCAAGGCCTGCCCCGCAAGCTCGCCACCATGGATGCCTGCCGCCTGGAAATCGGCCGCAAGGCGGCTGAGATCATCGCCGCACAGCTGGAAGACCCCGACGCCGAAATCGAAACCCAGATCACGCTGACCCCCACGATCTCTTATGGCGACACGCTGAAACGGCGCTGATGGCGCTGCAACGGCTTGGCAACCACAGTGCGCGGCGGCTGTTTCTGGACCGCCACGCGCTGCTGGAGCAGCCCGCAGGCCCGGCCAAAGGGGCTGATCTGCTGGAGCTGATCCAGCGGCTGGGGTTCGTGCAGCTCGACAGCATCAACACGGTTGCGCGCGCCCATGACGTAATCCTCTATTCCCGCCGGCCGGGTTACCGGGCGCAGAACCTCAAACGGCTCTACGAACGGGACCGCGGGCTGTTTGAGCATTGGACCCATGACGCCGCGATGATCCCGATGGCGTTTTACCCTCAGTGGCATCTAAGGTTCCGGCGCGACACCGAGCTGCTGCGCAAACGCTGGCGCAACTGGCGGCGCGACGGTTTCGAGGCGCAATTTGAAACCGTCCTGAACCACGTCCGCGACCACGGGCCCGTCAGCTCTTCCGACCTCGGCAAGGGCGAGAAAAAGAGCTCTGGAGGCTGGTGGGACTGGCATCCGTCCAAAACCGCGCTGGAATACCTCTGGCGCTCCGGAGCGCTGACGGTGGTGGGTCGCGAGGGGTTCCAGAAACGCTATGACCTGACAGAACGGGTGATTGAGGAGCATCTGCGCCCCACTGCCCATTGCGATGAGGCGGCGACGGTGAACTGGCTGTGCTCTGCCGCTTTGGACCGCCTGGGCTTTGCCACATCGGGAGAGCTGGCCGCCTTCTGGGACACTGCCTCTCCGGCGGAAGCCAAGGCCTGGTGTGCGCAGCAGTTGCGCCAGGGCGGGCTTGAGGAGATCTGCGTCGAGCAGGCCGATGGCAGTTTGCGCAAGGTGTTCAGCCGTCCTGGCACTGTCGGAGAAGCCGGGGAACTGGGGCCGGCACCTGGCCGGATGCGGGTGCTCAGCCCGTTCGACCCCGCACTGCGCGACCGCAAACGGGCCGAGCGGCTGTTCGGCTTCCACTACCGGATCGAGGTTTTCACCCCCGCCCCCAAACGGCAATACGGCTACTACGTCTTCCCTCTTCTGGAGGGCGACCGCCTTGCGGGCCGCATCGACATGAAAGCGGACCGGGACGCAGACCTGCTGCGCGTGACCGCTGTCTGGCCGGAAAGCGATATGAAATGGCCGCGGTCCCGCACACGGCGGCTGGAGGCCGAGCTGGACCGGGTGGCGCGGTTTGCAGGCGTCAGCAGAGTGGTTTTCGCTGATGGCTGGCTGCGCTGAGCAGCGTCATTCCGGCCGCAGCTGCGCCTCGATCACGGCACGGTAGTCGCCGGGTGCCGGTTTGGCCGTGAAGGTGTCGGGCGCGATGAAGACGCAGACGAATTTGCCTTCGAAACACAGAACGCCGTCCTGCCGCGCATTGACCCGGAAAGTCACCGACTTGCTGCCCAAAGCCGCCGGCCAGACCTCGCACATCAGCCGGTGCCGGGGCGTGACCGGAGACCGGAAGTCGATGCTCATGTGCACAAACGGCGTGCCGGTGCCCCGGTCCAGTTCCATCTGGTACCAGCCGTCACCGTCCAGGTGATGCTCCCACCAGGCGTCGATCGCTTCCAGCGCAAAGGCAGGCAGCCGTCCGGTATAGGCAATCCGCGCCGGGTCGCAGTCGCCCCAGCCGACGCGGATTTCGTGAACGAAAGTGTTTTGCCCTGCCATGTTATGCCGCCCCGACCGTTTCTGCAGGCGCATCCTACCGGCGCGGGTTTGAGATAGTAAACGGCAAAGGCCGCCGGCACCGCTGCGTCACGAACCGCCGCGCTTGCGGCTCAGGACCAGATCCGGGAGCACCAGCGCATCAATCAGCGCCTCGCACAATCCAACGCAGTTGGTGCAGCCCAGACAGGGTCCTTGCAGCCCCGAAACCTTGGCGGACAGCGCCTTGACCCTCGGCGCGTCGGATTTGCTGCGGCTGATGGGCATGGCTGGTCTCCCCTGTGTGTGGTGACGGACAGGATCAGCGGACCCCAAAAGGTGAGTCTGGTCAATCCAGACCGGTGTCACAAAATATTTCCATCTTGAGACCGGCTGGCCGCAGACCCTCCCCCGCGCGAGACGGGAGAGGGCAACGCTTTACTGCATCAGCATCAGCGGCAGCAGCGTGATGATCGGGAAGGCCACCAGGATGACCACCCGGATCAGGTCGGAGGCGACAAAGAACATGACCGCCTTATAGGTGTCGATCATCTTGGTCTTGCGGTCCATCGCGTTGATGATGAACAGGTTCATGCCAACCGGCGGGGTGATCAGGCCAACCTCCACCACGATCAGCACCAGCACACCGAACCAGATCGCGACATATTCCGCCTCAATCCGGTTCACCCGGCCTTCGGTCACCCGGATGCCCAGTTCCTTCATTTGCTCCCGGGTCAGTTCAGCCCCGGTGGCAATTGCATCCTGTATCGAGGCAAGCATCTCTGCCCCCATCCCCTCAGGGACACCGGCCTTCAGCACCTCCATCGCGGCATCCGCCTGCATCGCGGGCAGCGACAGCAAGCCAAAGTCCATGGCAGAGATCACCGGGAAGAAGATCGGGATCGTCAGCAGGATCATCGACAGCGAATCCATCAGGCAGCCGAACACCAGATAGAAGGCAAGGATCAGCGCCAGAACCATCCAGGGGCTGAGACCCTGGCTCACGACGAAGTCGGCCAGCTCCTGCGGCACCTTGGTCAGCGCCAGGAAGCCGTTGTAGAATCCCGCACCCAGCACAATGAAAAAGATCATCGCGGTGGAGCGCGCCGTCACCAGGAAGCTGTCGGCAAGCGTATCGCGGGTCAGCCCGCCATTGGTCCAGGCAATAAACCCGGTGCCAAAGGCCCCCACGGCCGCGCCCTCGGTCGGGGTGAACCAGCCCAGGTAAATACCGCCGACAACAAGGCCGAACACCAGCAGCACCGGCCAGACATGGAACAGCGCGGCAAAACGGTCGCGCATCGGAACCGGCGGGCGGGTGCCCGCGCTTTCCGGGAACAGGCGCACATAAATGGAAATCGCAACCACATAACCTAGTGCCGCCAGCAGGCCCGGGATGAAGGCCGACAGAAACAGCTTGGCGATGTTCTGTTCCGTCAGGATCGCATAGATCACCAGCACCACCGAAGGCGGGATCAGAATGCCCAGCGTGCCGCCGGCTGCCAGTGTGGCGGTGGAAAAGCCGCCGGCATAGCCGTATTGCTTCAGCTCGGGCAGCGCCACCCGGCCCATGGTGGCTGCGGTCGCCAGAGACGAGCCGCAGATCGCGCCAAAGCCGGCACAGGCGCCGATGGCCGCCATCGCGACACCGCCCTTGCGGTGGCCCAAAAACCCTTCAGCCGCTTTGAACAGCGCAGTGGACATGCCGCCCAGCGTTGCAAAGTGCCCCATCAGCAGGAACATCGGCACTATGGTCAGCGAATAGGAGGAGAAGGTGGTATAGGTCTCGCTTTTCAGCCGCCCGAAGGCGACCTGGGTGCCATCCGTGACCCAGATCAGCCCGCCAAGGCCGACCAGAAACATCGAAAGCCCGATCGGAACCCGCAGAAAGATCAGCAGCATCAGAACCGGGAAGGAGGCGATGCCAATTTCAAGAGCCGTCACTGTTCACCCTCCACGCCGTCCCAGACCAGGATCCGGCCGGTAAAAAATTCGATGGTGCGGATTGCACCCATGTAGATGCCCACGATGGCTGCCACGACGGCCGCCACCAGGCTGATGGCGTAGGCCCACCAAACCGGAAACTCGAGCAGGAAGGAGGTTTCGCCATTGGTGTATTTACCGGCAAGCCCTGCCCCCAGCCGCCAGGCAATCAGAACCAGCACCGCGGCGAAGACCACTTCGGTAACCATCCGCAGAAACCGCTTCACGCCGCGCGGGAAGGCATCGGCCACCACATCAACCGACGCATGGCCAGCAGTGATCTGACACAATGGCAGGAAGGCGAAGATGGCAAACGCCACCCCGGCCTCGACCAGTTCAAAGTCGCCGTTCACTGGCCCGACCCAGCCCGTCATCCAATTTGAAAACCCTGGCGCGATCCGCTCCATCAAATCGCCATGGAAGAAACCGTTGAGCAGGCGCCCAGCGATCGAAACACATGTCAGAATGATCAGAAGAGTGAGGACCGCACCGCCCAGGTAGGCCATTGATTTGGCCAGCCGCATCATGAGCTTGTGCATGGTTAAGTTGCCTTGTTCCGGTGTGCAAAGGGCCGCAGTGCCAATGCCGCGCGGCCCTTCACTTTTATCAATACAAACGCCTTACTGGTACTGCGGCGTGTATTTCTCGATCAGCGCGCTGGCTTCTTCGATCAGGGCAGCGCCATCGAGGCCCTTTTCCTTCATGTCAGCGATCCACTGGTCATAGATCGGCTGCGCGCGTTCACGCCAGACCGCGGTTTGCTCTTCGTCGAGGGTGATCACGTTGTTGCCCAGATCCAGCGCCATCTCGCGCGAGGGGCCGTCGGAATCCGCCTGGGTGCCGCCGGCAAAGACCGAGAATTCCAGGCCGGAGTTGTCGTCGATGGCCTTTTTCAGGTCATCCGGCAGGCTCTCATACTTTTCTTTGTTCATCGCCAGAACGAAGGTCAGGGTATATAGCGCCTTGCCAGTGAACTCGGTGTGGTTTTCCACCAGTTCCGGAACCTTCAGCGCCGCGGTGACTTCCCACGGAATGGTGGTGCCGTCGATCACGCCCTTGGACAGGCCTTCCGGAATCGCCGGAACCGGCATCCCGACCGGGGTCGCGCCCAGCTCGGTCAGCAGCGCGTTGACCGAACGCCCGCCGCCGCGGATCTTCATGCCTTCCAGGTCTTCCGGCGTTTCCACCGGATCGGCGGTATGAATCATGCCCGGCCCATGCACCCAGGTGCCCAGGATTTTCACATCCTTGAACTCGGTGTCTTTCATGTGCTTGTCGAACATTTCCCAATAGGCGTGCGACACGGCCCGCGCATTGGTCATCATGAACGGAAGCTCGAACACCTCGGTCGAGGGGTAGCGGCCCGGGGTATAGCCCACCACGGTCCAGACGATATCCGCGACGCCGTCAATGGCCTGGTCCATCAGCTCTGGCGGCTTGCCGCCCAGCTGCATCGACGGAAAGCGATCAACCTTGATGCGCCCGCCAGAGGATTCCTCGACGTTGTCCGCCCAGACATCCAGGATCAGTTTCGGCACGTTTGCCTGCGCCGGCAAGAACTGGTGAAGTTTCAGCGTCACCTCCTGCGCAAATGCCGGTGCCGCGCAGAATGCCGCGACAGCTGCCGCGCCAACGGCGCCCAGTAGCTTTCTCCGAGTGGTCATATCGTCCTCCCTTTGACCTCATCCCTTACCGGATTCCCGCCTTCGCAACTTTGCTGCGGAATCCAGCGTTTATCTTTCCGTTTCTGCCGTCAGAGCCCCGCCGAAGGTTCGTTTAACGAACCGGCTGCCTCTCTGCTATTAGGTGCGTTTGTAACCATCAACAGCAGATTATGCATTTTCTACTCATGAAATCCGCCTGCTGACTTTTGTCCCAGGCAGATTTTCCGCTTGATATGTTACGAAGCCCCCCGCAATCACATTCAAATTGATACATATTGAAGCCAGCGCAAAGCAACAATAAACATCCGCTCGCCCGCCTTGCGTCATTCCGCAGCAGTCAAGGACAGCTCCACCGGCGCCAGCCCGTCAATTCCGCCATGCATCCGGTCGCCGCTTTGCACCGGCCCGACACCGGCAGGCGTACCGGTCAGAATCAGGTCTCCAGGCCGCAAGTGGTAAAAGCCGGACAGATGGCAGATGATCTCCTTCACGGACCAGATCATCTCATCCAGCGTGGCGTCCTGCCGGATCTCCCCGTTCACCTCCAGCCAGATCCGCTGCTTTTCCGGCCCGCCCCAGTCCGCCGCCCGGGTCAGCGGCGCCAGGACCGTGCCGTTCTCCAGATCCTTGCCCAGATCCCAGGGCCGCTGCTTTTGCCGCTCGCGGATCTGCAGATCCCGCCGGGTCATATCCAGCGCACAGCCGTAGCCAAAGATCGCTTGCCGTGCTTCCTCGGCAGAGGCCCGGAACACCGGTGCGCCGATGGCCACGGCCAACTCCATCTCATGATGAAAGTTCCCGGTGCCCGGCGGATAGGGCACTTCTGCACCTGACAACACCGCATTGGCGGCCGCCTTGGTGAAATAGAACGGCGCCTCCCGGTCCACTTCATTGCCCATCTCAGCGGCGTGGGCCGCATAGTTGCGTCCGACACAAAACACCCGCCCTACAGGATAGCCCGCAGCTTCCCCGGCAACCGGAATCACCGGCGTCTCCGGCAGTGCAAACAGAACCTCACCCATCTGAAAATCCTTTTGGAATAGCCTTCCACCTAGTCAGACCTCCAAACAACGGACCTGTAAACCCTGCTTTCTGCTTCTAAAGATTTGAAATTCCTGATCCATGCGCTTACCGGCGGCGCCTTTGCCGCGTTTCCGCAGGAAGTCTTGGAACCTTGCGCCGGGCTGTTCACCAGCACAGCAAGCGACTGGAAGTGTTAAACACAGGCACACGGAATTTTGCCCCAAAGGCAGGAGAGGTTTGGCAACTCCCCCGACACGCTCTTCCCCTCGCCTGGACGGTCGAGAGAATCCCCGAAGGGGATCAACATCTTACTTGTTTTCAGCGGTGTTTTGGGAGGAAGTGGTGAGCCGTGCAGGATTCGAACCTGCGACCCACTGATTAAAAGTCAGTTGCTCTACCAACTGAGCTAACGGCCCACTTCTTCGTCGCGGTCTAAGTGTTTTTTCCAAAAGGTTCAAGCACTTATTTCGCTTCGGAACTGCTTGGCAGCGTGTGTCTCACTGTCCCGATAGGCGGCGTATCTAGGGGGAGTAGCGCGGGGGGTCAACCCCTTTTTTCAACTTTTCTAACCGAAGGCTGGATTCATCTTTGCGCCGGGTCTATATGCCCGCCATGAGCACCTCCGCAGATACCGCACTCCCCTTCATGAAGATGCACGGGCTGGGCAACGACTTTGTCGTTGTCGACGCGCGCGCGCAGGACATTGCCATCACCCCGGCAATGGCCAGGGGAATCGCCCACCGCCAGTTCGGCGTCGGGTTCGACCAGCTGACCGTCATTACAAGCGGCAAGGGCGATGCGCATCTGACCTTCTACAACGCCGACGGTTCCACCTCCGGCGCCTGCGGCAATGCCACCCGCTGCATTGCCCGCCATCTGATTCTTGAAACCGGCAAACCGGAGCTGCACCTGACCACGGACCGCGGCGACCTCTATGCCCGCGACGCCGGCAACGGGCTCACCGCCGTCAACATGGGGGCGCCGCAGCTGGACTGGCAGGACATTCCCCTGGCCGAGAAAGTTGACACGCTGGAATTGCCAATTGAGGGCGGCCCCACGGCAACCGGCATGGGCAACCCCCATTGCACCTTCTTTGTCGAGGACGCCGAAATTATCCCCTTGGAGGAATTCGGCCCCCGTTATGAGCACCACCCGCTCTACCCTCAGCGCACCAATGTGCAGGTTGCCCAGGTGACCGGCCCCGACCGCATCCGCATGCGCGTGTGGGAGCGCGGTGTGGGGGTGACTCTGGCTTCCGGCTCCTCCTCCTGCGCGACAGCCGTTGCGGCCGCCCGCCGCGGGCTGACGGGTCGCAAGGTGCAGATCGACCTCGATGGCGGCACCCTGTGGATCGACTGGGCAGAGGACGGCGTCTGGATGACCGGCCCGACCATGCATGTGTTCGACGGCACCTTCACCCGTGAATTCCTGGAGTCACTGGCATGAGCGTGCCCAAGTTCACCACCCTTGGCTGCCGCCTGAACGCCTATGAGACCGAGGCGATGAAGGAGCTGAGCCAGCAGGCGGGCCTGGAGAACGCCGTGGTGGTGAACACCTGCGCGGTGACGGCGGAGGCCGTGCGCAAGGCGCGCCAGGAGATCCGCCGCTTGCGCCGGGAAAATCCGGAGGCGCCGATCATCGTGACCGGCTGCGCCGCCCAGACAGAGCCGGAAACCTTTGCCGCGATGGAAGAGGTCACCCGCGTCATCGGCAACACCGAAAAGATGCAGGCCGAAACCTGGCAGCAGATCGCCAAGGGGCCGGATTTCATTGGCACCACGGAAAAGGTCCAGGTCGACGACATCATGTCGGTGACCGAAACCGCAGGCCATCTGATCGACGGTTTCGGCACCCGTTCCCGCGCCTATGTGCAGGTCCAGAACGGCTGCGACCACCGCTGCACCTTCTGCATCATCCCCTACGGCCGCGGCAACTCCCGATCGGTCCCTGCTGGCGTGGTGATCGACCAGATCAAGCGGCTGGTGGACAGGGGCTACAACGAGGTGGTTCTGACGGGCGTGGACCTCACCTCCTGGGGCGCCGATCTGCCCGCACAGCCGCTCCTGGGCGACCTTGTGATGCGGATCCTGAAACTGGTGCCGGACCTGCCGCGCCTGCGCATCTCCTCCATCGATTCGATCGAGGCGGACGAGAACCTGATGCAGGCCATCGCCACCGAGCCGCGGCTGATGCCGCACCTGCATCTGTCGCTGCAACACGGCGACGACCTGATCCTGAAACGCATGGCCCGCCGCCACCTGCGCGACGACGCCATCGCGTTTTGCGAGGAAGCCCGCCGCCTGCGCCCGGAGATGACCTTTGGCGCCGATATCATCGCGGGCTTCCCGACCGAATCCGACGCCCATTTCGAGAACTCGCTGAAGCTGGTCACCGACTGCGGCCTGACCTGGCTGCACGTCTTCCCCTATTCCAAGCGCGAAGGCACCCCGGCCGCCAGAATCCCGAACCAGGTGAACGGCAATGTGATCAAGGAGCGCGCCGCCCGCCTGCGTGCGGCCGGCGATGCGCAAGTGGAGCGCCACCTGGCTGCGCAGATCGGCAAGACCCACCGCATCCTGATGGAAAACCCGCATATGGGCCGCACCGAGCAGTTCACCGAGGTGACATTTGCCGCACCGCAGGAAGAAGGCCGGATCGTCACGGCCGAGATTACCGGTGTGGCAGGCAACCAGCTGGTGGCTTGAGGCTGCGGGGAATTGCCTTCCTCCGAATTTCCCGCTAAATCTCACATCACAGGTCCCGGATACCTGCCGCTCGCGGCCTCTGGCCATGGTGAAATTCGGACAAGGTTTATCCTGACGCCTGGGTGCACGCCCGGACAGCAACGCGAGCCCTGTCTGCAACGGCATATGCACCCTTTTGCGAAAGGTATATCCATGCAGACTAACTCTGCCCTGCCCCCCGTGCCGCAGCTCAAGGCCGAAGCACGGCTGTTGCGCAAGCATTCCGTGGCCCAGGGCCAGCCCATCAGCCACAGCACCGCCCTGGAGCGGATCGCCCACTACTACGGCTTCCGCGACTGGAACACGCTCAGCGCCCGCGCCTCGAACGCGCCGGAACTGCGGGTGGGGATGCGGGTCGAGGGGCGCTATCTCGGCCAGCCCTTCACCGGCTATGTTCACGGGCTGGCGGCCTGCGGCAGTAGCGGCCACCGGCGGATCACACTGCACTTCGACACGCCGGTGGACGTGGTTCAGTTCGACAGCTTCTCGTCCTGGCGCCAGCGGGTGTCGGCGGTCATCAATGCAGACGACCGCTCGCCGCAGAGAACCTCCAACGGGCTGCCGCATCTGACGGTCAGCCCGCTGGCCTGAGCCGCGCTGCTTTTTTCTGGCCCGAAGTCTCCCCGGGGCGCTTTCCCCCTTGGAAACGGAAAACCCCCGCAAGCGGCGCTTGCGGGGGTTTGATGCTTCACACAGTCAGCGGAACTGAACTCAGTCCTTGCCTTTGACCGGCGCCCACAGCTTCTTGTTGGTCAGGTACAGCAGCACCGACAGCACGGTCAGGAACAGCACGCCGACAAAACCGGCTTGCTTGCGGGCCATCATCTTGGGCTCGGCAGTCCACATCAGGAAAGCCGCGACGTCCTGCGACATGGCCTCCACGTCATTGGCGTGACCGTCGGCAAATTCCACCTGCTCATCCGACAGCGGCGGCGCCATCGAGATCCAGCCGCCCGGGAAGGCGGTGTTTTCATAGAAGGTGGTGCCTGCTTCTTCCTTCGTCTCGCCAGTGTATCCAGCCAGCAGCGAGGCAATGTATTCGGCACCGCCCATGCCTTTGAACAGCTGGTTCAGGCCCAGGCCGTAGGGGCCATGGAAGCCCGCACGCGCCTTGGCCATCATGCTGAGGTCCGGGGCGCCAGCGTTGTTGTTCTCCGGGAAGTTGTCGACCGGCTTGGCCGGGCGGTCTTCGTCCAGTGCCGGATCGTAGACGCTGAAGTTGTCAGCTGCGTAGGCGCGCACCTGATCTTCGGGCATCTGCGGGCCGCCTTCGTCCGACAGGGTGCGGATCGGCACCAGCTTCAGACCGTGGCAGGCTGCGCAGACTTCGGTGTAGACCTGCAGGCCGCGCTGCAGCTGGTTGCGGTCATAGGTGCCGAACGGCCCCTCGAACGAGAAGTCGTAGTCGGTGATGTGCTGCTCGCCGCCGCCTGCTGCGAAAGACGCAGCAGGGATCAGGGCCAGAGCGAAGGCGGCACCGGTTGCCAGTTTCTTGAACATTGCTAGGTGTTCCTTCTTCTTACTCGGCAGGAGTGGCTTCAGCAGAAGATTTCTTGCCGTAGTGGGCCTCGAAATCCTCTTCGATGGTCGCCGGTTGCGGCAGCGGCTTCTCGATCACGCCCAGCAGCGGCAGGATCACGAAGAAGTAGCCGAACCAATAGGCCGATGCGATCAGCGAGAACGACGCATAGGGCTCTTCCGCCGGCATCGCGCCCAGCCACATCAGGGCAAAGAAGTCGATCACCAGCAGCGCGAACCACCACTTGAACATCGGGCGGTAGCGGCCCGAACGGACGCGCGAGGTGTCCAGCCAGGGCGCCAGGGCCATCGCCAGGATCGCGCCGAACATGGCGATCACGCCAAAGAACTTCGCATCCACGATGCCGCCGGTGATGAAGGAGGCAAACTGCACGACCCAGACTTCGGAGGTGAAGGCACGCAGGATCGCGTAGAACGGCAGGAAGTACCATTCCGGAACGATGTGCGCGGGCGTCACCAGCGGGTTGGCTTCGATGTAGTTGTCCGGGTGGCCCAGGTAGTTCGGCATGAAGCCGACAATTGCCCAGAAAATCACCAGCACAACGGCCAGGCCCAGGAAGTCCTTGATCACGAAGTACGGCCAGAACGGCAGGGTGTCTTTCTTGGCTTCTTCCTTGGACCCCTTGCGGACATCAACGCCGGTGGGGTTGTTGTTGCCAGTGGTGTGGAAGGCCCAGATGTGCACGATCACCAGCGCCGCAATCACGAACGGCAGCAGGTAGTGCAGCGAGAAGAAGCGGTTCAGGGTGGCGTTGTCCACCGCCGGCCCGCCCAGGAGCCAGGTCTGGATCGGTTCGCCGATGAAGGGGATGGCGCCGAACAGGCCGGTGATCACGGTGGCGCCCCAGAAGGACATCTGGCCCCACGGCAGCACGTAGCCCATGAAGGCGGTGCCCATCATCATCAGGTAGATCAGCATGCCGACGATCCAGGTGATCTCGCGGGGCGCCTTGTAGGAGCCATAGTACAGGCCGCGGAAGATGTGGATGTAGACGGCAACAAAGAACAGCGAGGCGCCGTTCATGTGAAGGTAGCGCAGCATATGGCCGCCGTTCACGTTGCGCATGATGTGCTCAACGGATGCAAAGGCCATGTCGACATGCGGGGTGTAATGCATCACCAGGACGATGCCGGTGACGATCTGCAGCGCCAGGCAGAAGGCCAGGACGATGCCCCAGATCCACCACCAGTTCAGGTTCTTGGGGGTGGGGATCATGATGGTGTCATAGATCAGGCCGACGATGGGCAGGCGGCTGTGCAGCCACTTCTCTGCGCCTGTCTTCGGCTCGTAATGGTCGTGGGGAATACCGGACATGAGCGCGTTTCCTTATCCCAGCTTGATGGTGGTGGCGTCGGTGAACTCGGCCAGCGGAATGTGCAGGTTCTCAGGCGCCGGGCCTTTGCGGATCCGGCCGGCGGTGTCGTAGTGCGACCCGTGGCACGGGCAGAACCAGCCGTTGAATTCGCCTGCGCCGTCACCCAGCGGCACACAGCCCAGGTGGGTGCAGACACCCATCATCACCAGCCATTCGCCGGTTTCGTCCAGGGTACGGTTCGCGTCAGCCGCGTCGGTGCCCGGCTTGTTGGCGTTTTCCGACCGCGGGTCGATCAGCTCGGACAGCTCCACTTCGCGGGCCGCCTCGATCTCTTCCTGGGTGCGGCGGCGGATGAACACCGGCTTGCCCAGGAACATGACCGAAATCTGCGTGCCAACTTCCACGCCGCTGACATCGACCAGGATCGAGGACAGCGCTTTCACGTCGGCGGAGGGGTTCATCTGGTTGACCAGGGGCCATACGGCGGCACCCGCGGTCACTGCCCCGGCGCCGGCAGTGGCGTAGTAGAGGAAATCTCTCCGGGTTCCTTCGTGGTCTTCTGCGTGGGACACGAGGTTTTCTCCAATTCCAGCGCCCGTTTAGGGCAAACATGCGCATGCACCGCGATTGCTCGCAGTGACTCTGGCGCGTGTCTAGCGGGGAGAGAGCCGTTCGTCCAGCGGTCATGGGCGCGCAGAAAGCCGCAGACGGCAATTCTGTCACGCCTGGGTGACAGTGCCGCACCCATATCGTTGCGGCACCAGTCCGTTTCAAGAGGCCGGGGTCAAGCCGCCGGCGGTTTTGTCGCTTGCATCGACGGGCGCGATTCGAATGTCTCGAACCACTCCGCCAGCGCCTCGTTGCCCTGACGCCAGTTTGTGTCCGGGTGGCGGAAGTTCACATAGGCCAGCGCACAGGCCACCGCGATCTGACCGATATCCAGCGGCCCCCGCAGATGACTCATCCAGCGCGCATTCAGTGCCGCGCAGCCGCCCAGCACCTTGTCCCGCTGCGCATTCAGCCAGCCGTCCCACTGCTTGTCCTCCGGGCGCAGCCGTTTCTCGTAGGACATCAGCACCGCCGCATCCATGATCCCGTCGGCGGTCGCCTCCAGCACCTTGCTGTCCCAGCCGCGGCTGTACAGCTTGCCGCCGGCGCGCTCATCCAGATAGGCGCAGATCACCCTGCTGTCATAGAGAGCCGGCCCGTCATTGCGCTCCAGTGCCGGGATCTTGGCCAGCGGATTGCTGGCCTTCACATCCGGACTGGGGCTGAGCGGGGTTGTTGTGACATCCAGGATTTCGACATCCTGCAATTGCCCGGTTTCACGCAGCAGCACCACAACCTTGCGGGCAAAAGGGGATGCTTGGGAATAAGTGAGTTTCATCAGAAATATCCTCCGCTGTTTGGCCGCAGCCTACTGCAAGCGGGCCTGAGGGAAAGGGGCAATCACCGCACTGTGCTAAACTGGTCCAGTGTAACACGTGACAGGAGGCCTCCAATGATCATGCGGATATTCCAGGTCGTCATCCGGCCCGGCAAGGAAGCCGAGTTCAGCAAGTTCTTTCATGAAACCGCGATCCCGCTGATGAAAGGCACCGACGGAATCGTCTCTGTCCTGCCTGGCGCACCGCGCTCCGAGACTCCGCGGGAGTTCAGCTTTGTGATGGTCTGGAAGGATCTGGCCTCGCTCAAGACTTTTGCGGGTGAGGATTACACCAGTCCGCACATCGACCCGGCTGAGGCCGAACTGGTCGAGTCACGCACCATCAAGCACTACAACTTGGTCGAGACCTGACCCCGTTCCGCAATTCCCGCTTGCAGGCATCTCCGCTGCTTGCCAAAGTCTCGCCGTTCTCAGGGCGGGGCGGAATTCCCCACCGGCGGTAAGCGGCCAGTCCCGCAAGCCCGCGAGCGGCTTCCATGGTTTTGGGAGTGTCAGCAGATCTGGTGCAACTCCAGAGCCGACGGTCACAGTCCGGATGGAAGAGAACGTGCAGAAGGGCGGCGCCAGGCGTGCGCCCGTCTGTTCGTGATCGCCTTGGGTGACGTGTCAGAACCACAAGGAGATTACCACATGACACACACCCGCTATGCCTTCATCAAGGCGCAATGGCACGCTGACATTGTCGACCGGGCGCTGGAGGGCTTCCTGCAGCTGATCCCGGCAGAGCAGGTCGACGTGTTCGACGTGCCCGGCGCCTTTGAAATGCCGCTGCTGGCGCAGGAGCTGGCAAAGACCGGAAAATACGCCGCCGTGGCCTGCGCCGCCTTCGTGGTGGATGGCGGCATCTACCGGCATGATTTTGTGGCTCAGGCCGTGGTGGACGGGCTGATGCGTGCAAGCATGGACACCGGGGTGCCGGTGCTGTCGGTCTCGCTGACCCCGCACCACTACCAGGAGACGGAGCACCACAACGCGATCTACCGCGCTCACTTCGTGGAGAAGGGGCGCGAGGCTGCCAATGCTGCGCTGATGATCACCAAAACGCGGGAGGCGGCACTGGCTGCATAAATCTGCTTTTTACAGTGCCTTACACAACTGACTGGCCCGCCGCGCAGGCGGCGGGCAACCGTCCTCACTCCACAATTCTCAATTTAACCATATATTAATAAAGGATGTTTCGCAGCGAAACCCCTTTTCATTTACACCCCGTCGCAGGCCGTTCCCGGCAGCGGGGTCAGGCCGTTCCCAAATACGCCTGCAAGGCCGGCGGCGGGTTGTCCAGCAGCTCCGCCGTCGCCTGCGGCGGGTGCGCCGTGCCCTCCGCCACCAGCACCACCTGATCCGCGATCCGGCGGGCGTCATTGGGATCATGGCTGACCATCAGCACTGTCGCGCCACTTTCCCGCGCAAGGTCTGAGACCAGATCCAGCATCTCTGCCTTCAGCGCTGGACCAAGCGCGGCAAAGGGTTCATCCAGCAGCAGGATATCGCGCCCCTGCACCAGCACCCGCGCCAGCGCCACCCGGCTTTGCTGCCCGCCCGACAGCGCCGCAGGCTTGCGCGTGCCCACGCCACCCAGGCCGACCCGCTCCAGCGCCGCCCCGACCTGGCTCCACTCCGCCTCGCTCAACCGCAGGTTCGCATGCAGCCCCAGCGCCACATTTTGCGCCACGGTCAGATGCGGAAACAGGTTGCCGTCCTGAAACAGCATCGCCACCGGCCGCTTGCCCGGCGGCGTGCCGGTCAGGTCCGCGCCGTTCCACGAGATACGCCCGCGGGTAACGGGCAGAAAACCCGCCACCGCCTCCACCAGCGTTGATTTGCCGGCGCCAGAAGGCCCGATCACCGCGACGCAGGCGCCGGCTGCGATCTCCAGATCCGCTTCTACCGCATAATCGCCGTTCATGATCCGGCAGTTCTCAAGCCTCAGCATGCCAGCGCCCCCCGCGGTCCAAAATCCAGAATGCCCCCATCGACAGCATCAGCAACAGCAGCGCCGCGCCGGCCGCCGCCTCCATCCGGTAGGCCCCCATCAGCCGGTAGATCTGCAAAGGGAGCGTTGCAAAATCCGGGTCGGCAAACAGCGCCACCACACCGAGGTCGCCCATCGACAGCGCCGCCGCCAATCCCGCGGCAAACCCGGTCTGCGCCCGCATCCGCGGCAGGTAGACCCGGCGCACAAAGGCCCAGCCCTGCATGTCCAGCGACAGCGACAGGCGGCCATACCGCCCCAGCACCTCCCGCGCCCGCGGGACCAGAATGCGCATGGCAAAAGGCAGCGCCATCACCGCATTGACCAGCGCCGTCACCGGCAGCGCCAGCGCAAAGGGGTCAGCGATGGGATAGATCAGAATGAACAGCCCGGTGCCGATCACCAGCGGCGAGGCCGCGAGACCCAAAATACCCGACAGCTCGGTCAGACCAGCACGCCCGGCAGCCGCGGCGGCGGCCATCGGCAAGGCCAGCCCCAGCAGGATCACGGTGCTGAGCGCGGCAACCAGAACGGAGTTTCCCGCCGCCTGCCAGACGGACGCTTTCAGCGACAGAACACCCGGCAGGCCTGCCAGCACGATAGCCGCCAGCGGCAGCAGCAGGAACGCGGCGGACAGGACAATCCAAAAGCCATCCAAGCTGCGCGCCAGGGCGCTCTGCCCGTCCCAGCGCCGCACCGCAAGGTCAAGGCCGGCACCAAAGCCTTCGCCCGCCGACACCCGCAGCGCCACCAGCGCGGCGGCACCAGTCAGCAGCAGCTGCAACCCAGACAAGAGCGCCGCGCGGCCCAGGTCGAAATCAAACCGGAAAGCCTGATAGATGGCGAGCTCGATAGTCGTTGCCTTTGGGCCTCCACCCAGGGTTAGCGCCACCGCAAAGCTGGACAGGCAAATGGCAAACACCACCGCCAGCGCACCGGGCGCCACCCGCCGCAGCATCGGGCCTTCCAAGAGCCGCCACATCGCCAGCGGCCCGGCGTCCAGCTGTGCTGCCAAGCGGAAGCGTTCGGCAGGGATCTCCTGCCAGCCCTGCAGGATCAGCCGGGTCGCCAGCGGCAGGTTGAAGAAGACATGCGCCAGCACCACCCCGTGCAGCCCGTAAATCTGCACAGGGTCCAAACCGAATATCCCCAGCAGGCTGCTCAGCCAGCCAGCCCGGCCAAACACCGCCAGCAGGCCAAGGATGGCCACAATGACAGGCAGGATGAAAGGCGCGCCCAACAGCGCAATCAGCAGGCTCCGCCCCGGAAACCGCCGCCGCGCCAGTGCGCGGGCGGCGGGGATGGCGAGGCCAACACTCAAAAGCGCCGACAGGCCCGCCTGGGTCAGCGTGAACCGCAGCGCGGCCCAGTCGCTGGCACCAAAGCCCGTGCCTGATTCAGCCCTCAGGGCAACAGCCCCAAGGGTTCCCAGAATCAGCGCAGCCACCAAAAGGGCCGCGCCGATCCCGGGCAGGGCGCTTACTGGCTGAGCGCGTCCAGCCATTCGCCCAGCGCCGCATCGCGCACCTCTGCGGCTTCCGTCTCGCTCAGCAGCAGCGATTTCTCCGGCGCGATCAGGGTATCAAAGCCTTCGGGCAGGCCGCCCGCGGGCGTCACCGCCGGATACATCCAGTTGGTGGTCGGGATGATCGACTGGAAGGCATCCGACACCATGAAGGCCAGGAACTGATCGGCCAGCTCCGGCTGGTCGCTGTTTGCCAGTTTGCCGGCAACTTCCACCTGCATGTAATGGCCCTCGTCAAAGGCCGCCGCCGCCTTGGAGCCGTCTTCCTCCGCGATCAGGTGATAGGCGGGCGAGGTGGTGTAGGAGAGCACCATATCAGCCTCGCCTTCCAGGAACATGCCATAGGCCTCGGACCAGCCCTTGGTCACAGTCACCACGTTGTCAGAGAGGCCCTTCCAGATTTCCGGCGCCTCGTCGCCATAGGCGGCCTTGACCCACAACAGCAGGCCCAGACCCGGAGTCGAGGAGCGCGGGTCCTGGATCACGATCTTCATGTCGCTGGCGGCCAGCGCCTTGAAATCCGCAGGCGCCGCCGCATCGGCGTTATGCACAAAGGCGAAGTAGCCCCAGTCATAGGGCACAAAGGTCGCGTCGCTCCACTCGACCGGCAGCGCATAATCGGCGCTGACCGAATGCTCCGCAAACAGGCCGGTTTCCTTGGCCGCCGCGGTCAGGTTGGTGTCGAGCCCCAGCACCACATCAGCGTCGGAGCGTTCGCCCTCCAGCTTCACCCGTGCCAGCAGCGCCGCGCCGTCGCCAGCGCCAACCAGTTTCAGGTCGCAGCCGCAGACCTCTTCAAACGCCTTTTCCACCACCGGGCCGGGACCCCAGTCGGAGACAAAGCTGTCGTAGGTGTAAACGGTGAGTTCGGGCGTTTCGGCAAAAGCGGCCGAGGCGCCAAGCAGTCCCGCTGCAAATGCAAGATGTTTCATGCCATCCTCCTTTGCGGCTTTGGGCAAGGGTGGAGGCTGTCCAGTACCTTCCCTCCGCCGGTGTGATCCGGTTCAGGTTCAACGGGTGTCATCTCAGCGCCGCAGCGCACCCCGAGGTGGCGCGGACCTTAGGCCCGGAGCGCAGCAATGACAAGCCAAAGCCCGGCCAGGACCTATGCTTCAGGCAAACTGGACCGCTGCCAGCGCCGGCCCCCAGTTCTTCTGGCAGGAAATATCCCGGGGGAGCCGCCGCAGGCGGCGGGGGCAGCGCCCCCTTGCCCCGTTTGCCGCAGAGAAACCCTCTTGAGACACAGGCCCCTGCCCGCTAAGCACGTCCCGCAAAGGAGACCGCGCCTCATGTCGATGAACAGCTTTGGACACCTCTTCCGCGTCACCACCTGGGGCGAAAGCCACGGGCCCGCGCTTGGCGCCACCGTCGACGGCTGCCCGCCGAATGTGCCGCTGGAGCCGGAAATGCTGCAGCAGTGGCTCGACAAGCGCCGCCCCGGCCAGAACAAGAACACCACCCAGCGCAATGAGCCGGACGCGGTGAAGATCCTGTCCGGCGTGTTCGACGGCATGACCACCGGCACGCCCGTACAGCTGATGATCGAAAACACCGACCAGCGGTCCAAGGATTACGGCGAGATTTCCCAGACCTTCCGTCCGGGCCATGCCGACATCACCTATTTCCAGAAATACGGCAACCGCGACTACCGCGGCGGCGGCCGCTCCTCGGCGCGCGAGACCGCGGCGCGGGTTGCCGCGGGCGGTGTTGCACGTGAAGCAATCAAGGCGCTGGTGCCGGGGCTGGAGATCAAGGGCTACATGACCCAAATGGGCGCGCTGGAGATCGACCGCAGCCGCTTTGACTGGGACGCGATCGAGCAGAATGATTTCTGGATCCCCGATGCCGGCGCAGTGCAGGAGTGGGAAGACTACCTGCAGGCGCTGCGCAAGGCACATGACTCGGTTGGCGCGGTGGTGGAGGTGGTCGCCCGCGGCGTCCCCGCAGGCATCGGCGCGCCGGTTTATGGCAAGCTGGACACTGATCTGGCCGCCGCGATGATGTCAATCAACGCGGTCAAAGGCGTCGAGATCGGCGAAGGCATGAACGCCGCCCGCCTCAAGGGCTCGGAAAACGCCGATGAGATTTTCATGGGCGCCAAAGGTCCGGAGTATTCCTCCAACCACGCCGGCGGCATCCTGGGCGGGATCTCCACCGGGCAGGACGTGGTGGTGCGGTTTGCGGTGAAGCCGACCTCTTCGATCCTCACCCCGCGCAAGTCGATCCGCAAGGATGGCTCCGCCACCGAGGTGATCACCAAGGGCCGCCACGACCCCTGCGTCGGCATCCGCGCGGTGCCGGTGGCCGAGGCGATGATGGCCTGCGTGATCCTGGACCACCTGCTGCTGCACCGCGGCCAGATCGGTGAAAACCAGGGCCATATCGGCTGAATATCAGACCCTAAGAAGGGCTTAGTCCTATTTCCAAGGGTGAAGCGTGCTGTGGCAGCTTCGCCCTTGGCCGTTCAGGAATGCTCGCCTTCACATTGCCCGTGATCCCCCAGCGCCGCCAGCACCTTGCATTCGCCGCCCTGCCCGTGGCCGCACAGATGGGTGATGCGCTCCAGCTCTCCTGCCAGCTGCTCCAGCCGGGAAATCCGCGCGCGCACTGCGCTCAGCTGGGCCTCGGCGATCCGGTGAACTTCTGAGCAATCCTCGCCCAGCTGCCCCTCAATCGACATCATCACCTTGATGTCCTCCAGCGGGAACCCGAGGTCGCGCGCATGTTTGATGAAACCCAGCGCATCCATCCCGTCCTGACCGTAGCGGCGCTGGTTGCCGGCATTGCGGCCCGGCGGCGGCAGCAGCCCGATCTCCTCGTAATAGCGGATGGTGGGCACCTTCACGCCGGTGGCCTTGGACAGCTGGCCAATGGAAAACATTTGCAAAACCTCTTGAAGCTCTAGTGACTAGAGGCCCTACATTGATCCCGAATCGGAAATGAGGACAAGAGCAATGGCAGGCTGCTGCAATCACGACGCAAAATTCGACGGGGTCTCAGACGACTACAAACGCAGGCTGTGGGTGGTGATCGCCATCAATGCCGGCATGTTCGCGGTGGAAATGGGCGCGGGCCAGCTGTCCGGCAGCCAGGCGCTGAAGGCGGACGCGCTGGACTTTCTGGGCGACGCGCTGACCTATGGCATTTCGCTGGCGGTGATCGGAGCGACCTTGCGCACCCGGGCGCTGGCGGCGCTCGGCAAGGGTATCAGCCTGCTGCTGATGGGGCTGTGGGTGTTCGGCTCCACCGTCTATCAGGTGTTTTACGTCGGCGTGCCGCAGGCGCAGATCATGGGACTGATCGGTTTCATGGCGCTGGCGGCGAACCTGATCTCGGTGCTGCTGCTGGCCCGTTACAAGGACGGAGACGCCAATGTGCGCTCGGTCTGGCTGTGCTCGCGCAATGACGCGATTGGCAATGTGGCGGTGATGATTGCAGCACTTGGCGTCTGGGGCACCGCGACAGGCTGGCCTGACCTGATCGTGGCCGGCATCATGGGCGGTCTGTTCCTGAACTCCGCCTTTCAGATCCTGGCGCAGGCGGTGCGGGAATGGCGCCAGGAAGAGGCGCACGCGGCGGCTCATACACACTAAGACCTGAGGGCTGTGCCTGCCTGGGCGGGCGCAGCCCGGCCTCTCGGCCGGGTGGAGCAAAGATTAGGCAAACAGCCCTGCGTATGCTTCGCGCAGGGCTTTCTTCTGCACCTTGCCCATGGTGTTGCGCGGCAGGGCGTCCAGCAGAATGATCTCCTTGGGCTGCTTGAATTTGGCAAGCTGGCCGGAGAGCGCGGTCTTGATCGCCTCGGCGCTGGTGCCCTCCCCCTCCGGCACCACTACGGCCACCACACCCTCGCCGAAGTCGGGGTGCGGCACGCCGATGACCGCGCTTTCCAGCACGCCGGGCAAATCATCAATCAGGCTTTCAACCTCCTTGGGATAGACATTGAACCCGCCGGTGATGATCAGATCCTTCTCGCGCCCGACGATGGTGACATAGCCATCGGCGTCGATCTTCGCCATGTCGCCGGTGATGAACCAGCCGTCCGGCTTCAGTTCCTCGGCGGTTTTCTCCGGCATCTGCCAATAGCCCTGAAACACGTTCGGCCCGCGCACTTCCAGAACGCCGATCTCTCCGGCAGGCACCTCGGCGCCATCCCGCATCACCCGCGCTTCGACACCCGGCAAAGGGAAGCCGACGGTGCCGGCCCGGCGCTCACCCTCGTAGGGGTTCGATGTGCTCATGTTGGTTTCGGTCATCCCGTAGCGTTCCAGGATGCGGTGGCCGGTGCGCGCCTGCCATTGCTCGTGGGTATCGACCAGCAGCGGCGCGGAGCCGGAGATGAACAGGCGCATGTTCGCCGCCCGCTCCCGCGTCAGCCGCGCATCCGCCAGCAGACGGGTATAGAAGGTCGGCACCCCCATCAGCGCCGTGGCCGCGGGCATCGCCTCCAGAATCGCATCCGCATCAAACCCCGGCAGGAATACCACCTGGGCGCCCGCAAACAGCGCCACATTGGTCGCCACAAACAGCCCGTGGGTGTGGAAGATCGGCAGCGCGTGGATCAGCACGTCGTCCTGGGTGAACCGCCAGCAGTCGCGCAGGGTCAGCGAGTTGGAGGCAAGGTTATCATGACTCAGCATCGCGCCCTTGGAGCGGCCGGTGGTGCCGGAGGTGTAGAGGATCGCCGCCAGATCGTCTGGCTGACGTGAAACGGGGTCAAACCCGTCCTGAGCCTCCGCCAGATCGCGCAAGCTGCCCTGCTCCGCGGCATCCAGCGTCAGAACCTGCGCCCCTCCGGCGATGGCAGTGATTTCCTCCAGCCGGGCCGGGTCGCAGACCACCACGCGCGGAGAGGCGTCGCCGGCAAAGTAAGCCACCTCCGGCCCGGTATAGGCGGTGTTGAGCGGCAGAAAGATACCGCCAGCCATGACAGTGCCCAGGTATAGCTCAATCGCCTGAATGGTTTTCTGGACCTGCACCGCCACCCGGTCGCCGGGCTGCACGCCCTGAGCTGCCAGGGCCGCTGCCATCCGCTCCGCGCCCGCAAACAGCGCGCCGAAGGTGACCGTGCCGCCGTCCGGGAGCCGGGCAAAGACATCCTCCTCGCGCCCTATGGAGGAGTCGCGCAGCTGGCGGATCAGGTGGTTGGCGTCATACATCGGCGGCTCCTTCATCTGGCGGCGCCATTTGCGCGCCTTGACCTGCCGAAATCAAGCCATTGATCTTTGCGGCGCTTGGGCGCAGGGTCGCGCCATGGCGAAATCGTTAACATCGCATCGGCCTGTGCTGGCGGTCCTGCTGAAGGTGACCGCGATTGCGCTGTTCACCGCCTTGTCGGGGATTATCAAAGCCACCTCTGAGACCGTGCCGGCAGGCGAGGCGGTGTTCTTCCGCTCCTTCTTTGCCATTCCGGTGATCGTCATCTGGCTGGCCGCGCGCAGAGAGCTTCGGCACGGGCTGGTCACGAAGAAACCGATGTTTCACGTGTGGCGCGGTCTGGTCGGAACCTCGGCGATGGGGATGACCTTCATGGGACTGGCGCTGCTGCCGCTGCCGGAGGTTACGGCCATCGGCTATGCCACGCCGATCTTCACGCTGATCCTGGCGGCGCTGTTTCTGGGAGAGACCATCCGGATGGTGCGGATCAGCGCCGTGGCCATCGGCCTCTTGGGCGTGCTGATCATGATCTGGCCCCGCCTCGGCGGCGATCTGGAGGATGGCGCCATGCTGGGCGTCCTGCTCGTGGTCGGCGCCACCGTCGCACGCGGCTTTGTGCAGATCCACATCCGCCGCATGGTGCAGTCCGAGCATACCGCGGCCATCGTGTTCTATTTCTCGCTGACCGCCTCGGGCCTCGCGCTGCTGACTGCGCCCTTCGGCTGGGTGATGCCGGATGCGCAAACCGCCGCCCTGCTGGTTGGCGCCGGGCTGGTCGGCGGGGTGGCGCAGATCCTGGTCACCTCCTCCTACCGCTTTGCCCCGGCCTCCATGCTGGCGCCTTACGACTATGCCTCGATGATCTTTGCCATCGTGATCGGCTATTTCTGGTTCGATGAATGGCCAACGCTGGTGATGCTGGCCGGCGCAGCGCTGGTGATTGCCGGCAATGTGCTGGTGATCTGGCGTGAGCACCGGCTGGGCCTGCAGCGCGGCAAGGCCCGGGCTGCGAGCAATCCAAAGGGCATCTAGCAAGGCTCTAACCAGCGCTTTTTTTGCGTTTTCACCTGCGCTGCACGCGGGCCAGCTCAGACCGCACGGGTCAGCGCACCGTCCACGCGGATGTTCTGGCCGGTGGTATAGGCGGCATCGTCTGAGGCCAGATAGGCAATCAGCGCCGAGACTTCGCGCGCCGTGCCATAACGGCCCATCGGGATGCGCGCCCTGCGGTCCTCAGTCTCCGGCAGGCTGTCGATGAAGCCCGGCAGCACATTGTTCATCCGCACGCCCTGGGCCGCGAACTTGTCGGCAAACAGCTTGGTGAAACTCGCAAGCCCCGCCCGGAACACGCCGGAGGTCGGGAACAGCGGATCCGGCTCAAACACCGCGAAGGTGGAGATGTTGATGATCGAACCATTGCCCTGTGCTGCCATGATGGGTGCCACCAGACGCGAAGGGCGGATCACGTTCATCAGGTAGTATTCCATCCCCAGATGCCAATCCTCGTCGCTGATCTCCATGATATCGCCTTTGGGCCCGTGGCCGGCCGAATTCACCAGCACGTCGATCCGCCCCCAGCGCTCCATCGCCTTGTCCACCAGCGCCTGCAGATCGCTTTGCTTTAGGTTGGAGCCGGTGTGGCCCACCCCGCCCAGGCCCTCAGCCAAAGCCTCGCCCTTGCCGGAGGAGGAGAGGATCGCAACCTCATACCCCTGTTCGTGAAGGTGGCGGGCAGCATCCGCGCCCATGCCGCTGCCTGCGGCGGTGAAGAGAGCAACTTTGGTCATGTTCATACTCCTTTGCTGGCCTTCAGAATGGCGGCTCAGCGGCCGCTTGACCAATCATGTCTCATCGCGCCAGACTGCAGGAAAACTACTGGCTGGAACCTGATGCGCCTGCCCAACCTCAATGCCCTGCGGATGTTCGACGCCGCCGCCCGCCACCTGAATTTCGGCCGCGCGGCAGAGGAGCTGCACCTGACCCAAGGCGCGGTGGCCCAGCAGGTGCGCCGGCTGGAGACGGATCTGGGCCACAAGCTGTTCCACCGCCATGCCCGCGGGCTGACCCTGACCGACACCGGGCGCAGCTACCATGCACCGGTCAGCCAGGCGCTGGCGCTGATCCGCGACGCGACCGCCACGCTGGCCCCCGCTGTACAACGGGTGACGCTGTCGGTGCCGCCGTCCTTTGCCTCGAAATGGCTGGTGCCGCGGCTGCCGGAGTTCCAGGCCCGCCATCCCGACATTGACCTGCGGGTGGTTGCGGAGGAAAGCCTGGCTGATTTCAAGCGGGATGGCATCGACATTGCCGTCCGCCAGGGCAGCAAACCGCAAGAGGGCAGGTTGAACTGTGCGCTGCTGTCGCTGGTGGATCTGGTGGCAGTCGCGAGCCCGGATCTGGCTCTGACAAAGGAAGAATCCCTGGATCTGCCGGCAATCGCCCAGCTTACGCTGATCCAGGACGGGCACCGGCACTGGGACCTCTTGCTGCGGCAGGAAGGGCTCACGGCCACTGGCCGGGTTCTGCAATTCAACCAGACCGCGCTGGCGATGGATGCGGCCGTGAACGGCCAAGGCATCGCACTGGTGCCGCGGATGTTCCTGGGCAATCAGCCGCTGGACATCCTGTGGCAGGCGCCGCGGCTGGGCGACCAAGGGTTTTACGTGCTGTGGCCCAGCGCACAGGGCCGGGCCAAAACAGTGGTGGACTGGCTGCTGCGCCAATAGGCATCAGGCGGAGGCGGCCTCGGCTTCCTCCGGCGCGCTGAGCGAAATCACCGCAACAACGGCTGCCCCGTTCAGCAGATAGAAGGCCGAATCCAGCCCGGCAAAACCGAAGATAAAGGGCGCCGCCAGAAAGGCGAGGCCAACGATCAGGTCAACGGTCAGATGCAGCTTGTAGGGCAGCACCCGGACCAGGCCGAGGTGGTGGTCGGTCAGCAGCGTCAGCACAAAGGCGGCTATGCCGGTTGCCACCGACAGCCACAGCGCCAGCGGGTTGCTTTCGCCAAGACCCAACAGAAACGGCAGCCCCATCAGGGCGGCGGCCACCGGATAATCAAGATAGGCATGAATAGTACGGGTCACGAAACGGAGGGGCATGGGTCAGGTCCTTTTTCCGGAAGTTTTCGGGCCGCCCATTCGGCGGCTCTGTCCCCAGAGTGGCGCAGACTGTCCGGACGGTGAATTTCAGCCCCTCCGGCAAACCTTGCAGATCGTTCAAACAACGGGCGTTTGGGACCTCAGGCCGCGCAATGCTGCTGCCGGTAGGCCGCGGGTGACATGCCCACTTGTTTGCGGAACACGCGGGAAAACGCCGCCTCGGAGGCATAGCCGGCAATCTCTGCCGCATCGGCCACATTCAGCCCCTGCTCTGTCAGGCCCTGGCAGGCAATCTGCATCCGCCAGCTAGTCAGGTATTGCATCGGCGTCACCGCCATCTTGGCCGCAAATTCCTGGGCAAAGGCGGTGCGGGACATGCCTGCCTCCCGCGCCAGGCCCTCGACGCTCCATTCCTTGGCAGGCGCCTTGTGGAACGCTGTCAGCGCCCGCGAGATGCGCGGGTCGGCAAACCCCGCCAGCGCCGATCCACTGGGGCTCTGAACCTCCAGATAAGCGCGGATGGCCTGGGCAAACAGCACCTCGGACAGCTTCAGCGAAATCAGGTCGCCGCCGATGCGGGCGCCCTCCACCTCGGAGCCGATCATCCGCAAGGTCGCCTCGATCCAGGCTCCGGCAGCCTCGCCGTAGTTTTCTATCACGATATAGGGCGGCAGCCGGTCGATCAGCATATGCCCGGCACCGCGCCGCCCCGGCATGGCGGCAAAGGAGAAATGGCCGCAGATCAGCTGGGTATCGCGCACCTCCTCCGCGCCGCCGTAAACCAGCACCCCGCCGCCGTCATAGCCTGCATCCTCCAGCACCTGCTCCAGCGGCAGCGCCTCCGGCGGCTGCACCTCGTTGCACAGCAGCATATGGGCCGCGCCATGCGGGATCAGCACCAGATCGCCCTGCTTCAACCGCAGCGTCTCGCCGCTCGCCGGCACATGCACGTTCAGCTCGCCCCGCTGCACAAAATGAAACCGCGCGACGTTTTCGTAGTCCGGCACCTGGATCCCGAACGGCGGGGTGAAGGAGGTGCGGAAGTAAAGCGTCCCCTTGAGGGACAGCCGGGTGAGGATATCGCTGAGCAGGTCCAACATGGCCCTGATGTTAGGCGTCTGGCATCCGCCGTCCATGGTCCCGGACGATCTGCAAGGGAATGTGAACGATCAGACGCAGCCTTGCCAAGGCCAAGGGGAGCGGCATTGCCCTGGAAACCCGTTCCTGCGCGCAGTCAGTCGTGAAAGTCCGGCCGGTCCTTTCTGCCGCGGTTGGTCATCAGACGGCTCATCGCGAGGATGCCAGCGGCACCCAGCGCCAGCAGCACCGCGTGGACATAATACCCAAGTCCCGAGGCCATGCCGACACCTCCGGCCACCCACAGGCTGGCTGCGGTCGCCATGCCCCCGACCCGCTCATCCCCCTGGATGATCGCCCCGGCACCGAGAAAGCCGATCGCCCCGACAAGCCCCTGCATGATCCGGGTCGGATCAGCGCCCATTTCAAGCGCCAGCGCCTCCATCGACATTTCCATGGTGATTAGCGTGAAACCTGCCGCCCCAAGCGAAACGATCATATAGGTCCGCATGCCCACCTTGCGGTGCCGCAGCTCCCGGTCCAGCCCCAGAAGCGCCCCGGCAGCAGCGGCGCAAACCAGCCGCAGGACCAGCTCAAGATAACTTACATAGGCAATGCTCAGGTCCATCGCGTTCCTGCTCCTTCGTATCGGGCCGAGCCTGCAGCCGGCCTGGAATGACTTTTCTGCAATAGCCCCGTTTATGGCACAGTCCCGGAAAATGTGCAGGAAAATGGCAAAGGACGCTATGTTCTGTGACATGCAGCCTGCGGCCGCAGCCGCAAAGAAAAACCCCCGCCACACGGGCGGGGGTTTTCAATCAGACCTGCAGTGCGCTTACGCCCGGACCAGCTTCTCGTAGTCCTCAGCGATCTCGCGGGTCAGGTCGCCAACTTCAAAGGTATAGTCACCAATCTGCCCGACCGGGGTCACTTCGGCGGCGGTGCCCGTCAGCCAGCACTGCTCAAAGCCTTCCATCTCCTCCGGCATGATGTGGCGCTCATGCACGGTGACGCCCTTGTCCTTGAGCATCTGGATCACGGTCTGCCGGGTCAGGCCATTCAGGAAGCAATCCGGCAGCGGCGTATGCACCTCGCCATCCTTCACGAAAAAGATGTTGGCGCCGGTCGCCTCCGCCACATAGCCGCGGTAGTCCATGAACAGCGCATCCGAGCAGCCCTTGGCCTCGGCCTTGTGCTTGGAGATGGTGCAGATCATGTAAAGGCCCGCCGCCTTGGCATGCACCGGGATGGTCTCCGGGCTGGGCCGCTTCCACTCCGCGATGTCGAGCTTGGCGCCTTGCATCTTGGCATCGCCGTAATAGGCGCCCCAGCCCCAGACCGCGATGGCCATCCGCACCGGATTGCGGGCCGAGGCGACCCCCATATCCTCTCCCGCGCCGCGCCAGACCAGCGCGCGCACATAGGCGTCCTGCAGACCGGAGGCCTTCAGCGTCTCTTCTTTTGCTGCCTCGATCTGGTCGACGGTATAGGGCATCGGCATGTCCAGCGCCTTGGCCGAGGCGACCAGCCGCTCGGAATGCTCCCGGCTCTTGAAGATCTTGCCGTTATAGGCGCGTTCGCCCTCAAACACGGAAGACGCATAATGCATCGCATGGGTCAGGATATGCACCTTGGCATCCCGCCAGTCGACCAGCTCCCCATCCATCCAGATCACTCCGTCGCGGTCGTCATAACCAGCCATGCCGCACCCTCCTGAAACTCTGCGGTGATTTTCGATAATTGCGCAAACTGCGACCGGTCCGGACACAATATTGCGTCAAAGCTGGGATTCGATACATCTTCACTCTTGGAATGTCAACAACACTGACATAAACTGACCGGCAAGACAAACGAGGGGGCACCGAATGCCTGAAGGCCGGACAGGGCAGGGTTACAGCGGCGAAAGCCTGCTGTTTCTGACAGATGAGCAGCTGCGCCAGGGGATCGAGGCGATGTTCTTTGCCTATCGCGGCTTTACCGCCGATCCGGACCGGATCCTTGCGGAACTGTCATACGGCCGGGCGCACCACCGCGCGATCCATTTCATCAACCGCTCGCCCGGCACCACGGTGAACAATCTGCTAAGTATTCTGGGCGTCACCAAGCAATCTCTGAACCGGGTGCTGCGGACCCTGATCGGCGACGGCCTGGTCGAAAGCAAGGTGGGCGAGCTGGATAAGCGCGAACGCCACCTCTACCTGACCGATCAGGGCGCCGCGCTGGAGGCCACCCTGTCGGACGCCCAGCGCGCCCGGATGCGCGCCGCCTACAAGGACGCAGGCCCCGAGGCGGTGCAGGGTTTCAAGAAGGTGCTGGAAGCGATGATGGACGCCGACATGCGCCGCGCCTATGCCAAGCTGCGCGAAACGGGTGCATGAGCATGCATGACGCCCATCTGCTGATCGTGGACGATGATGAGCGCATCCGCGGCCTCTTGAAGAAGTTCCTGATGCGCTCGGGCTTTTTGGTGACCGCGGCACGCGATGCGGCCCATGCCCGGCGGGTGCTGGCGGGGCTGGATTTCGATCTGATCATCATGGATGTGATGATGCCGGGCGAGGACGGCATCTCGCTGACCCAATCCCTGCGCGAAACCATGTCCACCCCGATCCTGCTGCTGACCGCCAGGGGCGAGACCGAAGACCGGATCGCCGGGCTGGAGGCCGGCGCGGACGATTATCTGCCGAAACCCTTTGAACCGAAGGAGCTTCTGCTGCGGGTGAACGCCATATTGCGGCGGATGCCCGACACCGTGGCGCAGGAGGCCGCGCCCAAGGTGCTGCACCTCGGCGCCATCCGCTACGACATCGAGCGCGGCGAGATGTGGCAGGGCGATGAGCTGATCCGCCTCACCGGCACCGAAAGCCAGCTGATGAAAATCTTCTCGGCCCAGCCCGGCGAGCCGGTCTCCCGCACCAAGCTGGTCGAGGACCTGGGCCGCGACCGCGGCCAGGCGCAGGAACGCGCGGTGGACGTGCAGATCACCCGGCTGCGCCGCAAGATCGAGCCGAATCCCAAGCAGCCGCAGTATCTGCAGACGGTGCGCGGGGCGGGTTACATGCTGGCACCGGATTAACGCATTCCCGGTTCCTTCTTCTGGCCCAAAATATCCCGGGGTCCGGGGCAGCGCCCCGGGTTTCCCCTTGCAGCCAAAGGCCGCCGCCCCCTAGGGTCGCGCCAAGCCCGGCCGCAGGAGGAACGCTGAATGACAACCGCTCTGATCACCCACGCGGACTGCCTGAACCACGTGACCCCGGACGGCCACCCCGAACGGGTTGCCAGGCTGGAGCACATCCTGCACGCGCTGGAGCCACTGGACCTGAGGCGCGTGACAGCCCCGATGGCCGCGGAGGATGACATTCTCCGCATCCACCCCGCGTCGTACCTCTCGGACCTGCGCAGGGCCTCCCCGGCAGAAGGCTGGGCACAGATTGACGGCGACACCTTCCTGTCCCCCGGATCAATGGATGCAGCCTTCCGCGCGGCGGGGGCAGTGGTGCGCGGCGTCGGCATGGTGCTGGGCGGCGAGGTGCAGAACGCCTTTGCCGCGGTGCGCCCGCCGGGGCATCACGCGGAAACAGACACTGCAATGGGCTTCTGCCTGTTCGGCAATGCGGCGCTGGCCGCCAAGCACGCGCTGGACCATCACGGCCTCAAACGGGTAGCCGTGGTGGACTTTGACGTCCATCACGGCAACGGCACCCAGGACCTGCTGTGGGATGAGCCGCGCGCGCTTGTGATCACCAGCCAGCAAATGCCGCTCTGGCCCGGCTCCGGCCGCCCGGACGAGGACGGCGCCCATGGCCAGATCCTCAACCTGCCGCTGGCGCCGGGATCGGGCCGGGCAGAAATGCAGGCAGCCTATGAGGGCCAGGCCTTCCCGCGCCTGCGCGCCTTCAAACCGGAGCTGATCATCATCTCCGCAGGCTTTGACGCCCATCAGGACGATCCTCTTGCCAGCCTCAACTGGACCACCGCGGATTTCGCTTGGCTCACCGCGGAACTGTGCAAGCTTGCCAGTGAGCTGTGCCAGGGCCGTATCGTCTCGACTTTGGAAGGCGGATATGATCTGAACGCGCTGGCCGCGGCAACCCGCGCGCATGTGGAAGAACTGATAAAGGCACCGGCATGACTGAGACCCCCGTAGACCAGATGAGCTTTGAACAGGCAATGCGTGAGCTGGAAGGCGTGGTGGACCAGCTGGAGCGCGGCGATGTGGCGCTGGATGCGTCGATTGCGCTTTACGAGCGCGGCGCGGCGCTGAAGAAACGCTGCGAGGACGAGCTGAAACGCGCCGAGGAAAAGGTGGCCGCCATCACGCTCGACGCCAACGGCACCCCCAAGGGCACCCAGCCGCTGGACGCCGGCTGAGCCATGAGCGCCGCCGCAGACACCCGGACGCGCCCCTTTGCGGAGGCGCTGAAAGACGCGCAAACCCGCATCACCGCGCATATGGAGGCACGGCTGGCGGGCAGCGACGACCTGCACGCCGCGATGCGCTATGCCATCACTGGCGGCAAAATGCTGCGCGGATTCCTCGTGCTGGAAAGCGCCCGCTTGCACGGTGTTCCGGCGGAGGCCGCGATCGAGGCCGCGCTCGCCATCGAATGCATCCACGCCTACTCACTGGTGCATGACGACCTGCCCTGCATGGACGACGACGACCTGCGCCGCGGCCAGCCCACCGTGCACCGGAAATGGGATGAGGCAATGGCGGTGCTGGCGGGCGACAGCCTGCAGAGTTTCGCCTTCGAGCTGCTGGCAGATCCCAGTGTGGGGCCCCATGCGCTGACTCTGATCCGCGGGCTGGCGCAATCGTCCGGCAAGGATGGTATGGTGTCGGGCCAGATGCTTGATATTGCGGCCGAAACCGCAAATGGTCCGCTGACGCTAGAGCAAATCACCCGGCTGCAGGGCCGCAAGACCGGCTGCCTGATTGAATGGTCCGCCACCGCCGGCGCAGTTCTGGCCGGGGCAGACCCGGCACCGTTGAGGCAATACGCAAGCGCCTTGGGACTTGCCTTCCAAATCGCCGACGACATCTTGGATGTGGAAGGGGATGCCGCAAAGGTGGGCAAAGCCGTGCGCAAGGACGCAGATGCCGGCAAGGCCACCTTTGTCTCGCTCCTGGGGCTGGCAGAGGCGAAAGCCCGCGCGCAGACCCTGTGTGACGAGGCCTGCGCCGCGCTCTCACTTTATGGTGAGGATGCCGAAACCTTGAAGGAAGCCGCGCGTTTCGTTATTGCGCGCGACAGCTAACCCCGCGCGCCACGCCCCGGCACCCCGCCCGGCGCAGCCCAAGGAGACACCATGCCCGACCGGCCCAAGACCCCGCTTCTGGATCAGATCACGCGCCCCGCGGATCTGAAGGGGCTGACGGATGCGCAGCTGGTGCAAGTCGCGCACGAACTGCGGCAGGAAACCATTTCCGCGGTTTCCGTCACCGGCGGCCATCTGGGCGCGGGCCTTGGCGTGGTTGAGCTGACCACCGCGCTGCACGCGGTATTCGACACACCGCGGGACAAGGTGATCTGGGACGTGTCCCACCAGTGCTACCCGCACAAGATCCTGACCGGGCGCCGCGACCGCATCCGCACCCTGCGGATGAAGGACGGGCTCAGCGGTTTCACCAAACGCTCCGAGTCGCCTTATGACCCGTTCGGCGCCGCCCACAGCTCCACCTCGATCAGTGCCGCGCTTGGCTTTGCCGTCGCGCGCGACCTGGGCGGTGTGATCCCCGAGGGCAACGGGGACGCCATCGCAGTGATCGGCGATGGCTCGATGTCGGCCGGCATGGCGTTTGAGGCGATGAACAACGCAGGCCATCTGGGCAAGCGGCTGTTCGTGATCCTCAACGACAACGAGATGTCGATTGCCCCGCCGGTGGGCGCGCTGTCGTCCTATCTGTCCCGCCTCTACGCGGGCGAGCCGTTCCAGGAGCTGAAGGCGGCTGCCAAAGGCGCGGTCTCGCTGTTGCCGGAACCGTTCCGCGAAGGCGCCAAACGCGCCAAGGATATGCTCAAGGGCATGGCGGTCGGCGGCACGATGTTCGAAGCGCTCGGCTTCTCATACCTCGGCCCCATCGACGGCCACGACATGGACCAGCTGCTGCCGGTCCTGCGCACCGTCAAGGCGCGGGCGACCGGCCCGATCCTGATCCATGTGCTCACCAAGAAGGGCAAGGGCTACGGACCTGCTGAGCGCGCCCGCGACAAGGGCCACGCAACCGCCAAGTTCGATATGGTGACTGGCGAGCAGAAAAAGGCGCCCTCCAACGCGCCCTCCTACACTTCGGTCTTCGGCAATGAGCTGGTCAAGCTGGCCGCCAAGGACGACAAGATCTGCGCCGTCACCGCGGCGATGCCAGATGGCACCGGCCTCAGCCTGATGGCCGAACGCTACCCCTCGCGCTGCTTTGACGTGGGCATCGCAGAACAGCACGGCGTCACCTTTGCCGCGGCGCTGGCCGCGGGCGGAATGAAGCCGTTCTGCGCGATGTATTCCACCTTCCTGCAGCGCGGCTACGATCAGGTCGTGCACGACGTGGCGATCCAGCGCCTGCCGGTGCGCTTTGCCATCGACCGCGCAGGGTTGGTCGGTGCTGATGGCGCCACCCATGCCGGCAGCTTCGACATTGCCTTTATGGCCAACCTGCCGGGCATGGTTGTGATGGCCGCTGCGGATGAGGCGGAACTCGCCCATATGGTCGCCACCGCCGCAGCCTATGACGACGGCCCCATCGCCTTCCGCTACCCGCGCGGTGAGGGCGAAGGTGTCGACATGCCCGAAACCCCGGAAGTACTGGAAATCGGCAAGGGGAGGATGGTCCAGCAGGGCAAGCGCGTTGCGCTTTTGTCCTTCGGTACCCGGCTGGGCGAGGTCAAAAAGGCCGCCGAAGCGCTGGCGGCCAAGGGCATCACGCCCACCATCGCCGACGCCCGCTTTGCCAAGCCGCTGGACCGCGATCTGATCCTGCAGCTGGCCGCGGACCACGAGGCGCTGATCACCATCGAGGAAGGCGCAGTCGGCGGTTTCGGCTCGCATGTCGCGCAGCTTCTGGCAGAGGAAGGCGTTTTTGACAACGGGCTCAAGTACCGCTCGATGGTGTTGCCCGATACCTTTATCGACCAGGCCAGCCCGGCGGACATGTACGAGGTGGCCGCGATGAACGCCCCGCAGATCGAGGCCAAGGTGCTGCAGGTTCTGGGCGTCGCGACGATTGGCGAAAAGCGGGCCTAACTGGCTTCATCCCAAGGCGGAAGCCTGTGTAGGCAGGCTTAGACCGGGGGCTGCAAGTGCAGGCGGCCTTTGTCCTTAAACCCCCGGCGGTTCCGCCGGCGGCACAAAGCTTTCCATGTCCTCGGCCTCCAGCACCGCCCGCAGCCCCTCGCGGTAGGTCGGATACAGCAGGTCCACCCCCAGCTCATCCTTGATACGCCAGTTCCGCACCCGCTTGTTCTCACCATAGAAGCTGCGCGCCATCGGGGTCATGCCCGCCTCGTCAAACGGCACCTCGGCAGGCATGGGCAAACCCAGCAGTTCCGCGGCATGGCCCAGCACATCCTGCGGCGGGGCCGGATCATCGTCGCAGACGTTGTAGATCGCCCCCGGCCGAGGCTGCGCGATGGAGGCCGCGAGCACCTGGGCGATATCGTCCACATGGATGCGGGAAAACACCTGCCCCGGCTTGATGATCCGCCGCGCCTTGCCCGCCATCAGCTTGGCAAAGGGGCCGCGGCCGGGGCCATAGATACCGGCCAGGCGGAAGATATGCAGGGGCAGACCGGGAATCGCCTGCCATTGCGCCTCCGCCAGGGCCCGCCAGTCGCCGCGCTGGCTGGAGGGAGTGACCGGCGTGTCCTCATCGACCCAGGCGCCGTCGTGGTGGCCGTAAACCGCGGTGGTGGACAGGTAGCCCACCCATTCCAGACCGGGAGCAGCGGCAATCCTGCTGCCGATCGCCGCCAGCACCGGGTCGCCTTCCGCATTCGGCCCGATCGAATTCAGGATATGCGTTACCCCGTCCAGCGGCACCTCTTGCCCGGGCCAGGTGATCATCTCCACGCCATCGGCCTCCACGGGATCCCGCGAGGTTCCGATAACCCTCCAGCCGTCCGCCTGCAGTCGCGGCGCAAGCGCCCGGGCGGTATAGCCAAATCCAAGACAAAGCAGTGTTCTTCCCATGGCACCTAGATGCGTTGGCGGTGGCCGGGGTGCAAGGGTTGATTCGAATCTCCCAAGCGACTTTGATGGCCCGATGAAAAAGCAAGCACCGGGATTGACCGATGCCTATACGCTGAGCACGCCTGAGGAATCACGGCGGCTCTATGCGGACTGGGCCGGCACATACGACCAGGACTTCGCCGCCGGTCAGGATTACCTGCTGCCCGCACAAACTGCCAAGGCCTTTGCCGCCGCCGGCGGCGAGGGCCCGGTGCTGGACGCCGGCGCAGGCACCGGCCTTTGCGGCCAGGCGCTGCGGGCACTTGGGATCGAACCCGTCGACGCCACTGACATCAGCGCTGCGATGCTGGCCGAAGCCCTGCGCAAGGACGCCTACCGCGACGTGATCGAGGCCGACCTGATGGAGGGCATCCCGGTTCCGCGCGGTTCCTACCGCGGTGTGGTGTCCTCCGGCACTTTCACCCACGGCCACCTCGGCCCAGAGGTGCTGCCTGCCCTGCTGCGCGTGGCCGCGCCCGATGCCTGGTTTGCGCTGTCGGTGAACGCAAAGTTCTACGAAAAGGCGGGATTTGCTGACGCCTTCGACCGGCTGCTGCGCGGGCAATGGATCAGGAACCTGACCCTGCCCGAAGTGCAGATCTACGGCCTAGGTGCCACCGGCGCGCACAAGAACGACACCGCGCTTATCACCTTGTTTCAGAAAGTGTAGCCCCTGCCGTTTGCACAGGGTCAAGGGAGGCGCAGCCTCCGCGCGGCACGCGCGGCTTGCCCTTGAGGCTGTGCTGACGGATCACAAAATCGGACTGGCTGCTTGAGGAGCAGACCTGCTCCTCAAGAGCTTCTCAGCGAATGGATTGCGCCGCGCCAAGCGCGGCGCCCGGCCCAACTGTGCAGGGGCATCTTCAGATGTCCCGCAACTGGCGGGAGTACCGCGTCAGCGCCCCTTCCAGACCGGATCGCGCTTTTCAGCGAAGGCGCGGGCGCCTTCCAGGTTGTCCTCGGAACCATAGAGCACGTCCACGGTTTTCAGCTGCCTCCGGGTGATCCGGTTCATCGCGTCCTGGAACTTGCTGTCCTCGGCATCGCGCACGATCTCCTTGATCGCCGCATACACCAGCGGCGGGCCGGAGGCGAGCAGCCGCGCCAGCTCCCAGGCGCGGTCCATCAGCTGATCCGCCGCCACGATCTCATTCACCAGGCCCCAGCGGTTGGCCTCTTCGGCATCGAACCAGCGCCCGGTCAGCAGTAGCTCCATGGCGATGTGATAGGGGATGCGTTTGGGGAGTTTCACGCTGGCCGCATCCGCAACGGTGCCGGAGCGGATTTCCGGCAGCGCAAAGGTGGCGTGATCGGCAGCGATGATCATGTCGGCCGACAGCGCCAGCTCCAGCCCGCCGCCGCAGGCGATCCCGTTCACAGCGGCAATCACCGGCTTGTTCATATCGCGCAGCTCCTGCAGCCCGCCAAAACCGCCGACGCCGTAATCGCCATCCACCGCATCACCGTCAGCCGCTGCCTTCAGGTCCCAGCCCGGGCAAAAGAACTTTTCGCCGCCGCCGGTCAGGATCGCCACGCGCAGTTCCGGATCATCGCGGAAATCGCGGAACACCTCGCCCATCACCCGGCTGGTTTTCAGATCAATGGCATTGGCCTTGGGCCGGTCCAGGGTCACTTCCAGAATGGCGCCGTCACGGCGGGTTTTCACGGGGCTGTTCTCGGGGCTGTCGCTCATCTCATCTCCTCCTGGCATGGGACATGCCGTTCTGTTTCCGGGCCAAAGCCCTAGTATTTCCGCCGCATCAGCGCGTCTGCGGCCACCGCATCCGCCGGCGTGCACAAAAGCGGGTTGATCTCGATCTCCTCCAGCCCCAGCGCGTTTTCCATGACATAGGCTTCGACGGCGCGGACGGCACGCAGGATCGCCTCGCGGTCTGCCGCCGGGGCGCCGCGGTAGCCATCCAGCAGTTTTGCGATGCGCAGCGACTGGAGCGCCGCTTCGATGTCCGCATCGGAAGCGGGCAGAAGGAAGGACGCGCTGTCCTCCATCAGCTCAGTCAAAGTGCCGCCCGCCGCCAGCGTCATGACAAAGCCATGCGCCGGGTCCTTGACCACGCCGATCAGCAGCTCGGCCACCGCGCCGGCAACCATTTCCTCGACAAGAAAGCGCGACGCGGGCATGCTGAAGGCGGCATCGCTCACTTCCTGGCCGGAGTTCAGGTTCAGCACCACAGCCCCCGCTTCAGTCTTGTGCGCGACGCCTTCGCCCTTCAGCACCACCGGGAAGCCGACATCGACCGCCACCGCACGGGCATTGGTGGCAGAGGCCGCCCGTTTGGACCGGGGAACACGCAACCCGTAGCTTGCCAGTTGCCACTTGGCATCGGCTTCGGGCACCAGATCCGGCTCTACAGCCGGCGTCGGCAGCAGCAGCGGCACAGGTGTTTCCGGCAGCGGCAGGCTGGCGGCCTCACAGGCGGCAATCGCTTCGCTCAGGCCGCAGAAAGGCACTACGCCTGCTTCCATCAGCCGGGCCGCCACGGCCTCCGGCAGCAGTTCCGGCAGAGTGGCGACGAGGCCGACATTGGCCCCGGTCCGCTCGCGCGAACCGATGGCGGCCTGAATGGTGCACTCCCAGTCCGATGCATCGCAGCGGTCCTCGCGCGGGAAGTCGACGATCAGCATGGTCATCGCCAGCTGCGGATCCATCATGGCCGAGAAGGCTTTGGTCATCGCCTCGCTGTCGCGCCAGATATAAGTGTGGTAGTCGAGCGGGTTCGCCAATGCCACCATCGGCCCAAGCGCGTTGCGCAGGTCGGTTTTCTGGCGGTCATTCAGGGGCGGAAACACGACGTTGCGGGGGTGGCCGGTGTCCGCCGCCAGGCTGGCCTCCCCGCCAGAGCAGCTGATTGTCGCGATGCGGTTCGAAGGCAGCCGCCCCGTCACATGCAGCAGCTTCAAGGTCTCCAGAAAAGATGGCAGATCCTCGAGACGCGGAATGCCGAGGCGAGCGAGCAAAGCCCCCGCCCCCGCATCACCGCCCGCAAGCGAGGCGGTATGGGAAACCGTTGCAGCCCGGGCCTCAGCCGATTTGCCGACCTTCAGTGCGACAATCGGCTTACCCAGCTCGCGGGCGCGGGCAGCCAGCGCCTCAAACGCACGCAGATCGCCAAAGCCCTCGATATGCAGACCCAGCGCAGTGACGCGGTCGTCTTCCAGCAGCGCCTCGCCAATGGCGGCAATACCCGACTGCGCCTGGTTGCCAGCGGTGACCACATAGGCCAGCGGCAGCCCGCGCTTCTGCATGGTAAGGTTGATGGCGATGTTGGAGCTTTGGGTGACCAGGGCCACGCCTTTCTCCGCCCGCTGCCCGCCATGCTGGTCCGGCCACAACAACGCACCGTCCAGATAGTTGATGAAGCCATAGCAATTGGGACCGAGAAACGGCATCTCCCCCGCCGCGTCCAGAAGCTGCGCCTGCAGGTTCGCGCCTTCAGCGTCCTCGGCCGCGGCCTCCAGAAAGCCGGACGCAAAGCACACCGCCCCGCCGGCGCCGCGGGCCGACAGCGCCCGTACCACTTCGATTGTGGCAAAGCGGTTCACCCCGATAAAGGCCGCGTCCGGCGCCTCCGGCAGGCTGTCCGCGTCCTTGAAGGCAGGCAGGCCCGCGACGTCTTCGGCCTTGGGATGGACCGGCCAGATGGCGCCGTCGAACCCCATCTTCCGGCACTGCTCAATCACCAGGCGGCACCACGCGCCGCCGCCGATCACAGCTATGGATTTGGGACGGAAAAGGCGGGAAAGGTCGCGTGTCATACTATAGCGGTTCCGCTGGTTGAGAGTTCGGAAGCCTCCGGCGGGGATATTTTCAGCCAGAAGAAGCACATGGTTTTATTAACCAGAAGCGGCAACGCTGGTTGCGCGGTACAGGCGGGGACGCCGATGACCGCGCCAGGAGAAGCCCCCCGGTTGCGGCGCTGCCCTCCGGGGGCTGGATCTGGTTTCATTCTTCTTCTGGCCTTCAAATATCCTCGCCGAAGGCGAAAAACTGCCGGGTTTCAAGGTGCAGGCCGGTCGAGATGGCCCAGATCCCGGTCCGGGTCAATCCGGTCGCGCACGCGGGTCTTCAGCTCTTTCGCATCCGGAAAGCCGCCGTCCCGCTTGCGGTCCCAGACCAGTTCCTTGTCAACATGGATTTCGAAGATCCCGCCCGTGTCTCCGGGAACCAGTGTCACCCCGCCCAAGGTGCCCTGGAAGGTCTGCAGCAGCTCCTGCGCCATCCAGCCGGCCCGCAGCAGCCAGTTGCAGCCGGTGCAGTAGGTAATGGTAACGGTAGGTTTCTCTGGGGGTTTCCCGGACCCGGTCATGGATCAGCCTCCGACGGCGCGCAGCATCTCGCGGCTGATGATGTGCCGCTGGATTTCACTGGTGCCTTCCCAGATACGCTCCACCCGCGCGTCGCGCCAGATGCGTTCCAGCGGCAGTTCATCCATCAGCCCCATGCCGCCGTGAATCTGGATCGCCTCATCGGCGACAAAGGCCAGCATCTCGGTTGCCTTCAGCTTGGCCATCGACATGTCGGCCTCAGTCACAGTGCCCTGATCGAACTTCCAGCCAGCTTCCCAGGTCAGGAGGTTCGCCGCCTTCAGCTCCAACGCCATGTCGGCCAGCTTGAAGGAAATGCCCTGGAACTTGCCGATCTGCTGGCCGAACTGCTTGCGCTCGGCGGCGTATTCCACCGAGTGTTGCAGTGCGCGCTCAGCACGTCCCAGGCAGGTGGCGGCCACTTGCAGGCGGGTGGCGCCCAGCCAGGTGTTGGCAACCTCGAACCCTTTGTCCGCCTCACCCAGAATGGCAGAGGACGGCAGGCGGCAATCGTCAAACTCCAGCACCGAGTTTGTATAGCCGCGGTGGCTGACGTTGCCGTAGCCGTCGCGCACCTCAAATCCCGGCGTGCCCTTGTCGACGAAGAAGGCGGTGATCTTCTTCTTGGGCCCGCGCGGCGTGTCCTCGACCCCGGTGGCCATGAAGCAGATGGCGAAATCGGCAATGTCCGCGTGGCTGATGAAATGCTTGGTGCCGTTCAGGATCCAGTCATCGCCATCCTTGCGCGCAGTCGCCTTCATGCCGCGCAGGTCGGAACCTGCATCCGGCTCTGTCATCGCGAGGCAATCCCATTTCTCTCCCTTCATGCAGGGAAACAGGTACTTTTCTTTCTGCTCCTGTGTGCCGGCCAGCAGGATATTCGACGGGCGCGCAACGCCGGTCCAGTGCAGCGCGTAATTGGCACGGCCCAGTTCCTTTTCGTACATCAGCCAGGTCAGGGTATCGAGGCCGGCACCGCCCACCTCCTCGGGCATGTTGGCCGCATAGAGCCCGGCTTCCATCGCCTTCTTCTGCACATCGCGGATCACATCCATGTCCAAATGGCCAGTGCGCTCGATCTCCGCCTCATGCGGATAGAGCTCCTTTTCCACAAAGGCGCGGGTGGTTTCGACGATCATAGACTGTTCTTCGGTCATCCCGAACTGCATGGCGGTCTTCCTTGGCAAATCTGTTGCGGATCAGAGTACGCCGCTTGCGTGCGCCTATCGTGCAGAGATAGAAATAATCATGCGGAATTGGACAAAAGATACTGCTGCGTTGCAGCAAATTGATGTGCTGCTGTTTGACGCCTTCTCCGCCCATTGCCTGGCCAACACGGTGGAGCCGCTGCGGGCGGCCAACACCTTTGCCGGGCGGCAGGCCTATGCCTGGCGGTTCCTGACTCTGGACGGCGCACCGGCGGTGTCCTCGTCCGGCATGGAGGTGCGGGCGCATGGGCAGCTAGGCGAATGCAGCGGCGATTTGCTGATCGCGATGCCGTCTTATGACTTCCTGCGCCATGCCACCGTGGCCACCGCCCGGGCGCTTAAGTCCGCCGCGCGCCGCTACAAGCGACTGGCGGGGTTTGACACCGGCGCCTGGCTGCTGGCAGGCGCCGGGCTGCTGGACGGGCGGCGGGCCACAATCCATTGGGAGGAGCTGGGCCGCTTCACCGAGGCTTTCCCTGAGGTCCAGGCCGAACGCGCCCGCCAGGTTTGGGATGGCAACCGCATCACCTGCACCGGCGCGCTTGCCGCCTTTGACACCATGATGGAGCTGATTGGCGAGCAGCACGGCGCCGCCCTGCGGCTGGAGGTCGCCGCCCTGTTCATGGCGCCCGAGGCGACGGAGACACAGGACCCGATCCTGGTGCGCGGCAAGTCCGTGGCCCGCGCGGTTGCGGTGATGCAGGCTAACTTGGAAGCGCCCTTGCCGATTGCTGCCGTGGCCAGGAAAGCAGGCCGCAGCCAGAAGGGTCTGGAGGCCCGGATGAAGGCCGAACTGGGGGCAACGCCGCAGGCCGTCTACCGTCGGCTGCGGTTGATACAGGCCAGAAAGCTCGTGTTAGAGACTGTTTTGAGCGTATCGGAGATTGCCCTGCGCTGCGGCTATGACGACCCGAGCGCCCTCACGCGGGCGTTCAAAGCGGAGTTTGGTGTCACTCCGCGGACCTTGCGCGGTGGTGGGCAAATTGCCCACCCTACGTAGGGTGGGCGATTCCGCCCACCGTTAGCCCTGTTTGGCGGCCATCCACTGGTTCAGCCGCCACAATCCCCAGGCCAGCGGGATCGCGGCCAGACCGCCGATCACATAGGCCAGCGGCTCATCCGCGAAGGATTCGAAGATCTGCGTATAGGCATGGATCGCGGCAAAGGTCAGCGCCGCGTTGAACAGCCCGCGCTGATGCCGCTGCGCCGCCCAGAAGATAACCGCCGCCAGCACCACCGCCCACAGCACCGAATAGACGTTCTCGGAAATGAACAGCGCGCTGTCGCGGAAGGCATCGCGGGCGGCAGAAAAGGCGTCCCAGTCCTCGTAGCCATCGCTGAAGCGGCCCGGGCCCCAGACGGTTTCGCCAACGACATCCCCCCACAGCGAGCCGACCAGCGCGCAGAGGTTTGCAACCACAAACCCCAGGATCGCCAGGATGCGCAGATGCCGGGCGTCGCGCTCAGCCAGCCGGGACGCGCCCCAGACACAGAACACGATCAGCAGCACCATCTGCAGGATCGTCAGCGTCGATTCCGGCGAATAGAACACATAAGCCGCATGGAAATAGCCGGTGCCGGTCTCCAGCATCTGTGCAAAGGGCGCAATCGCCAGCGCGGTGACAAAGCGCACATCAACCTGCCAGCCTGCCAGGGCCAGCGCCGCCGCATAATACAGCAGTGCCAGGTTCCGCAGCGGCGAGCCGATGCCGTATTGCTGCAGCAGCAGCTCGATCGCCGCAAGATGCATGGCCAGCCCCATCAGCAGGATCGCGCCCAGCACAAACCCCGTGGACCAGGCCCCGTGCCGCCAGCGCCAAGTGCAGATCAGCGCCACCAGCGCGCCGGCGGGCAGCATCACCCAGCCGGCGATGTCCTCGTATTTGTCCACCAGCTCGATCCCGGCGCCGCCCATCAGCATGCCCGCGCCGATCAGCGTGGCGGAATTGCCGAACATCCGCAACATCTCGCCGCCGCGCGCCAGCACCGCCAGCCCGCCGCCCAGCATCAGGATGCCGGTCACTGCCACCGCCAGCGGGTCCGCCAGCCAGAAGATGAACCCGGCAGTGGCGGCGATGATCCCGAAACACAGGATCGCATTCACCGCCAGCGACACCATCACTTCGCGCGAGCGCGCCTCGATGGTGCGGGCCTGATCCGGGGTCAGCACCCCTTCCTCGACCAAGGCAGTTGTATCGGCAATGGCGTGCATCAGCGGTCCCTCGCGGCATCCAAACGGTTCCGCCCAGCATGGACCGGCCATCGCCGCAGCGAAAGGGGAGGAATTCCCGCCGCTTACCCCTTGGGCCGGCTGGGCACCCAGGCGTAGCCGTTATCACACAGGATGTAGGCCTCGCGCAGGCCGTGCGGCTTGTCCGCGGGCGCCTGCAGGATGATGACCCCCGCTGCCTCCGCCCGCGCCACGGCCTCATCCGGATCGGTATCATACAGGCGGATCTCGATCCCGGCGCCGCGCGGCGGGGTTTCCGGCAGCAGCCCCAGCAGCGGATTTTCCGCATAGGTCCCGTCTCTGTGCAGCTGAAAGACCTGTCCGCCATAGGTAACGATGGCAAAATCCTGCGTCACCTGATGGCCCTTCATGCCCAAAACAGTCTCTAAAAAGGCAACTTCTGCCGGAACATCCCGCACTAGCAGATTGATCCCGATCCCGCTCAGGGACCGTCCGAAGCTGTCTCCATCCACCGTTTGGTAGTCCATGCCAGGCCCTCTCCAAGAACAGCAGAACCATCCTGCAAGCGATCGTTCTGCCGCGGCAATGCCAAATGCGTCAGTCTTCGGTGCCTTTCCACCGCCCGCATGAAGCTTTGATGGCAATGCAAGCAATCCGCTTGCCTTCCCGCCTGCAATCGGAACAATTGGATTATGTCAGATAACATTTTCCCAAGCTGGCCCGACACCGCCCCGCAATTGATCGAAGTCGCCGCAGGCCGCGCGCCGGCCGACACGGTGATCCGCAAGGGCATCTGGGTCAACGTCCACACCCGCGAGCAGCTGCCGGACCATGATATTGCGATCAAGGCGGGCCGTATCGCCTATGTCGGGCCGGATGCCTCCTATTGCACCGGGCCAAAGACGCAGATCATCGAGGCCAACGGCCGCTACATGATCCCCGGCCTGTGCGATGCCCACATGCATATTGAAAGCGGCATGCTGACCCCCGCGGAATTTGCCCGCGCGGTGATCCCGCATGGCACTACCTCGATGTTCACCGACCCGCATGAGATTGCCAATGTGCTGGGTCTGGACGGCGTGCGCTACATGCATGACGAAGCGCTGATGCAGCCCGTAAACATCTTCACCCAGATGCCCAGCTGCGCGCCCTCCGCACCGGGGCTGGAGACCACAGGTTACGAAATCTCCGCCGAGGATGTGGAAGAGGCTATGAACTGGCCCGGAATCATCGGTCTGGGCGAGATGATGAACTTCCCCGGCGTCGCCAATGCCGACCCCAAGATGCTGGCCGAAATCGCCGCCACTCAGCGCGCGGGCAAGACGGTGGGCGGCCACTATGCCTCCCCCGACCTCGGCCCGGATTTTGCGGCCTATGTGGCGGGCGGCCCGGCGGATGACCATGAAGGCACCTGCGAAGCCGACGCCATCGCCCGGGTGCGCCAGGGGATGCGCTCGATGATGCGGCTGGGCTCTGCCTGGTATGACGTCGAAAGCCAGATCACCGCGGTGACCAAGAAGGGCCTCGATCCGCGCAACTTCATCCTCTGCACCGACGATTGCCATTCGGGCACACTGGTCAATGACGGCCACATGAACCGGGTGGTGCGCCACGCCATTGCCTGCGGCTGCGACCCGGTTGTCGCCCTGCAGATGGCCACCATCAACACCGCCACCCATTTCGGGCTGGAGCGGGAGATCGGCTCCATCACCCCCGGGCGGCGCGCCGATGTGATCCTGACCTCAAGCCTCACCGAACTGCCCATAGAAGTGGTGATCGCCCGCGGGCAAATCGTGGCGGAATCAGGCTCTATCAAGGTAGATTGCCCGCATTACGACTGGCCCGCCAGCGCCCGCGGCACCGTCCATCTGGGGCATGAGCTAACAGCGCAGGATTTTGAACTCACCGCGCCCGAAGGCGCCAATGCGGTCACCGCCAATGTGATTGGCGTGGTGGAAAACCAGGCCCCGACCAAGGCGCTGCAGGCGGAGCTGCCGGTGGTGGACGGGCTGGTCGAGGGCAGCGGCGATGTCTGCCAGATCGCCCTGGTCGAGCGCCACCGCGCCACTGGCGGCGTCACCAATGCCTTTGTCTCGGGCTTCGGCTATACCGGCAAGATGGCGATGGCCTCCACCGTGGCGCATGACAGCCATCACATGATCGTGGTCGGCACCGACCGCGAACAGATGGCGCTGGCCGCCAACCGGCTTGCCGAGGCGGGCGGCGGCATTACCCTTTATAAGGATGGTGAGGAGCTTGCTCTGATTGAGCTTCCGATCGCAGGCCTGATGTCCGACAGCCCCGCAACCGATGTCGCCGCCAAGGCGCAGAAGATGGTTGAGGCGATGCAGGCCTGCGGCTGCAGCCTGAACAACGCCTATATGCAGCATTCGCTGCTGGCGCTGGTGGTGATCCCGGAACTCCGGATTTCCGACCTGGGCCTTGTCGACGTCCGCACTTTCCAGAAAATTCCGGTGATCGAGCCCGTGCAATGATAACAACAAAACACCCCGGCCATCCGCCGGACGAAAGCTTCAACGACGCGACCGAGGCCGTCGACCGGCTGGAGTTGCTGTACCGGCAGGCCACCGGCTTCATCTGCGAGGAGTTCTCCCGGGCGATGGCCGACGGCGCGCCGGACAACCAGCGCATCCGCGCCTTTTACCCGGAGATCCGCTTTTCCACCCTGACCTTCGCCCAGGTGGACAGCCGCCTCAGCTTCGGCCATGTCTCTGCGCCCGGCACCTATGCCACCACGGTGACGCGGCCGGACCTGTTCCGCAATTACCTGATCCAGCAGATCGGCCTCCTGATCCGCAACCACGGCCAGCCGGTGACCATCGGCGTGTCGGCCACCCCGATCCCGGTGCATTTTGCGGTCGCCTCGCGCCCGGATCTCACCGTGCCCCAGGACGGCGCCGCCGGTTTCACCCTGCGCGACGTCTTTGATGTGCCGGACCTGTCGACCACCAACGACGACATCGTCAACGGCACCTACCAGCCGGCCAACGGCATCGGCCCGCTGTCGCTGTTCACCGCCCAGCGCGTCGACTACTCGCTGGCCCGGCTGACCCATTACACCGCCACCAGCACCGAGCATTTCCAGAACCACGTGCTGTTCACCAACTACCAGTTCTACGTGGCCGAATTCGAAGCCTATGCCCGCGCCCAGCTGGCGGACCCCAATTCCGGCTACACCAGCTTTGTCAGCACCGGCGATCACCAGATCACCGATCCATCGGCAAAGATCCCGGACATCGCCAAGCTGCCGCAGATGCCGACCTATCACTTGAAGCGGGACGACGGGAACGGCATCACCCTGGTCAACATCGGCGTCGGCCCCTCCAACGCCAAGACCGCCACCGACCACATTGCGGTGCTGCGCCCGCACGCCTGGCTGATGGTCGGCCATTGCGCGGGCCTGCGGAATACCCAGGCGCTGGGGGACTTCGTGCTGGCGCATGGCTACCTGCGCGAAGACCACGTGCTGGACGACGACCTGCCGATCTGGACCCCGATCCCGGCCCTGGCCGAAATCCAGGTCGCGCTGGAGGAAGCGGTGGCGGAGATCACCGAATACGAAGGCTTTGACCTCAAGCGGATCATGCGCACCGGCACTGTCGCCACCATCGACAACCGCAACTGGGAACTGCGCGACCAGTCCGGCCCGGTGCAGCGCCTGTCCCAATCCCGCGCCATCGCGCTGGACATGGAAAGCGCCACCATCGCCGCCAACGGCTACCGCTTCCGGGTGCCCTACGGCACGCTGCTCTGCGTTTCTGACAAACCGCTGCACGGCGAGCTGAAGCTGCCGGGCATGGCGTCGGACTTTTACCGGACCCAGGTTGCACGCCATCTGCAAATCGGCATAAGAGCAATGGAGCGTTTGCGCGGCATGCCTTTGGAGCGGCTGCACAGCCGGAAATTGCGTTCGTTCGACGAAACCGCCTTCCTTTAAGGCTGATTTTCGCTGTTTTCCGGCAAAAAATGCCTGTTTTCCCTTATACGGAGCACACAAGAAGTTGTGTTACCATACAACATAACGATAATGTCTCGCGATGAGGCCCCACAGTTCGGGCAGCTTTAAGGAGACGAAGAATGTCCAAACCGATGACCAAAACCCAGCTTGTTGCCGCACTGGCCGAGGAAATGGGCAGTGACAAGAAAACTGCAGGTTCTGCGCTGGAAGCGGTCTGCTCGCTGATCACCCGCGAAGTGTCGGGCGGCGGTGCCGTGACTCTGCCGGGCGTCGGCAAAATCTACTGCCGCGAGCGCCCCGAGCGCGAAGTGCGCAACCCGGCAACTGGTGAGAAATTCACCAAGGAAGCCGACAAGGTGGTCAAGATGACCATCGCCAAAGCGCTGAAAGACAGCGTCAACGGCTGATCCCGGACATCATCCGGACGGTTTCAGGGCTGCCCCCGCGGGCGGCCCTTTTCTTTTGCCTGGCGGGCCGTGCCGGCCGACGGTTCGTCCGCCGCCGCAGCGTTGCCGCTTGCCAGAACCGCCCGGCACACGCATCCTTTGGGTGGCGGCCAAGGGAGGGCATCATGGAAAACGTCAATCTGGTGATGATCCTGGCAGCCGCCTTCCTGGGCGCCGCCAGCCCTGGCCCGGCGACGCTGACCATTGCCGGCACCTCGATGCAGCATGGCCGCAAACCCGGTCTGGCGCTGGCCGCGGGGGTCTGCACCGGTTCGCTGATCTGGTCGGTCTCCGCCGCGTTCGGGCTGGGCGCGGTGATGCTGGCCAACGCCTGGATGTTCGAGGCGGTCCGCTATGCCGGCGCTGGATACCTTATGTACCTTGCCATCCGCTCCGCCCGGTCGGCCCTGCGCCCCGGTGCGCCAATGCTGCGCGCCGCCGCCGCGCCAACGCTGCGGAGCGCCTATGGCAAAGGTCTGGCGCTGCATCTGACCAACCCCAAGGCGGTGCTGTTCTTCGGCGCGCTCTACGCCATCGGCCTGCCTCCCGGCACCTCTGTATCGGCGCTGCTGCTGGTGATGGCCGCCATCGCGGTGCAAAGCACCCTGATCTTCCACGGCTACGCGCTGCTGTTCTCCAGCCAGGCGGCCAGCCGCGTCTACATCCGCCTGCGCCGTGGATTTGAGGCCGCCTTTGCCGCTGCCTTCGGCGCCGCCAGCTGGCAGATTCTGGCGGCCCGGCTCAGCTGACACCGGTCCCGCCCGGCTTGATCTCTGCCCGCATATTCCGGAAGGTCCACCGCGGGAGAAAGGAATTCACGATGGATGCGCGCGCTATTGCCATGGGGCTGGCCTTTGCCCTGATGTGGTCCTCCGCCTTCACCTCGGCCAGGATCATCGTCCAGGACGCCTCGCCATTGTTTTCCCTGGCGGTACGGTTCCTGATCTCCGGGCTGATCGGCGTCGCCATCGCCCGTGCCCTGGGGCAGACCTGGCGGCTGACGCCGGGCCAGTGGCGGGCCACGGTGATCTTCGGCATCTGCCAGAACGCGCTGTACCTCGGCCTGAACTTTATCGCCATGCAATGGATCGAGGCCTCTCTGGCCGCCATCATCGCCTCCACCATGCCGCTTCTGGTGGCGCTGGCAGGCTGGGCGCTGTTCGGCGAACGGCTGCGGCCGCTGGGTTATGCCGGCCTCGCCGCAGGCATCCTGGGTGTTGCCCTGATCATGAGCACGCGGCTCAGCGCCGGTGTCGACCTGCTGGGTGTCGGCCTGTGCGTCATCGGCGTGCTGGCACTGACCGCCGCAACCCTCGCCCTGCGCGGTGCCACCTCCGGCGGAAATTTCATGATGGTGGTCGGTCTGCAGATGCTGATCGGCTCGGCCGTCCTGTTCATGGCCGCGCCGCTGACAGAGGAGATTTTTGTCACCCCCACCTGGCGCCTGGCCGCTGCCTTCACCTACACGACCATTGTGCCAGGCCTGACCGCCACCTTCATCTGGGTGCTGCTGCTGAACCGCATCGGCGCGGTGCGCGCGGCCACCTTCCATTTCCTGAATCCGGTGTTCGGCGTTGCCGTTGCCAGCGTCCTGCTGGGCGAAAAACTGGGCCCGCTTGACTTGCTGGGTGTCGCCATCGTCACAGGCGGTATCCTGGCCGTCCAGCTCGCCAGGCAGGCGGACCGGCCCAAGGCGGAGCTCTCCCGCGCGGCAAAGCCGGGCTGACACCCGCCCCCGCTCCTTGGGCGCGGCGCCGCCAAGGCGGCGCGGCCCGTTGCGCCTCTCCGCGCTTACCGCTTAATCTGATCTCAAGATCCCAACCGGAGGACGCGGCATGAGCGCGCAATTGACACAGGTGCTGGAGGCGATCGACGCCGCCAACGCCCAGGACCCCACCCTGGAAGACGGCCAGCCCGCCGCGCTGCTTTATGGCCAGCGGATGAGCCAGGAGCAGCAACGCCTGTTCCCGGACGCCACCGAGGTGCTGCAGATCGCCGCCCGCGGCCAGCATGTGGAACGCTGGAAGCTGGCCCGCGAGGCCTTCCCCGAAGGCCGGGCCGGCTACCTCGCCTGGCGCAAGGCCGAGGCTGTTCATCACGCCGATGTGGTCACCTCGCTGATGCAGAACGCAGGCTATGGCGCCGAAGACACGGAGGCCGCAGCCAAGATGCTGCGCAAGGAGGGGATCAAGCGCGACGCCCAGGTGCAGGCGCTGGAGGACATCATCTGCTTTGTCTTCCTCAAGTGGTATTTTGCCCCCTTCGCTGCCAAGCACCCCGCCGACAAGGTGCAGCGCATCGTGGAAAAGACCGCGCGCAAGATGTCGGCAGACGCCCGCGCCCGGGTGCTGCGGGAGTTCGACCTGCCTGGAGACCTCGCTAGTGCCTTCGCTGCCTGACCGAGCATCTGTCCCCGGGCCCGGCCTCCGCAGCACACGGCTTTGCGAGCCGCCTGTAACAGGGCTTTGCATTTGCGCATCCAGACCCCATGTTCTGCACCAAACGCGAACAGGCGGGAGGACACCATGACCAAATACTTCAAGAACCCGGACGCCATTGCCGCCCTCTCCGAGGAAGAGTTCTACGTGACCCAGAACGCGGGCACCGAACGCCCCGGCACCGGCAAGCTGCTCCATAACAAGGAGCCGGGCATCTATGTGGACATCGTCTCGGGCGAGCCGCTGTTTGCCTCCTCCGACAAGTATGAATCGGGCTGCGGCTGGCCCAGCTTCACCAAGCCCATCGAATCCGCCCACATCCAGGAACTGGAAGACCGCAGCCTCGGCATGATCCGCACCGAGGTCCGCTCCACCCATGGCGACAGCCACCTGGGCCATGTCTTCCCGGACGGCCCCATGGACCGCGGCGGCCTGCGCTATTGCATCAACTCCGCCTCCCTGCGGTTTGTCCATCTGGACGACATGGAGGCAGAGGGCTATGGCGCCTATATCAACCAAGTGGAGGTCGTGAAATGAGCACCACCGAACGCGCCGTCCTGGCAGGCGGCTGTTTCTGGGGCATGCAGGAACTGATCCGCAAGCGCCCGGGCGTCATCAGCACCCGCGTCGGCTATACCGGCGGCGATGTCCCCAATGCCACCTACAGGAACCACGGCACCCATGCCGAAGGGATCGAGATCGTCTTCGACCCTGCCGTTACCTCTTACCGGGAGCTGCTGGAGTTCTTCTTCCAGATCCACGATCCGACCACCCTGAACCGCCAGGGCAATGACATCGGCATGAGCTACCGCTCCGCGATCTACTACCTGGACGACACCCAGAAAGCGGTCGCCGAGGACACCATCGCCGACGTCGACGCCTCCGGCATCTGGCCCGGCAAAGTGGTGACTGAGGTCGAACCCGCAGGTGATTTCTGGGAAGCGGAACCGGAGCATCAGGATTACCTGCAGCGGCTGCCCACTGGCTACACCTGCCATTTCCCGCGCCCCGACTGGGTGCTGCCCAAACGCGGCGCTGCTGCGGAATAGGCTCTAACAGGCCGCTTTCAGCCCCGCCGCACTCCGGCGGGGCTTTTCACATGCCAGATCCGCAGCAAGCTCCCCTGCTTCTTCTGGCCCAAAATATCCCCGCCGGAGGCAGCGGGTTTTCGGAAAACCCGCTTTAGCGCTCAAGACGCCTAGGCGTGCGCCACCCTCGGCCGGCCGCTGGCCTCCACCGTCAGCGTGCCTTCGACGAACACTTGCCGCGATTCCACCTGCGCCAAGCGGATATCCCGCTCCACATGCACGTGGATATCCTCGGCACCGGCCTCCTCCGCTGCGCCGCGCGCCTCCTCTGCCAAGGCCGCCTCCAGCGCTGCCAGTGCTTCGTCTGAGGCCGGGAAATCCACCGGGCCGCTCTCCAGATGCACCCGGTACTTGCCCTCCGCCGGGGACGTCACGGTGCCGCTGCGCCGCATGGTGACCCGGCCCACCACCGCGCCGATGGCGTTCGCCACCCCGGCATGTTCCGGCAGGATCATGTTGCAATGCAGCCGCTCCCCCACCGCCGGATAATAGCTGGGGGCAGAGGCGCCCAGCCCCACCACATCCACATTCAGCGACGCATCCAGCGCCAGCAGGCCACGGTGCCGGGCCAGGCCCCTTTGCAGCAGCACATGCCGGGCCAAATCCTTCTCCGGCAGGCCAAAACTCTCGGCTTCTTCGGCAAAAGCAGACTCTAACAAGGTCAAAGCGGTTTGCTCCGTCAGCTGATCAATGATCATCTGCGCCAGGGTTTCGGCGTCTTTTGCCACCATGTCGCCACTGCCTATCCGCCGGCGGACAAACAGCGTCAGCGCCTTCTCCGCCGCCTCGCGGTCCCAGGCCTCCACCCGGCCCAGCACATGGCTGGCATCCGAAGGCGTCACACCGGAGACTTGCACCAGCCCGCGGTCCACCAGCCGGCCCAGCGAGCCATGCTCCATCCGGGTGCGCAGGATCTGGCCCAGCGGATGCACCTGCATCCCGATCCGCGCCAGCAGCCCGGCCTCCCGCTCGCTCAGGCCCGCCACCGGCACCCCAGGGACCGCCCGGACGAAGCGCCCGTCAAACTCGCCCGCGGTGGAATTACGCAGCTGCTCATCCAGGGCCGCATGCACGACATCGGGCGCATCGGTCGCAATCAGCGACACCGGCACCACCCGGCGCGGTCCCAATGTCAGCCCGCCAGACAGCCCGCTGGTGTTCAGATGCACCTGGCTGTCGCCACCCAGGCCGGTGGTGCGCATCGCTACCGCCTCCACCATGGTGCGGAACTCACCCACCCGCGCTCCTGCCGGATCAATCGCCGGCTTGCCGTCCCTGATCAGCGCCACATCCGTTGTGGTGCCGCCGATGTCGCTCACCAGCGCATGATCCGCCCCGGTCATCCAGCGCGCCCCGACAATCGAGGCCGCCGGCCCGGACAGAATGGTCTCGATCGGCCGCTCCCGCGCCTGCTCGCCGCTCATCAGCGCGCCGTCGCCGCGCACCACCATCATCGGCGCCCCGATGCCCAGATCGCGCAGCGTGTCCTGCGCCCGCCCGATCAGCCGGTCGATCATGCCGATCAGCCGCGCGTTCAGCACCGCCGTCACCGCCCGTTTCGGCCCGTTCAGCTTGGCCGACAGATGGTGCGAGCAGGTGACTGGCGCGCTGGTTATCTCATGGATGATCCGCGCAGCCTCAATCTCATGCGCCGGATTGCGAGTGGCAAAGACCCCGGCCACGGCAAAGCCGGTCACCCCCTGGCCCTCGGTCCGCAGGAACATCTCCAGCGCCCCGACATCCAGCGGCGCCGCCTCGCTGCCCGCGTGGGTGTGGCCGCCGCCGATCACCAGCGCCGGATCGCCCTTCAGCGCGTCCCGCAGCCCGTGCCGGTCCAGGTCAGCCTCGGCAAACCCGACATAGACCAGCGCCACCCGTCCGCCCTGCCCCTCGACTAGCGCATTGGTGGCCAGCGTGGTGGACAGGGCCGCCAGCGACACCTCCTGCGGCTGCACCCCGGACTGCTCCAGCACCGCCCGGATCGCGCCGCCGACCCCGATCGCCAGATCCTGACGCGTGGTCAGCGACTTGGCAGAGGCGATCACCTCCTTCTCGTCGCGGATCAGCACCGCATCGGTATAGGTTCCGCCCGTGTCCACTCCCAGCAGCAACGCCATGCCCAGCCCTCTCAAACTCTGTTCGCCGGACTGGGTGTAACGCCTATTTGCGGCCCGTCCATCCTGTTTGCGTCACGAAAGCCGTTGAACCGCCCACCGCGCCGCATCCGCCACCGCCGGATCCGGATCCTCCGCCAGCCCCTGCGCCACCGCGCGCAGCTCCGCCAGGCCGGAATTGCCGATAGCATAGAGCACATTGCGCACAAACCGGTCGCGCCCGATCCGCTTGATGGGCGAGCCGGAGAACATCTCCCGGAACGCCGCATCCTCCAAGGCGGCAAGCTCCGCCAGCTTCGGCGCCTTCAGATCCTCGCGCGCGGCATAGCGCATGTCGCTGGCGGCCACCGCAAATTTGTTCCAGGGACAGGCCGCAAGACAGTCGTCGCAGCCATAGATCCGGTTGCCCATCTTCTCCCGCAGTTCCTCCGCCACCGGACCTTTATGCTCGATGGTGAGGTAGGAGATGCAGCGCCGCGCATCGACCTTGTACGGGGCTGGGAAGGCATCGGTCGGGCAGCTGTCCAGACAGGCCCGGCACGACCCGCAGCGGTCCCGCTCCGGCGCATCCGCAGGCAGCTCCAGCGTGGTGAAAACAGAGCCTAAAAAGGCCCAATTCCCCCAGTCCCGGCTCACCAGATTGCTGTGCTTGCCCTGCCAGCCCAGCCCTGCCGCCTGGCCCAGCGCCTTTTCCGGCACCGGTGCGGTGTCGACAAAAACCTTCACCTCGCAATCCTCCCCGGCTTCCGCAATCAGCCAGCGCGCCAGCCGTTTCAGCCGCTTCTTGACCAGGTCGTGGTAATCTTTGTTGCGGGCATAGACCGAAACCGCGCCGCGATCCGCCTGCCCGACCACCGCCATCGGATCCTCTTCGGGCGTATAGCTTTCCGCCAGCATGATCACCGACCGCGCCTCCGGCCACAACAGGCTCGGGTCACCCCGCCAATGGGTCCGCTCCGCCATCCAGCCCATCTGCCCGTGATAGCCCGCATCCAGAAAGACCTGCAGCCGTCCAGGCACCTCCGGCACATCCCACGGGCGGCAGACCCGGCAGGAGACAAACCCCTCCGCCAGCGCCTGGGCAACCAGCTTTTCCTTGATGCCGGATCGGTCTTTCATCTTTCGCCAAAAACTCCGGGGGAGCGGCCCGCAGGGCCGCGGGGGCAGCGCCCCTGCCCCCGTTGGTATCAGAAATCCAGGTCAGTGTAATGCGGCGGCGGCCGGAAGCCCGGCACCTGATCCGCCAGGATCGACCGGAACGCTGGCCGCGACTTGATCTTGGCATACCAGTCCTTGACCACCGCAGACCGGTTCCAATCCACATCCGAGATATAATCCAAGGACGACAGATGCGCGGCAGCGGCAAAATCCGCCAGCGTCATCATGTCGCCCGCCAGCCAGCGCCGGTGGTCCAGCAGCCAGGCCATGTAGTCCAGGTGGTATTTGATCGCCTTGGCCCCCGCCTTCACGTTGCGGCTGTCGGGATAGCCCTCGCCGGTGATCTTCTTGTTCACCCGCTCATACAGCAGCTTGGAAGTCACCTCTTGGTGGAACTTGTCGTCAAACCAGCTCACCAGCCGGCGCACCTCATACCGGCCCGCGGCATCCTTGGGGATCAGCGCAGGCTCCGGCCTGGTGTCCTCCAGATACTCGCAGATCGCCGCGCTTTCGGCCATCATCTGGCCGTCCAGCCGGACCACCGGCACCTTGGCGGCCGGGTTGCGGCGCAGGAAATCGGGATCCTGCTCCCAATAGCGCTCCTCGACCAGCTCGACCTCGATCTTCTTCTCCGCCAGCGACAGCCGCACCTTGCGGCAAAAGGGGGACAGGGGAACGTGGTACAGGCGCGCCATGGCTACAGGGGATCTCCAGAAACGTTACTACGGATACCCAGCAATGCCTTGGCCGGGAGAAAGATTCAATCCTCGAAACAATCCGCCCGCCCGTCTGCGCGAATGGTAGCCGCCCCATCCTGAATCTGCCGCGCCCGGCGCTGCACAAAGTTTGAAGGCTTGCGGGCCGAACGCTCCTTGGGATTGGGCAGCACGGCGGCAATCAGCGCCGCCTGCCGCGCGCTCAGCTGGTCCGGGCCGACTCCGAAATACTTCCGCGCCGCGGCTTCGGCGCCAAACACGCCCTCGTCCATCTCGGCCACGTTCAGATAAACTTCCAGAATACGCCGCTTGCTCCAGACGATCTCCACCACCGGGGTCAGCAACGTCTCCAGCACCTTGCGCGGCCAGCTGCGGCCCTGCCACAGGAACACGTTCTTCACCACCTGCTGCGAGATGGTCGAGCCGCCGCGGCTGCCGCCAGCCTCGATCGCCGCCTGGATGGCGCGGGCGTCAAATCCCCAATGGCGGCAGAACTGCGCATCCTCCGCCGCCACGACGGAGCGCGCCAGCACCGGAGCCATCTCCTCCAGCGGCACCCACATCCGGTCCACCTCGCCCAAGCGGCGCTGCTCGGCCCAGATGGTATGGGTGACCGGCGGGTTCACCACTGAAAACAGCAGGATGAGGACAAGAAAAACCGCCGCCACCGCCAGCACCGCGCGCAAGATCCAGCGCCGAAACGCACGCAACGGCTGAATCTGCCGCTTTGCCGTCTTCTTGCTGCTCTTGGTTGTCTTCTTTTTTGCAACTGCCTTGGCCATGACTCTCTATAGGACGGCTGGGGGGCATTCACAAAGGGTCAGTTGCCTTGCTGCCGCAATCTGCCGGTCCGGAGTTTTCGGGGGCGCGGGGAGGGGCGCTGCCCCTCTTGAGCCTGCGGCTCAATTCACCCCGGGATATTTCCGGCCAGAAGAAGAGTGGTTTCCGGCAGGACGCGGCCCGCAGGCACAGAAAACCCCGCAAGCCTGCGCCTGCGGGGTTCGGTTTTTGTCTCTAGCCAGGCTTACTCCGCGGGAACGGCAGCCTTCTCCTGCATCACCGGATGCGCCAGCTTGTCGAGCATCTCCTTCGGGCAGACTTGCAGGAAGTTGCCCTTCTCGATGTCCCAATGCTGCAGGATCTCCGCGGCCTTGCGGCTGCCGGTTTCCTGCTGATGGCGTTCGATCAGGCTTTTCAGCTCCGCCTCCCAATGCGCCACGGTGACCGGACAGGTGACCAGCGATTCCTTATTCATCAGGGTCGCGGCCTTACCCTCCGGGTCATAGAGATAGGCCATGCCGCCGGTCATCCCCGCACCGAAGTTGGCGCCGATCGAGCCAAGGATCACCGCAACGCCGCCGGTCATGTATTCGCAGCCGTTGGAGCCGCAGCCCTCGATCACCACCTTGGCGCCGGAATTGCGCACCGCAAAGCGTTCGCCCGCACGGCCCGCCGCAAACAGGTAGCCATCGGTCGCGCCATACAGCACGGTGTTGCCGATGATGGTGTTTTCCGAGGCCACCAGCGGGCTTACCTGCGGCGGGCGCACCACGATGGTGCCGCCCGACAGGCCCTTGCCGACATAGTCATTGGCATCGCCCGACACTTCCAGCTTCAGCCCCGGCGCCGCAAAGGCGCCCAGCGCCTGACCGGCAGAACCCTGCAGTTTCACCGTCAGGTGGTCCGGCTGGAACGAATTCCGCATGCCGAAGTTGCGCACGATGTGGCTGGAGGTGCGGGTGCCCACGGAGCGGTGGGTGTTCTGGATCGCATAGGACAGCTGCATCTTCTCGCCATCCTGCAGGAAGCGGGCGGCGTCGCGCACGATTTCCGCATCCAGCGTGTCCGGCACTTCGTTGCGGCCCTTGTCGCGGTTGTAGACGATGTTGGCGGAGCCATCGACGGTGATCAGCAGCGGGTTCAGGTCCAGGTCGTCCAGATGGGCAGAGCCGCGCGAGACCTGCGCCAGCAGGTCGGCCCGGCCGATCACGTCGTCCAGGCTGCGGGCGCCGATGGAAGCGAGGATCTCGCGCACTTCCTGGGCGTAGAAGGTGATCAGGTTCACCACCTTGTCCGCGTTGCCGGTGAACTTGGCGCGCAGGGATTCGTCCTGGGTGCAGACGCCGACCGGGCAGGTGTTGGACTGGCACTGGCGCACCATGATGCAGCCCATCGCGATCAGCGCCGCGGTGCCGATGCCGTATTCCTCGGCGCCCAGCATCGCCGCCATGACAATGTCACGCCCGGTGCGCAGCCCGCCGTCGGTGCGCAGCGTCACCCGCTCGCGCAGGTTGTTCATCGCCAGCACCTGATGCGCTTCGGTCAGGCCCATCTCCCACGGCAGGCCCGCATATTTGATCGAAGTCGCAGGCGACGCCCCGGTGCCGCCGTTGTGGCCCGAGATCAGGATGATGTCGGCCTTTGCTTTGGCAACGCCCGCGGCGATGGTACCAACGCCGGAGGACGCCACCAGCTTCACCGTCACCTTGCAGCGCGGGTTGATCTGCTTGAGGTCATAGATCAGCTGCGCCAGGTCCTCGATCGAGTAGATATCATGGTGCGGCGGCGGCGAAATCAGGGTCACGCCCTTGGTGGAGTGGCGCAGGCGGGCAATCAGGTCGGTGACCTTCATCCCCGGCAGTTGGCCGCCTTCGCCGGGCTTGGCGCCCTGGGCCACCTTGATCTCCAGCTCTTCGCACTGGTTCAGATACTCGGCGGTCACGCCAAAGCGGCCCGACGCCACCTGCTTGATCTTCGCAGACGGGTTATCACCGTTCGGCTCCGGCACGAAGTGCGCCGGATCCTCGCCGCCCTCGCCGGAGTCGGACTTGGCGCCGATCCGGTTCATCGCAACGTTCAGGGTCTTGTGCGCCTCGGGCGACAGCGCGCCCAGGCTCATGCCCGGCGTCACAAAGCGCTTGCGGATCGCGGTGATGCTCTCCACTTCCTCCAGCGGGACCGGCTTGCCCAGCGGCTTGATCTGCAACAGGTCGCGCAGATGGATCGGCGGGTTCGACTGCATCTTCGCCGAATACTGTTTCCACAGCTCGTAAGAGGCGCGGTTGCAGGCCATCTGCATCATATGCATGGAGGTCGCTTCCCAGGCGTGCGTCTCACCCGATTTGCGTGCTTTATAAAAACCGCCGATGGGCAGAATGCCTTCCGTAGCCTTCCAGGCCTTGGCGTGGATTTCTTCTGCCTTGGTCTGGATACCGGTCACACCGATGCCGGAAATCCGGCTGGTCATGCCCGGGAAGTACTCGGCACACATGGCGCGGCTGAGGCCCACCGCCTCAAAGTTCAGGCCGCCGCGGTAGGAGGACACCACCGAAATCCCCATCTTCGCCATAATCTTCAACAGGCCTTGGTCGATGGCCTCACGGTAACGCGCGACGTTTTCGGTCAGGCTGCCGTCCAGCAGCCCGCGCTCAATGCGGTCGGCCAGCGAATCCTCGGCCAGATAGGCGTTCACCACGGTGGCGCCGCAGCCGATCAGCACCGCGAAATAATGCGGGTCGATACATTCGGCGGACCGCACGTTCAGCGAGCAGAAGGTGCGCAGGCCCTTGCGGGTCAGATGCGAATGCACGGCAGACGTTGCCAGGATCATCGGCATCGCGACCTTTTCAGGCCCGGAATGCTGGTCGGTCAGCACGATATGGCCAGCGCCGGAGCGCACGGCCTCCTCGGCCTCGGCCCGGATCCGCGCCAGCGCCGCGTTCAGCGCGCCCTTGCCGGGGGCAAAGGTGCAGTCGATCTCGGCCAGCGGCGCGTTGAACTGCTTTACCAGCTCATCCCACTGGGCATTGCCGACAAAGGGGCTTTCCAGCACGATGATCTCGGTCTGGGAGCTGTCCTCGTCCAGCACGTTCTTCAGGTTGCCGAACCGGGTCTTCAGCGACATCACCCGGTACTCGCGCAGGCTGTCGATCGGCGGGTTGGTCACCTGGCTGAAGTTCTGGCGGAAGAAGTGGCTCAGCGGGCGGTACATCTTGGACAGCACGGCAGAGGGCGTGTCATCGCCCATCGAGGCCAGCGTTTCCTTACCGTCCTCGGCCATCGGTGCCAGGATCTGCTCCAGCTCCTCAATCGAATAACCGGCCGCAACCTGGCGGCGGCGCAGCTCCTCGCCGCTGAACAGCGGCTGCTCGGTGACGCTGGCCAGGGTTGTATCCAGATCGTTGATCCGCTTGACCCAGTCGCCGAACGGCAGTGCGCGGGACAGCTTGTCCTTGATCTCGGTGTCGCGGAACAGCTTGCCCTTTTCCATGTCGACGGCCAGCATCTGGCCCGGGCCCAGCGCGCCCTTTTCAACCACACTGGCCTCTTCGATTGGCACCATGCCCGCCTCGGAACCCGCGATCACCAGCCCGTCGCCGGTCACCACATAGCGCATCGGGCGCAGCCCGTTGCGGTCCAGGCCCGCGCAGACCCAGCGGCCGTCGGTCATCGCCAGCGCCGCGGGGCCGTCCCAGGGCTCCATCACGGAGTTGCAGTAGGAATACATGTCGCGCCAGGCCTGCGGCAGTTCGACCGCCTGCTTGGACCAGCTTTCCGGCACCAGCATGGTCTTGGCCATCGGCGCCGAGCGGCCCGCGCGCACCAGAACCTCGAACACGCCATCCAGCGCGGCGGAGTCGGAGGCGCCGCCCGGCACGATCGGCTTGATGTCCTCGGCATAGTCGCCAAAGGTCGAAGACGCCATGCGGATCTCATGGCTCTTCATCCAGTTCAGGTTGCCCTTCAGCGTGTTGATCTCGCCGTTATGGGCCAGCATGCGGAACGGCTGCGCCAGCCACCACTGCGGGAAGGTGTTGGTGGAATAGCGCTGGTGATAGATCGCGAAGGCGCTCTCGAACCGCTCGTCCATCAGGTCCGGATAGAACACCGCCACCTGCTCCGCCAGCATCATGCCCTTGTAGATGATCGAGCGGCAGGACAGCGACGCGATATAAAGGCCCGAGATGCCGGCCGCCGACGACACCTTCTCGATCCGGCGGCGGATCACATAAAGCTCGCGCTCAAAGGTTTCCTCGTCCACGCCCTTGGCGTTGGAGATCAGGATCTGCTCGATCTCCGGACGGGTGGCATTGGCCTTTTCGCCCAGGCAAGTGATATCCACCGGCACGTGGCGCCAGCCATAGATGGAATAGCCCATGCGCAGAACTTCGGTTTCCACGATGGTCCGGCAGCGCTCCTGAGCGCCAAAATCCGTGCGCGGCAGGAACACCTGGCCGACCGCCATCAGCTCATTCTGGCGGGGCTCGTGGCCGGTGCGGCGGATCTGGTCATAGAAGAAGGGCACCGGGATCTGCACATGGATGCCCGCGCCGTCGCCGGTCTTGCCGTCGGCGTCCACTGCGCCGCGATGCCAGATCGCTTTCAGCGCGTTGATGCCGGCCTCAACCACCTTGCGGCTTTTCTTGCCGTGGACCGAAACCACCAGCCCCACACCGCAGGATGAATGTTCTTCTTCCTCGGAATAGAGACCGTTCTCGGCCATCCACTTGCGCTTGGCTTCCTCGGCCTTGACCCACGCGGCATCAAATTTGGTCATGACGTTCTCCGATTAACTGATGGCGCAGCATGCCGCTGCGGCCGGTTGAGTCTGCGGATCCAGGGCGCGTTCGCCCCAGGCGCGGGGCACCGCGCGGATCCGTTGCATAAGGGTCTTCACCCGGTCCTGATCGTCCTGCCAGACGGCGCCGATCACCGGGTAAAGGATGCCCGCGTCGCGCAGCGGGTCGATAACATCGTGGCTGTCGCGGTCCGCCAGGTAGTGATGGATGCCGGGCCCCTGCGGGAAGGCCTGCCAATGCTGCGCGTCCTCAGCATTATGGCGGCCATGCAGCAGGGTGTACTGCACCTGGCCGCCCATCGCCTGATCCAGCGCCGGGCGGCTGAACTCCGTGATCCGGCTGCGCGCCTCGATCCAGCGGCGGTCCGACGGAAAGGTTGCGGGCCGCGGGCAGTATTGCGGCGCCAGCGCCAGGGCGCGGCCTGCGCCCAGCTCCGCGGCAAAGGACAGCGCCCCGTATCCGCCCATCGACACCCCAACCGTCATCAGGCGGCGCAGACCGTGGCGCCGGACATAGCCAGACACAGCCCGCAGGATCGCCGCCGCAACCCCCTCGCCCTGGAACCAGGCCTGGCGGCGGTCAGTGACAAAGATGCAGTGCCGCGCACCGCCGTCCGAGGCGCTGGCGGCAAACTCCAGCAACCCGCGTTTGGCGGCATTGGCGTGATAGCTGGTGAACACGATCATGCCGCCCTCGCCGCGCCCTTCCAGCGCACGGATCTCCACCGCCGCATCCGCGTGGAGGCGGCGGGATCTCAGGCGGAACATCGCCTGACGGAGGGATTTGCGGATCATCAGCGGCATGGCAGTCAGCAGGGGGCCGGGCGGGCCTCAGGCCTCTCCTTCAGCGGTTTCGGCAAACATGGCGCGGCATTCCTCGCCGGTCATCCGCCGGTGGGCGCCGGCAAAGGCATAGCCTGCGGGCTTGTCGTCAATGAAGAATTCCAGCTTCAGCTCGGTGCCGCCCGCGTTCTCAAACAGGCCCGCCGACATTTGCGTCTGGCCGTGCATCTTGCCTGGCGCGGTCATCCGGTACCACAGCACCGATCCGCACTCGCCGCAAAACGCGCGTTCCGCCCACTGCGAGGACTGATAGGTCCGCACCGGGCCCAGCGCGGCATAGCCGGTGTCGGCCTGAAAGCTCAGGAACGGGCCGCTGGCCCAGCGCTGGCACAGGCGGCAATGGCAGGCGGTCACGGAGGCCTGAACCGGCGTCGCCGTGACGCTCACTGCGCCGCACATGCACTGTCCCTGCAATTCGCTCATGTCCATTGTCCTTTGCTGGCTGGGTCAGCAAGGCTGACCTTGGCGCTGCTGTTTAGCTGCCCGCCGGTGCACAGGGGGTGCACAGGCGGTGTACGGGGGGTGCCGGGTTATTCCGCGGCCACCGCGGCCTTGCTGTTGAACTTCCCGATGATCGCTTCGGCACAGTCGCGGCCGTCCTTGATCGCCCAGACCACCAGCGACGCACCGCGCACGATATCACCCACCGCATAGACGCCGTCCAACTCGGTGGCGCCGGTCTGGAACGCCGCCTTGATGGTGCCCCAGCGGGTCACCGGCAGTTCCGGCTGGTTCCACAGGGCAGGCAGCTCTTCCGGCTCAAAGCCCAGAGCCTTGATCACCAGATCGGCCTCTTCAACATAGTCCGCGCCGTCGATCACTTCCGGCGCCTGGCGGCCCGAAGCATCCGGCTGGCCCAGGCGCATCTTCTGCACCATCACGCCGGCAACCTTGCCGCCGTCATCGGTGAAGCCCTTGGGCGCCGACAGCCATTCAAAGACCACGCCTTCTTCCTCTGCGTTCTGGGTCTCGCGCTGCGAGCCCGGCATATTGGCGCGGTCGCGGCGGTAGAGACATTTGACGCTGGTCGCACCCTGGCGGATCGAGGTCCGCACGCAGTCCATCGCGGTATCGCCGCCGCCGATCACGACAACCTTCTTGCCTTGTGCGTTCAGGCTGCCGTTGTCGAACTCCTCAACATCGTCGCCAAAGCTTTTCTTGTTCGACGCACACAGGAAGTCGATCGCCTTGACGATCCCTTCCGAGCCGCTGCCCGGCATCGCCAGATCGCGCGATTTATAGACGCCGGTGGCAATAATTACTGCATCATGCTGGCTGCGGATTTCGTCAAACGAGATGTCCTCGCCCACGTTGCAGTTCAGCTTGAAGGTCACGCCGCCATCGGCCAGCAGCTTGTTGCGGCGCTCGACCACGTCCTTTTCCAGCTTGAAGCTGGGGATGCCGTACATCAGCAGCCCGCCGGCCCGGTCATAGCGGTCATAGACAGTGACCTGGATACCAGCCTGGCGCAGCATATCCGCCGCCGCCAGGCCGCCGGGGCCGGCGCCGATGATGCCAACGCTCTCGCTGCGCTCGGCCAGCGGCGCGGCGGGTTTGACCCAGCCGTTTTCCCAGGCGGTGTCGGTGATGTATTTCTCGACCGAGCCGATGGTCACGGTGCCGTGGCCCGACTGCTCGATCACGCAGTTGCCTTCGCACAGGCGGTCCTGCGGGCAGATGCGGCCGCAGATTTCCGGGAAGGTGTTGGTGGACTGGCTGACCTCATAGGCCTCTTCCAGACGGCCGGTTGCGGTCAGGCGCAGCCAGTCGGGAATGTTGTTGTGCAGCGGGCAGTGGCTCTGGCAGTACGGCACGCCGCACTGGCTGCAACGGCTGGCCTGTTCTTCGGCCTTGGCAGCAGCGTACTCCGCGTAAATCTCATTGAAGTCTTCCTTGCGTACACTCGCGTCACGCTTTTGAGGCATGTCGCGTTCGATCTGCACAAATTTCAGCATCGGTTGCTTGGCCACGGGCTGGACTCCATCGTTTGTCTGGCTGCGGAAGCACCTTTTCAGGTACTGGCACGCTTTATGTCAACTGTGCTGACCTATTTTGCCAGCGCTTTACTTCTGATACCGTGTTCAACGGAAATGTACAGAAATTTTAGGTCCGCAACGGACCTTAATATGCGCTTCCCAATCCGGAGGCGGGATTTATACAGAGTCACGACTGATTTCGGCCCGTTCGCGGCCAGCAAAGGATGATTTCAGGATGCCGCTTTTCCAATTGATCCTGGTTGCACTGATCCAGGGCATTACCGAATTCCTGCCCATTTCCTCCTCTGGCCACCTGATTCTGCTGCCCGGGCTGACCGGGCTGGACGACCAGGGCCAGGTGATCGACGTCGCGGTTCATATCGGCACCCTGGCCGCCGTGATGATCTATTTCTGGAGCGACGTGCGCGAGGGCCTTGCGGGCTTGCCCCGCGCCCTGACCGGCCGCACGGACACGCCGGGATCACGCCTCGCCATGGGCCTGATCATCGCCACCATCCCGACGGTTCTGTTCGGTGCGGTGCTGCATTTCACCGGCCTCAGCGATGCGCTGCGGTCGATCACGGTGATCGGCTGGACCATGCTGGGCTTCGGGCTGGTCCTGTACTGGGCCGACCAGAAGGGCGCCGAGGTGAAACAGGCCGGCGACTGGGGCCTGCGTGATGCCCTGGTCATGGGGCTATGGCAGATGCTGGCGCTGATCCCCGGCACCTCGCGCTCCGGCATCACCATCACCGGCGCGCGCCAGCTGGGCTATACCCGCGAAGACGGCGCCCGCATCGCCATGCTGATGTCGATCCCCACGATCATCGCCTCCGGGGTGCTCCTGGGAACCGAGGTGGCGCTGGAGGCCGATACCGCCCTGATGCGCGACGCAGCGATTGCAGCCGCCCTTGCCCTGCTGTCGGCACTGGCCGCGCTCAGCCTGATGATGCGGCTGCTGCGTTCTGTCAGTTTCACGCCTTATGTCATCTATCGGGTGATCCTGGGGAGCATCCTGCTCGCCATCGCCTACAGCAGCTGAGCCGGAAACGAAAAAGCGCGGGAAAATCCCCGCGCTTTCAAGTTCTTGTGGCGATTGGCCGCTCAGGCGCCGTTGCGCAGGTTGCGGGCCGAGTTGGTCATCTCGTTATACTGGCCGGAGGGGCGGAATTTCCACAGGTAGTCCGGCAGAACCGCTTCAAGGCTGACCGGGCTGATGCCCAGATCGCTGAAGCCCTTGGCGCCCTCGGACACAACGTTGTCCGATTTCAAGCTCCGCAGCTGGTCGCGGGTCAGCACCTTGTTTGAAATCAGCTGGAAGCTTGCGGCCTGCAGCATGTCGAAACCAAAGGCCACCAGCCAGGCAGCAAACCGCGGCAGCGACAGGATCAGGCGGCGGCGGTGGATCACCGCCAGCATCTGCTCCATCAACTCGCGGAAGCTTTTCACCTCGGGGCCGCCCAGCTCATAAATGCCGCCCTCTGCCGCGCCCGTGGCCCCCACAACCGCGGCCTTGGCCACATCATCGACGTAGACCGGCTGAAACCGGGTGTCCCCGCTGGCAATCGGCAGAAGCGGCGACAGGCGGGTCATGCCGGCAAAGCGGTTAAAGAACTCGTCCTCAGCCCCGAAGATCACCGAGGGACGCAGGATAACAGCACCCGGGAAATGCTCCAGCACGGCCGCTTCGCCTGCAGCCTTGGTGCGGGAGTATGCGCTGTTCGCGTCCGCATCGGCACCGATTGCCGAAATTTGCACCAGGCTGGCAACGCCCTCCTGCGCCGCGATGCGGGCAATGCGGCCCGCGCCTTCGGCATGAACGGCGCCAAATGTGTTCTTGCCCAGTTCGTTCAGCACACCCACGCAATTCACCACTGCATCGGCACCCCGCATTACCGCGGCCACGGACATGTCGTCGCGGACATTGCAGAACACCGGCTCCACCTGGCCCGGAACACCGTAGGGCTTCACATGCATGGCTTCATTGGGACGGCGCACTGCCACACGAACACGCCAGCCTTCCTTGGCCATGCGCCGCGCAATATAGCGGCCCACGAAACCGGATCCGCCATAGATCGTGACCAGTTTGGACATCTTTTGGCTCCTGAACTTAGCTGCCCCTATGCCTTAGCGCCGCTACGGGCGTCAAACAAGGCGCAAAACGTGGGATTGCAGCCACAATGGGCGCTGAATCCGCAAGCAGCGTTAACAACTTCCGTGAAATTGGCCAGTTTGGTTAACCCGGCCTTCAGCCTCGCCCTGTTAAGGGAAATTGATGTACCCGAAACACGCGTTTCGGCGGTTGTTGAGGAGGTCGGTTCCAATGGTCAGCGCACAGGATAAGTCCCTGGTCCGCAAAAGCTTCGAGAGCGAGCGGATGGATCTTGATGCTTTCGCCGCCGCCTTTTACGCCAAGTTCTTTGCCGCCTGCCCCGAGGTCCGCCCCCTGTTTTCCCGCGACATGACCCGGCAGGAGGAAAAGCTGCTGGCCATCCTGACCCATGTGGCCGAGGCGCTGGACGATTCCGCACGGCTGGATGATATCCTCTGGCAGCAGGGGGAGAAGCACCGCAAGCGGGAGGTGCGGGATGCGCATTTCAGGGGCTTCATCACCAGTTTCAACGGCGCCCTGTCGGAAACGCTTGGCCCAGACTGGAGCAGCGAAGCGGAGCTGGCCTGGACCAGGTTTCTGACATTTGTAGCCGGGAAAATGAATTTTTCGGTGCAGCGCTAGGCGGCTGCAATCAGGCCCCCCGCGGATAACCGGCCACCCCGCCGTTTTCCATTTGACGCCCCTTGCGAACCAGCTTATACGCCGGTTTCACGACACCTGCCCAGGTGGCGGAATTGGTAGACGCGCTAGCTTCAGGTGCTAGTGTCCGTATGGACGTGGAGGTTCGAGTCCTCTCCTGGGCACCATTTCCCTGCATTATAAACACAGTCTACAGAACGGCACTGCGGCCTTTCCGGCCCTGTAATGCTGTGCGCGACGCTCTATGGCCTGCGCCAGAAAACGGCAGAACGGCAGGGAAGCCCCCCGCCGTCCGCAGTTCTTTCCTGAAGTATCAGTTCGGCTCTTTCACCGCGTCCTGCTGCTCCGGTTCCACGTCCCCTTCAGCGTCCGGGACGGGTTCCGCGAAGTCTGCTTCTTCCGCATCATCCGCCGTGTCAGCCTGCTTGCTGCCCAGCACGCCAGTGATCAGCGGAAGCATGTAGGCCGCTGCGTGGCTTGCCACTTCTGGCGTTTCCGGACGCTTCCAGGACAGGGTGTCGAAGCTGGTGCAATGCTCGCAAACCGGCTCCCATTCGGCATGGATGTGGTTACAGTTGCTGCAAACCCATTGCGGCCCCCGCGGGGCAGTCAGCGCCCTGGCCAGCCAGCCCTGCACGACCTTGTCATCCGCGCCTTCGCCACGCTCAATCGCCGCCATCAGCGTCAGCGCCCGGGCGTCCGGGGCGCGTTCCGTCAGGTCGCTCAGCCAGCGGCGGGCCTCGGGGAAGTCCTCGGCCACGATATTCAGCTCCGCCATCACCAGGCGGGTTTCATCATCCTGCGGGTTAAGCCGGGCTAGCTGGTCAAAGCGCGCGACGCGCTCGGCGGCGCTTTCGTCCGGCTCGACCTCGGCAAAGGCATGGGCCAAGTCGGGATGCGGCTGGCTTTGCCAAGTCTTTTTCAGCAGCCGCACCGCCGGGCGTTTCTTACCCTTGGCGAGATAGGCACGGGCCGCCATCGCCGCGGCAGGCACCAGATCGGGCGACAGCCGGTTAGCTTCGATCGCTTGCTCGCGCTGCTCAATCGTGGCGTTTTCGTCAATGACACCCTTGGAGGCCGACAGCGCCAGAACCGCATCACGCCGCTTGTAGACATCACGCGGCAGAGTACCGGTCTTGAGCTTGGTCGACAGCGTCTTGCGGGCACCGGCCCAATCCTCGGCCTGGGCCTGGAGACGCAGGAGAGTGTCCTGCACTTCCTCATGCTTGGGCCGCAGCGCCAGCGCCTTTTCGGCCAGCTGGCGGGCGGTGTCGGTGTCGCCTTGGGACAGCTTCTGCTTCATGATCCCGCGCACGCCGACAAACCGGGTCTGCTGGTTCGACAGCAGGCGTTTGTACGCATCCGCCGCCTTGTGGGTGTCGCCGCTCATCTCCGCGGCCTGCGCCACCAGCAGATCCGTCAGCTCAGGGTTCTGAAGGTATTTCTCCGCCCGCGCCGCCTTGGCCAGGGCCAGCCGCCCCTCACCGGAAGCCAGCGCCATCAGACCTTCCGACAGCGCCCGGTAGCCCTTGCGCTCACGACCCTTGTCCCAATAGCGCGACAAGGCGGTCTCATCCCCGTTCAGGAACCGCAGCGTGGCCACCAGCAGCGACAGCAGCTTGAGAAACAGCCAAAGCGCAACAACAAGCACGCCCAGCGCGATGACCGATTGCAGAGCGCTGAGGGTGTATTCGGTGCCGGCAACGGTGATCTGCACCCCGCCGGCGGTTTCCATCAAAAGGCCCGCGCCAAATGCCAGAAGCGCGACAATCGCGACAAATACGAGGATCTTCAACAACGACCAGAGCATGGCGGCTTCCTTATTTGGCTTGCAGGCTTTGGGCCAGATCAGCAGCAGCGTTCACCGCTGCCACCCGCGCGTTTGCCGCCGCTTCCCAGCCGGACAGGGCAGCGCGGGCTGTTTCCGGCAGCGCCGACACTTCGGTCAGCGCCTCCTCTATCCGGCCTGCAGCCACGGCGGCCTCGGCCCGGGACAGGATGGCATCCGGATCATCGCCGTCGCGCGGCGCAACGGAACGGGCGCCAAGATGGCGGTTCACATAATCCATCAGGCTGCCGCCGCCTTTTGCTTCTTCCCGGGCAGCTGCCAGCGCCTCGCGGGCGGCCGGGGCAAAGCCGTCGCGCAGGGCCGTCAGCGTGGCGACGCCGGTTTCCGCCGGCCCGGAGAGCGCGGACGGAACCTCAACGCCCAGAAGCTCAAGCTGCTGCACGTTGGAGTCATAGCTGTTGCCGCTGTCCAAAGCAGACCGCAGCTGCGCCAGCTGGGTCTGGGCGCTGGCGATGCGGGCGGCTTCGGCACTGGCGGTTTCCATGTCTTCCGCTTCGGCCAGCTTCTGATCAATTTCGGCGCGCTGCGCTGCAAGGCTGTCCTGCAGCTTGCCCAGCTCTGCCTCAAACGCTGCCACCGCTTCGGGCGTTGCGCCTTCCAGCGGCCGGGTTTCCAATGCGGACACACGGCCGGCCAAGGCCTCCAGATCCCCGCGCAGCGCCTCATCAGGGGCCTGCGCGGTCTGCGCCTCCTTCAGCGCCGCAATCTCTGCGGCCAGGGCGTCGGCCTGATCGGACAGCGGTGCAAGGTCCGGGGCGCGGCTGCCCTCTAGCTGCTGCTGCAGCGAAGCAAGCGCTGCCTGCATCTCCGACTGGCTGGCCCGCAACGCGGCCAGATCCGCACTGCTTCCCTGCAGCGACGGCGGCAGGACGCTGTCGAGCCAGCCGCTCTGGCCAGCCACAAAGCCGATACCCGCAGCCACCACGCCGCCCAGAAGGGCTGCGCCGAAGCCGCCGCGTTTCTCCACAACCCGCTCGATTTCGCGCGGCGGCGCTTGTGCCGCGGCAGCCTCCGGCGTTTCAGCCGGCGTGTCTTCTTGCGGGGTTTCCCTTTCGAAGGGAGACACAAATGCGGTCTCGGTCTCGGTCTCGGTCTCGGTCTCGGTCTCGGTCTCGGTCTCGGTCTCGGTCTCGGTCTCGG
>MRWF01008513.1_pt1 | contig 74485 bp, 74 predicted proteins | sample 1013331 | NCBI WGS metagenome assembly MRWF01 (sample SAMN06117577, study PRJNA244670) | biofilm metagenome | biome: Water; feature: Cathode Biofilm; material: Biofilm; isolation source: microbial consortium enriched at the cathode of a solar microbial fuel cell | place: USA: District of Columbia ... | reverse complement strand
TCAACCCTTTGCTCTCGAGCCGGTTTCTCAGCAACTGCACCCAGGCAGTTTCGGAGGGCACTCCATAGGCCGCACTGAGGCTGTCACCTACGATGAGCAGCGTGTTTTGACTGGCCACTGCCGGCAGCGCCAGCACGGCAAACACGAGAAAAAGAATTGATCTGACGTACACCAATGCCGTATGCATAGACAACCAATACACCTTTAAGCCGTTTTCGAGACCCAGGATCGGGAGATTCCGTGAATCAGATGACCAATGTTAACCCGGATAGCCAGAGCCCAATGTTACGGGTAGATAACCTGACCCACCGCGTCAGTGTTGAAACCGATACGCTCACGATCTTGCAAGGGGTCACTCTCGAAATCAATCGGGGAGAATCCGTAGCCATTGTCGGGCGCTCCGGTTCTGGTAAAACCACCCTGTTGGGTTTGCTGGCGGGTCTTGATACGCCCAGCGAGGGGACGGTGGAGCTGGACGGCTCGGTGATCAGCAAGCTCAGCGAGGATGAGCGGGCAAAACTCCGCGCACACCGGGTTGGTTTTGTATTCCAGTCTTTCCAGCTTTTGCCGGCGCTAACCGCGCTCGAGAACGTTATGTTGCCGCTGGAACTTGCCGGCATGGCGTCGCCGGAGAAGAGGGCCCGTGAGCTACTGGAACGGGTTGGGCTTGGCGAACGGCTGACCCACACACCCAGACAGCTCTCCGGTGGTGAGCAGCAGCGGGTTGCCATCGCGCGGGCATTTGCGTCTGAGCCGCTGATCCTGTTCGCTGACGAGCCGACGGGTAACCTGGATAACCGCACCGGTCAGGCAGTGTCTGATCTCTTGATGGCGTTGAACCGGGAGCAGGGCACAACGCTGGTGATGGTAACCCACGATGAACACCTGGCGGCTCGCTGCAATCGGCAGTTCCATATTGAAGCCGGCGTTCTGAGCGAACCGGAAGCAGCCCAGGAGATGGCGCACTGATGGCTGCTGCAAAAAAACTCATGTCGGTTCGCCGGGACTGGCGGGAACGGGATGTTCGCGTCGTTCTGGCCGCTCTCATCATCGCCGTTGCCACTGTCGCCACCATTGCCCTGTTTGCCAGTCAGCTTCAACGCACCCTGGTTTCTTCAGCCAGCTCGTTCCTGGCAGCGGATCGCCAGCTTGAGGCAGAGAATGGCCGACCGATTCCGGACGCCTGGCTTCAGGAAGCCGCCGATCAGGGCCTGAAAACCGGTCGAATGGTGGAATTCTCCACCATGGTGTTCGGTGACGAGAATTTCCAGCTGGTGTCAGTCAAGGCCGTGAGCAATGAATATCCGCTTCGTGGCGATATCGAAATCCAGCGGAACCCGACAGGTACCCGGGAGCTGGTAAATCAGGGGCCCGGGCCAGGAGAGGTCTGGATCAACCCGCGCTTGCTCAGGCTGCTGGATCTCGAAGTCGGCGAGTCGCTTGAAGTTGGTAATCTGAATCTTACCGTGTCCGGCCTGCTCATCCGGGAGCCGGACGGCGGTTTCCGGCTGTCGGCACTGGCCCCCCGCGTGATGATGCATGTGGATGATGTGGCCGCCACCGGGGTCATCCAGGAGGGCAGCCGGGTTGAATACGTCTACCTGTTTGCCGGTGATGAAGCTGCGCTGGAATCGTACTACCAATGGTTGGAACCCAGACTCGAACCCAGTCATGAATGGGCGGGTGTCCGGGATGGCGAGACCTTCTCGCGCTCACTCGAGCGAGCCGAGCGATTCCTGCTGTTGGGTGGCAGTCTTGCAGTCCTGCTTGCCGCCGTGGCCGTGGCTGTGGCGAGTCGTCAGTATGCCCTTTCCCAGCGCGATACCGTGGCACTTCTGAAAACGCTGGGGCTCAGCGGTGCGGGTATTGGCGGTCTGTACCTCAAGCGCCTCGCGCTCTGGGGTGTCACCGGGATCGTGGGCGGACTGCTGGTCGCGATGCCGCTGTACTGGTTGCTGATTCACATGCTGAGCCAGGTGCTTGAGCGCCCGGTGGAATTTCAGCTCGATCCGTCTGCATTGGTGCCCGCCTTGCTGACGGCACTGGTCTCTCTGTTTGCGTTTGCCTATCCTCCCGTTCGCAGGCTTCGCAATGTTCCGGCGATGCGTGTACTGCGCAGCCAGCCCGGTGAAACCGGGCGCGAGGCCCTGCCGGATATGATAATTGCCATTGTGGCGGTTTTCGGGCTTGTGTGGATGTATGCGGGCGAACTTGCCCTGGTGGTTTCCCTTCTGGGGGGGCTTGCGTTGCTGCTCGGGGCACTTGGCCTGGTGGGTTGGCTGTTGGTTGCAACACTGCGCAAGGTTCGCGGCGGTGGTAACGCCTGGCGTTTGGCCCTGGTGGGGCTGTACCGGCATCGCCGGGCCAGTCTTTCCCAGATTGCCGTATTTGCGATGACGTTGATGCTGGCGGCCACGCTGATATTGGTGCGTACCTCTTTGTTGACAGACTGGCAGGCCCAGTTGCCGGATGACGCGCCCAATCATTTCCTGATCAATATTGCACCGGAAGCGGTCGAGGACGTCGATTCGTTCTGGCAGGAGCGTGGCCAGCCACTGGACAAACTTTACCCGATGGTTCGAGGACGCTTGACCGAACTCAATGGTCAGCCAGTCAAGGAAACGGTCAGCAAGGATGAGAATGTTAATGCTCTCAACCGTGAACTGAACCTGACCTGGATGTCGGCCTTGCCGGACGACAACGAGATAGTCGAGGGCGCCTGGTTTGGTGAAAACCAGAAGGAAGGTGTCTCGGTGGAAGCGGAGCTGGCCGGAAAGCTGGGACTGTCACTGGGCGACGAACTGACGTTCACCATTGGCTCGGAAAAGGTGACAGAAGCCGTCACCAGTATTCGGACGGTCCAGTGGGACAGCATGAAGCCCAATTTCTACATGGCGTTCCCGCCGGAGGGCGGGCTCACCGAGATGCCCGCGACCTGGATTACCAGTTTTTACCTGCCCAAGGACAAGAAAGATGCCCTGAACGAATTTTCCCGGCAGTTCCCGACGGTTTCCGTTCTGGAAATTGATCATGTGATCGAGCGGATCCAGGAGATCGTCCGTCAGGTAACCCAGGCGATTGAAGCCATTCTGGCGTTGATCCTTGCCGCCGCGCTGGTGGTGATGGCTGCAGTCGTCAGTGCGACGCTTCAGGATCGACAGCGGGAAGGCGCGCTGCTGCGAACACTTGGCGGGCGCCAGAGGTTGCTGGTTCGCAGCACCATGCTCGAATTTGCGTTGCTGGGTGGTTTTGCGGGTGTGCTTGGAGTGGTTGCCGCCGAAGCGGCAGTCTGGGCGCTTCAATTCAGGATGTTCGAGGGCACGTTCCAGTGGCACTGGCACGTGGTGCTGCCGATTCCAATCGTAAGCGCCGTTGTTCTTGCCCTGTTCGGCCGCTGGCAGCTACGGCCGGTGTTGAGTGTATCGCCGATGCTGTTGTTGCGACGCCTTGAGTAGCACCGGGCGGCTTCAGCGGTAGTTGGCGAGAATGGCATCCAGCTCGCCATTCGCCTTCATCTTCGCCAGTTCTTCGTTGAACTGGCTGGCAAAGGGCTGCCAGTCTTTACGCAGCATCAGTCGGAACCCGTAATTGCTGATGCCTTCGCTGCTGATGTCGAAATGCTGCCGCAGACCCTCGTTTCTGAGAATCCACTTTCCGACGAGCCGGTCGGCGACCGCGGCGTCGAAACGGTCACCGTGCAGTACAAAGGTGAACATGTCCTTGTCTCTGGCAACATCAAAGCGGCGAATCCGACCTTCCTCGAAGTAGGGCTCAAGCAGCGGATAACGGTAGCCGAGGTGGGTGACAATGGTTTTGGAGATCAGATCGTCCGGGCTCTCGTAGTAAAAGCTGGATTGTGCTGGTACAAAAAACACTTCCTCGATGTCGACTATCGCATCGGTAAACAGGAATTTCTCCGGGTCGTCCGCCCACTCTTGAGCCCTTGGTGTGGCATCGATGTATCCATCAAGCAGCATCTGATCTACACGTTTACGGGGGATTTGCTCAGCGATTACCCGGTATCCAAGCCTCTGGGCTACCTCGGACACCACATCCCACATGATTCCTGATGGTTGGCTCTGGTCACCGATGAGATAGGGTGGGTAACCATTGGGGGAAATATTGAAGCGGAAAACCTTTTGTTCGCCAGAGGCATCCTGTGAGGCAAAAACTGGCGAGGAAAGTGCAGTCAGTACAAGAAGAAGGACGCCAAGAGTGGCATTAACAGGGCGGGGATATCGGTTTTGCATGTGGTGGGGCTCTCTACGGAACAGTACTGTAGGTGGATAATGAACCCGGCTATCATCCCTGCCAGAATTGGCTAATTCTCCTCTCTTGCTTGATCAATTTCAATGATGTGAAGTCTATCTTCACACAAGGCAAACGCCGGGGGCCAGGCAGGGCCCCCGGCGAAACAGTCACGCCCAGGCGCGGCGCAGAACCGAGCGGGCATCCTCCAGCGTTACTTCCTTCGGATTAAACATTATGGAACCATCATCCAACGCCATTTCAGCGATGTGGTCCAGCTGTGCCTCGGTTACCTTACCGGTTTCCTTGAGTGTCCGGGGCAGCTGGCAGCGCTTGTACAAAGCATCCCGCAACTTCCGGATCGCGGAAATACTGGCCTCTGCCCGTCGGCTTGCCGGTGTTGCTGCAAAGACTTTGGGGCCCTCGAGATACAGTAAAAGTTCACCCAGGGGTTCCCGGATGGTTTCAAGGTTGTACTCCAGGGCGTAGGGCAGGTAAAGACTCATGCAGAGGCCGTGGGGCAGGTGGCAGACGGCGCCGGTGGCGTGCCCCAGGGCATGCACCAGACCCACCATGGAGTTGGAGAAGGCGATGCCGGCCATGGTCGAGGCTTGCGCCAGCTCCAGTCGTCCGTCGCTGTCTTTCGGGTTGTCCATGACCTGAAGGAGTGACTGGCTGATTTTCTTGATAGCCGCGGTCGCGTAGGCGTCACTCAATGGGTTTTTCGCCATGCAGGTGAACGCTTCGGTTGCGTGGGTCATGGCGTCCATGGCTGTGGCGGCAGTAATGTGCGGCGGCAGGGTGAGGGTCATGCGCGGGTCAATGATGGCCGCGTTTGGCAGCAGGAACGACGACGTGAAGGGCAGCTTGACGCCCTTGGCTTCATCGGTGATGACCGCAACCGATGTAACTTCCGAACCGGTCCCGGCTGTTGTCGGCACCACGAAGAAGGGCTTGAGCGGATGCTTGAGCACACCGGCACCGCTGTACTTGGCGATATCGTCACCACCCTCGGAAACCAGGATGTTGACGGCCTTGCCGGTATCGATCGCCGAACCGCCGCCCACGGCGATGATGGAGTCGCACTTTTCCTGACGATAGATGCCGGCGATATCGCGTACCACCGTGGTCGAGGAGTCAGGCGGAACGTCATCATAGATGGTGGTTATTTCCAGCCCGCTTTCCTCGCAAGCTGCGATCACGGGTTCCAGGAGGCCCGCAGCCCGCACGCCCTTGTCGGTTACGATCATTGGCCGTTTGGCAGCCATTCCGGTCAGCTCGTAAGGGATGTGTTCAAGGGCGGCCTTGCCGGCAATGACTTTTACCGGGCAGAAGAACTCATAGTATTTATTGGTCATCACGCTCTCACTGTCTCAACGAAATTGGTGGCAACTTTCAGGTAAATGCGCGCGGCGCTGATCAGCTTTTCCGGCAGGTGGAGGTCGGCCGGGTATTCCTTCACGGCGCGCTCGGCGACCATTTTCGGCAGGATGAAGGACTCAAGCCGGTTCAGTACCCGCGTCATCCGCACGGCATAGCTGATGTCGCCATCCACCAGCATGCGGTCATTGGCGAAAGCCACTGATGTTTTTTCCTGGAAAGACAGCACCAGGAAAGCGTGGGCGATGTGCTTGAACTGAATCGACAGGTCGATCGGCCGTGGGGCCTTGTCACCGTGGTAACGGAAACGCCCCTGGCCGGTATGCTCGACGATCAGCTTTGAGCCATCCGGCATCACCATCATCTCAAACAGGAAACCGTCAGGTAGTGCCCGGGCTTCGTTCTGAACCTTCTCGTCCACCTCGCTCACAGCCTGCAGGGCTCGCCCCATCACCTGGAACATCAGTTCCACGTACAGTCGGCGCGCCTGGAAGACCATGGGCTGGATACGTTTCGCTAGCATGTCCGTCATCCAATCGTTGTTGATGTCATCTGATTTTTAGAGTTATTGCTCTAAAAGTCAATGGAGGCGATGACAGAAGATGTGCGTCAGACCGGCAATCTTGATCCCGGGCAATAAAAAGGCCGGAATCCCTCGGGACACCGGCCTTCTAAAGTCTACGATTCCGGCGGCAATTATTGCGTGAGTGCCGCCAGTTTACGTTTGGCCTCTTCAGCTACGTCCCCACCGGCTTCGGCGGCCTTGCTGTAATAGGCAATGGCTTCATTCCGGTTATTCTGTTTTACCGCAACATCGCCCAGTCGAAGGAAGGCAATGGAAGTGGGGACGGTTTCATTGGCTTTGGTCAGATTCTCCCTGGCCTTGTCCAGATTGTTGAGCCTCAGAGCATTCAGGCCATTGTAAAGGCGATACTTGAACATCTCGGGGTAGAGCTCCACCGCCTTTTCAAAGTCGGCCGCGGCCTTCTCTGTTTCCTTCTGGTCCTGATAAATGCGGCCGCGAAGGGCATAGAACATGGCTTCCCGTGGCAGCAAACGGATGGCTTCGTTGATCTTGTCCAGCGCGGGCTTCATCTCGCCTTTGGAGGCCAGCTCCATGGCCTTGTCATGGGCATCGTAAGCCGGTTGCAGCGAGCGGAGTTTGGCCATCTTGCGTTCATAGACGTCCTCACCGCGGTAGCCACCCGCGCCAACCTTCTGCACCAGTTCCCGGTTCTCCTGCACGCGTTTCGCTGAGGGCGGGTGGGTTGCGAACAGGCCATCAATGAAACTGGACTGACGCCCTTCGGATAGTTTCAGGAACAGCTCCTGAAGCTCCACCGCCGCCTGTGGGTCATAGCCGGCTTCTTTCATGTAGAGAATGCCGTAGTGGTCGGATTCGAGTTCATCGCCCTGGCTGTATTGCGCCAGCGCAAGTTGCGCCCCAAGGGCAGCACCACCCATGATCAGACCGGCCCATTCGTTGTCCGACAGGGCAAAACCAAGTCCGGCAACGCCGGCGCTGATCAGCATTCCCTGCTGCATGCGCTGAACACTGTGCCGGGCTGCCGCATGAACAATCTCGTGCCCCAGAACCGAGGCAAGCTGAGCCTCGTCGTCAAGCTCTGTCAGCAGGCCACGGTTAATGGCGATCTTGCCTCCGGGAAGGGCCCAGGCATTGGGTACACTGCTGTTCAGAACCACGAATTCGTAGGGCAGGTCCGGTCTGTCGCTGACCCTGGCCATTTTCTGGCCAACCTCGCTTACATAGAGCGTCAGCTCCGGATCCACATAAAACCGACCGCCCTGGGTTTGCTGGGTGGGCACGTACTGCTCGGCGCCCATGGCGAGCTCCTGGCTTTCACCGATCAGCGAAAGCTGATTTTCCCCGGTAACCGGATTGACCGAGCAGCCGCTGAGTGTCAGTGCCAGCGCAATGGCTACCAGGCTGTTTTTGATGGCAGACAGGTTCACAGTAAGCTCCCTTTTGGATGATGCGATGTCGGGTTCGTTCAAAACAGTTGCCCGCTTCCTGAATGGGCAGTTTATAGCACATGATCGGCCATCAGTGGATTACCGCAACCTGCCCGGCGGTGGTGACGAGCAGGCCCTTGGCGTATCATAAGCGTCTGTTCCCGCTCTGTTTCACCAACTTCGCACCCAAGGCAACCCATGAGTAATTTACTCGAACTGATCGCTTTGCTCTGGTTCCTCGTCTGCTGGCTGGGTTATACCGAATACTCGAAACGCCGTGCCGCGGACCGTCCCTGCCTGTCCAACACCCTCGACCTTTACCGGGAGGACTGGATGCGCGTCATGTTGCGGCGGGAAAACCGGATTGCCGATGCGTCTGTGGTCGGAAACCTGGAGCGCAACGGTGCGTTTTTCGCCTCCAGCTGCCTGCTGATTCTCGCGGGTATTATCACCGCTCTCGGCTACACCCAGGAAGTCATGGAAGTATTCAGTACCATGCCCTTCGCCACATTGCCGACCCGGGAAATCTGGGAACTTCGCATGGTGGTGCTGTTGGTGGTCTTTATCTACGCCTTTTTCAAATTCACCTGGTCCATGCGGATGTACAACTTTGTGTCGGTGATGGTGGGCAGTGCCCCTCCGCCAGACGACACCAAAACCAGCCCCGCTGGCAGGGAGGCGTTTGCACGAAGTGCCGGCAACATCTGCAATCTTGCCGGCGATGCCTTTAACCTTGGGCTGCGGTCCTACTATTACGCACTTGCCGTGGTAGGCTGGTTTATTCACCCGATTGTCTTCATGGCGGCGTCCACGCTGGTTGTTGTCGTTCTCTATCGACGCGAGTTCTGTTCGACGGCACTGGAAGCATTGAGGGCAGGGAAGGTCTTCGAGGAGCCGCTGCCCGGCAAGGCGGAAAACAGCCCAAAACCTAAAAGCTGATCCACAGGTTGAATCTGAATGAACGATGATATCCGACGGAAACGGGTTAGCCGTTTTATAGCCACCCTCAACCAGGCCAACGAGCTTGGTCTGTCGGTTACCGAGGCCACAAAAGGCAGCCTGACACTGTGCCTGCCCTACAGTGACCGCATTATCGGTAACCCGGACACCGGGGTGATTCACGGTGGGGCCATCACCACACTGATGGATACCACATCAGGGTGCGTGATCCTCTGTGCCCTGGAAGATTTTGAGCTCTGCCCGACGCTGGACCTGCGCGTGGACTACATGCGCCCGGCCCAGCCCCGCAAGCCGGTTTATGCCCGGGCTGAAACCTACCGGGTAACCCGGAACATCATTTTTACCCGCTGTGAGGCGTACCAGGAAGGCGGTGAAACCATTGCCAACTGCGTGGCCACCTTCATGCGTATCGGGAAGGATGCCAGCCCGAAACATTACCGGGACCTGATTACCGGAGGTGAAGAATGACCGATCCTGAAATCCTGCGTTACACCCAGGAGACCGGTGACTTCAGCCGCATGCTCAGCAGCATTCCCTATGCCACCTGGATTGGTCTTCAGTGTGAGCAGTTTGGAGACGACCTGATTTTCCGTCTGCCCTGCAAAGACTCCAACCTGGGTAATCCCATCCTGCCGGCCATCCACGGTGGCGTGATCGGTGGCTTCATGGAGATGTCTGCCAACATCTACCTGATCATGTCCCAGGAAAGTCTGCGCATGCCCCGTATCGTCGACTTTTCCCTGGATTACCTCAGGGCCGGTCTCAATCGCGAGACCTACGCCGAATGCCGCCTGACCCGCCAGGGCAACCGCGTTGCCAACGTGATGGTCAGCGCCTGGCAGAAATCCCGCTCGCAACCCATTGCGACTGCCAGGGCGCACTTCCTCCTCGAAGACTGATCTTGCCTATACTCCGGGGCTTGAAATGCCCCGGTGTGCCCCCACTTTTTGCTCAGACTGAGATTTTTGTGCAGGAGCGAGCACGGAGGCCGTTCCGAAACACGCTGTGAATACGTCCATGTACGCTCGGCTCCGCCATCCATGGCTCCGCACGGTTTCGGAACGGCCTCCGCGCTCACTCTCAAAACTATGAGGTAACTCGGGCACAACGCCGTGCCTGTTTATTCGTTTCAGGAGACTAAAACGCCATGACGGTTGAAGCCAATAAAGAAACGCTTGGATTCCAGACCGAGGTGAAGCAACTGCTTCACCTGATGATTCACTCGTTGTATTCCAACAAGGAAATCTTCCTTCGTGAGCTGATTTCCAACGCTTCAGATGCCGAAGACAAACTGCGTTTCGCAGCGCTGAAGGACGACAGCCTGTATGAAAGCGATCCTGAGCTGAAGATTCGCCTGGATTTTGACGAAGAGGCGAATACCGTCACGCTCACCGACAACGGTATCGGTATGACCCGTGACGATGTTATCCAGAATCTTGGCACCATTGCCCGTTCCGGTACGGCTGAATTCCTCCAGCAGTTGTCCGGCGATGAGAAGAAGGACAGCAAGCTGATCGGTCAGTTCGGTGTTGGGTTCTATTCGGCGTTTATTGTTGCCGACAAGGTTGATGTATTTACCCGCCGCGCGGGTGCGCCTTCAGAAGAAGGTGTGCATTGGGAGTCCAAGGGTGACGGCGAGTTTTCCATCGAGCAGGTCAATCTGAATAACCGCGGCACCCAGATCGTCCTGCATCTGAAGGCAGACGCCAAGGAATTCGCCAACGGCTGGAAGCTGCGCAGTCTGGTGAAGAAGTACTCGGATCATATTTCCTTCCCGGTTGTCATGAAGGCCGAATCCGACGAAGGTGAGAAGAAGGACGAGTACGAAACCGTTAACGATGCGACAGCGCTCTGGACACTCCCCCGTACCGAGATCAAGGACGAGGAGTACAAAGAGTTCTACAAGCACATCGCCCACGATTTTGAAGACCCGCTCACCTGGTCCCACAACAAGGTGGAAGGCAAGCTGGATTACACCAGCCTGCTGTATATCCCGGCCCGTGCACCGTTTGATCTGTACAACCGTGAAGCGCCCCGTGGCCTGAAACTGTACGTGCAACGCGTGTTCATCATGGACGACGCCGAGCAGTTCCTGCCGCTTTACCTTCGCTTTGCCAAGGGCGTGATCGATTCCAACGATCTGTCCCTCAACGTGTCACGTGAGATCCTGCAGAACGACAGCACCGTGGAAAGTATCCGCACCGCGCTCACCAAGCGGGTCCTCGATATGCTGTCCAAGCTGGCCAAGAAGGATTCCGAGCAGTATCAGAAGTTCTGGGGCGAGTTCGGCACGGTCTTGAAAGAAGGCCCGGCGGAAGATTTCAGCAACCGCGAGAAAATTGCCGGCCTGCTGCGCTTCGCCTCCACTCACACCGGTGAAAGCGCACAGAACGTGTCGCTGGATGATTACATCGGCCGGATGAAGGAAGGGCAGAAAAAGCTTTACTACATCACCGCCGACAACTTCACAGCCGCCAAGAGCAGCCCGCATCTGGAAGTCTTCCGCAAAAAGGGCATTGAGGTGCTGATCCTTACAGATCGCATCGACGAGTGGATGATGGGTTACCTCAGCGAATACGACGGCAAGCAGTTGCAGGATGTTGCCCGTGGCGACCTGGACCTGGGCGAGGTCGAGACCGAGGAAGACAAGAAGCACAAGGAAGAGGCGGCTGAAGAGCACAAGGACCTTCTGGAGCGCATCAAGAATGCCCTGAGCGACAGGGTGCAGGAGGTGCGTGTAACCAACCGCCTGACCGATTCACCGGCCTGTCTGGTGGTAGGCGATTTCGATATGGGCGCCCAGATGAAGAAGATCATGGAAGCTGCCGGCCAGAAAGTACCGGACAGCAAACCGATCTTCGAGATCAATGTTGATCATCCGCTGGTCCAGCGACTCGAAAGCGAGAAGGGCGAAGAGCGGTTCAATGAGCTCTCAGCGGTTATCCTGGACCAGGCCACCCTGGCCAGCGGAGAGCAACTCCCGGACCCCGGTGCCTATGTCACCCGTCTGAACCGCCTGCTGCTTGAACTGGCGAACTGATCGCCGATGCAGCAGATTATTGTGGATATCAGCATCAGCCCTGATGAGTGGATCAAGCTCTATCAGGGCGTTGCCACAGATGTTCACACCACGGCCCGGGACGGACGCTCTGTCCGATTCCCGGCCCGTATCCTCTCCCGTTTTTACCTTCGCGATGGCATTCGCGGCAGTTTCCGCATCGTCTTTGACGACGCCGGCAAGTTTTCATCCATTGAGCGGCTCTGACCGACCAGCGCTCCATCCATAAATAAAAACTCTCACAAATTTATTTTTAATTAATTGTATTGAGCCATCGGTCCCGCGCTACGGTGGAGCTGTTCTCGTTAGGCAGGAGCAGATCCATGTCCAATGTAATGTCACTCAGTCGTTCAATCGCATGGCCGGACTTTTTAGACATTCTGGCGAGATATTCAAGTGATTACGCTTGTGCCCAGTAAGGCAGAGAACCCGCAAATATTGCGGGAAATCCTATAGGCGCACGCTATCCGGGACATAAGAAATACTCAGAGCAGATTATTGGGTGTGTCCTATAGTTAGAAGTGCCTGAATCAAAGCAGTGTCGTTTTGCCAACCCAATGAGGAGAGAAAAATGACAGACAACAACAGTGCGGGCGGAAAGTGTCCCGTAATGCACGGTTCAAACACTCAGGAAAAAGCCGACGTAGCTGGCTGGTGGCCTGAGAACCTCAATCTCGACATCCTTCATCAGCACGACCGCAAAACCAATCCTCTCGGTGAAGACTTCGACTACCGGGAAGAAGTGAAAAAGCTTGATCACGAAGCCCTCGAAAAAGACATGCACGAGCTGATGACCAACAGTCAGGAATGGTGGCCTGCCGATTGGGGGCATTACGGCGGCCTGATGATTCGACTGGCGTGGCACGCCGCTGGAACCTATCGCCTGGCCGACGGTCGTGGTGGTGCCGGCACCGGTAACCAGCGGTTCGCTCCGCTGAACTCCTGGCCCGACAACGGCAACCTCGACAAGGCACGCCGCCTTCTGTGGCCGCTTAAGAAAAAATACGGCAACAAGGTGAGCTGGGCCGACCTGTTTATCCTGGCCGGTAATGTTGCCTATGAGTCGTTTGGCCTGAAGACCTTCGGTTTCTCTTATGGCCGCGAGGACATCTGGCATCCGGAAAAAGACATCTACTGGGGTGCGGAAAAAGAGTGGTTGGCGCCGTCTGACAGCCGGTATGAAGACGTCGACAAGCCCGACACCATGGAGAACCCGCTCGCTGCAGTGCAGATGGGCCTGATTTATGTGAATCCTGAGGGCGTGAACGGTGTGCCGGATCCGCAGAAGACCGCGGAGCAGGTGAGAACGACCTTCGCCCGCATGGCGATGAACGATGAAGAAACCGCAGCGCTGACCGCTGGCGGCCATACGGTGGGCAAGGCTCACGGTAATGGCGACGCCGATGCCCTCGGCCCGGAGCCGGAAGGGGCTGACGTTGAAACCCAGGGCTTTGGCTGGATGAACCCGAACCTCGACGGCAAGGCGACCAACGCGGTTACCTCTGGCATCGAAGGTGCCTGGACCTCGAATCCGACCAAGTTCGACATGGGCTACTTTGATCTGCTGTTTGGCTACGAGTGGCAGCTGACCAAGAGCCCGGCTGGTGCGAACCAGTGGGAGCCGATCGACATCAAAGAAGAGCACATGCCGGTTGATCCGACTGATCCGTCCGTCCGTCGCAAGCCGATGATGACCGATGCCGACATGGCAATGAAGGTAGATCCGAAGTACCGCGCAATCTGCGAGAAGTTCATGGCAGATCCCGAGTACTTCAAAGACTGCTTCGCCCGTGCCTGGTTCAAGCTGACCCACCGCGACATGGGGCCCAAGTCCCGCTACATCGGACCGGGTGTACCTGATGAAGATCTGATTTGGCAGGATCCTGTTCCCCAGGGCGAGACCAATTATATTGAGGAAGTGGTCAAGCAGAAGATTGCCGGGGCCGGTTTGAGCCTGAACGAGCTGATCTGCACCGCGTGGGACAGTGCCCGTACTTTCCGCGGCTCAGACATGCGTGGTGGTGCAAACGGTGCGCGGATTCGCCTGGCGCCCCAGAAGGACTGGGAGGGTAACGAGCCCGATCGTCTGGATAAGGTGCTGAAGGTTTACGAGCAGATTTCGACTGACACTGGCGCCAGCGTTGCTGACGTGATCGTGCTTGGCGGTAACCTTGGCATCGAGATGGCAGCCAAAGCAGCCGGCCACGAGGTTCACGTTCCCTTCCTGAAGGGTCGTGGTGACGCTACCGACGAGATGACGGATGCCGAATCCTTCGATCCGATGGAGCCGCTGGCTGATGGCTTCCGCAACTGGCAGAAGAAGGACTACGTGGTCAAGCCGGAAGAAATGCTTCTGGATCGTGCCCAGCTGATGGGACTGACAGCGCCTGAAATGACCGTCCTGCTGGGTGGCATGCGGGTGCTCGGTACCAACTACGGCGGCACCAAGCACGGTGTATTCACCGATCGCGTTGGCCAGTTGACCAATGATTTCTTCGTCAATCTGACCGATATGTCGAATCGTTGGGAGCCGACTGGCAAGAACTCGTACAACATCGTGGATCGCAACAGTGGCAATACCAAGTTCACTGCGACCCGTGTTGATCTCGTGTTCGGTTCCAACTCGATCCTGCGTGCCTACGCAGAAGTGTATGCCCAGGACGACAACGAAGAGAAGTTCGTGAAAGACTTCGTTGCAGCCTGGACCAAGGTCATGAACGCCGACCGGTTCGACGTCGAATAAGACCTGTAAGCAAGCGATTGGACACCCCGGTTTCGGGGTGTCCGTCTATCAACTTCCCGCCAAATTCCTTACAATCCGCTCCGTCTGATTTTTGATCAGTCTCACCTCGAACAGACCCTGTAATTGCTGGAGCACTCATGCGCATCATTCTCGCCCCAATGGAAGGGCTGGTTGACGCACCCATCCGTGAAACCCTGACCGGGGTAGGCGGCATCGACCGTTGCGTAACGGAATTCGTTCGTGTCACCCATGGCATGCTGCCACCGAGAGTGTTCTACAAATACGCCCCCGAATTGTACAACCGGTCGCTCACTCAAGTGGGCACCCCCGTTGCCGTTCAGCTGCTGGGTTCAGACCCTCACCAGATGGCGCGCCACGGCGTGCGTGCGGCAGAACTCGGTGCCACCCAGGTGGATATCAACTTTGGTTGCCCGGCCAAAACGGTCAACAAGCACAAGGGTGGCTGTGTGTTGATGCGCGAGCCGGAGCTCATGCATGACATCGTCGCCGCTGTCCGTCAGGCTGTACCAGCGCATGTGCCGGTCACAGCCAAGATGCGGCTGGGGTATGACGACCGATCCATGGGTGTGGCTTGTGCCCAGGCGTTGGAAGCGGCGGGCGCGGCGGAGATTGTCATTCATGCCCGGAGTAAAGTAGACGGATATAAGCCGCCGGCCTATTGGGAGGAAATCGCCCGGGCCCGGGAGGCTGTCAAAACCCACATAATTGCCAATGGCGAAATCTGGAGTGTCGCGGACTACTGGCGTTGCCGTGAGGTGTCCGGCTGCGATGACGTGATGATTGGGCGTGGCCTGATCGCCCGGCCAGACCTAGCCCGGCAGATCAAGGCCAGCCAGCAGGGCGAAACGGTGCCGGATATGACCTGGCCGGAAGCTGTCGCCCTGGTTCGTGAGTACGCTACGGTTCTGCAGGGCTGGCTTGAGGACCGCTATGTGACCGGTCGTATCAAACAATGGCTTAACTTTCTCCGCCAGGGTTTCGCCGAGGCAGAGACGCTCTGGCCCGAGGCCCGGAAAATCCGTCAGGTGGCGCCCATGATGGCATGCCTGGAACAGCGGGTTATCCTGACGGGCTCCCGCGCTGCCTGATTCTCATTCAAGCGCACCCATTCAATCCCCACGCGTTGACCTTCCCGCCGCCTAAACTGGTATCAAAGGGCTTGTCGTTCGTATCAATACCGGTACCAATAAAAAACGAGTGGGAGGACGAACAACATGTTCAGAGCAGGTTTGCGCAACACGATGGCCTTTGCCGGAGTGTCTGTCTGTATGCTATTCGGCGCCGCTATGCCGGCTGCCGCCGACGACCACGTGGTGAAAGTCACACCCCTGGGTAGCCACGATGGAGAGTTCTGTGGCCGGGACCGGGCGCTGGTCTTTGAAGATCCTAATGGCACCCGAATTCTCTATGACGCCGGCAGAACGGTCGCCGGTCCGGATGATCCCCGACTGGGCAAAATTGATGTTGTTCTGGTTTCCCACATGCATGGGGACCATGTGGGTGATCAGCGTATCAGCAAGACCAATCAGGGCACGTGCGGATCTCCGGACACCGGCGTTTCAACATTGCCACAATCCAATACTGTTGATATTGCGGTAAAACACGGTTCAAAAATTGTTACGGGTAGCGAAATGCCCGCCTTCTTTGCTGCCAAGCTGAAAGATGCCGGCGGTGATCCTGCAAACTCGCTGTTGGTTCGGTTCGGTGGCGAGCGTGAGGTTGGCGGCGTGGCAATTACGACCGTGCCGGCTGTGCACAGCAATGGCGTATCGCCTTCGTTCCTCACCGGGCCACTGGCAGAGTATCTGGCTGCCGCGGGTGTTGGCGCCAGTGTCGGACCACCCACGGGCTACGTGCTCAGGTTCTCCAACGGCCTGGTGGTCTACCTGTCCGGTGACACTGGCATTACTGCCGAGCAAAGGCTGGTCGTGAAGGATCACTACGGTGCGGGGCTTGTGGTGATGAACATCGGTGATACGTTCACCACCGGACCGAAACAGGCCGCCTACGTAATCAATGACCTCGTGCAACCGAAGGCGGTTATCGCCTCCCACGCCAACGAACCTGCGACCTCCGGTGGCATGGTGCAGGAAGGAACGCGCACGGCTCTGTTCCGGGATTCAGTGACAGTGCCGGTTCATGTGCCCCTCAGTGGCCGCACCATGGCGTTCAATGGCATGGCGAGCTGCGTCTCCGGCTGCAACTAAGGGAACTGGGGCACGCAGGGCTGTTGCCGGTCAGTCTTCCATCTCCGGTCGGTAATGGCCCGCGCGAGCGGCACCGTTCAGGCGGGCCCGCTTCAGCATTGCTGCCTGAGCCTCCGGACCATTGTCCAGATTGCCGGCCCAGGCCTTCTGTGCCGGTTCCTGCAAAGCCCGTCCGTAAGAGAAGCTCAACTCCCAGGGCTGCGCGCCCATGCTGTTCATGGCGTTCAGATTGAGAGTGGCTTCTTCCGGTGTCTGGCCGCCCGAGAGGAAGAAAATGCCGGGTACCGCAGCCGGTACCGCCCTGCGAAAAACATCGAGAGTCGCTGTCGCCACGGCTTCCGGGGATGCCTTCGGGCTTTCCTTGCCCGGCGTCACCATGCTGGGTTTGAGGATCATGTATTCCAGTGCCACCTTGTGTCGGTAAAGGGCGTGGAACACCTCCCGAATCACCGCCTCGCTGACTTCCGCGCAGCGCTCGATGGAATGGTTGCCATCAATCAGTACTTCCGGCTCAACGATCGGCACGATACCCAGGGACTGGCAGATCGCCGCATAGCGGGCGAGAACCTCGGCATTCGCCTCGATCGCCTGCCGTGAGGGCAGGGTGTCCGATATATGGAACACATCCCGCCACTTGGCGAACCGGGCCCCCTGGTTTTTGTAGATTTCCAGGCGGTCCTCCAGACCATCCAGGCCAAAGGTGATTTCATCACCGGGGGCATTCACAAGAGGGCCTTTGCCCTTGTCTACCTTGATGCCCGGCACAATTCCTTTGCTGGCCAGCAGCTTTGGCATGGGAACATTATCCAGGCTCTGCTGGCCGAGAGTCTCTTCAAACAGAATGACCCCGCTGATGAATTCTCCGAGCCCGGAAGCCGAGAAAATAAGGCTTCGGTACTCCCGGCGCATATCTTCGCTCGACTCCACGCCAACGGCCTTGAAACGCTTGGCAATGGTCGGGTGGCTTTCATCAGCGGCGAGAATTCCCTTGCCGGGCTGAACCAGTTCCCGGACGGTAGAGTTGAGTTCTTCCTGAATGGTCATGGTGAGCTCCTGGTTGATCCTTGAAAGTCTGATGGTCGTTCGGCCCGCCACTCTATTGTAGACGTTGAATAGCGGTCTGGAATTTGATCTGCGCTAAGGCAGAAACCGATCTCCTGAATTAGGCTGTAAATGATAACAACAGGAAAACGGGAAGACCTGAATATGAAAACCGTTGTCAGTGTCAGCCAGGGATCTGGTGAGTACGATTATGATATCGAGACGTCGTTTCTTGGGCAGCCTTTCCGGATTATCCGGATCGGTACGGACGGCGATCTTTCCCGGGCCGAGGCGGTTCTGGAGTCCGTGCATCCGCAGGCAGATGCCATCGGTCTGAGCATGGTACACGATCATTACGAGGTGGGCCGGGAGCAGCTTGAACACCCGGATACTGCCCGCCTTGAGGCCTGTGTGCCGGATAAGCCGGTAACCACCGGTGCCGGGTTGCGGGCTATCCTGCAGGAATGGGCTGTGCGTCATACCCAGTCTGAGCTCGGGCATTTCTTCGACAATGCCCGGGTGCTCTTCTTGAATGGGCAGGCCGGTTACCGGATTGCCAGGGCCCTTTCCGAACATACCGAGAATCTCTTCTTTGCCGATCCTTACACGGATTTCGGAGTGCCCAGGCTGCTGACTTCCCTGAAACAGCTGGAAACCTATACCTCGCTTACTGCACCCATCATGTTCAGGCCTGCGGCGGTGAAAGCGGTTGAAACCATTCTCCGAACACCGCTGTATCGCTTGGGTGAGAACCTGGTGAAAGGTTCGCTCCATCACGCGGTCTCCGAGGCTCATGTCATCGTGGCTTCGATAGGCGACCTGGAGAACTTCACGGCGAAAGAGCTGGATGGAAAAACCGTGATTACCTCGCGGGTAACGGACGCGGCCATGGACTGGATGCGTTCGCGCAAGGTTGCCATGGTAGTGGATTACAGTCCCTGGTTGGAGGGCCGCCCCGTTGGCGTGAATGTGATGGAGGCGATGATCAGTGCGGCGCTTTCCAGGACGCCGGACCAGTTGGGCCCCGATGACTATCTGGATGTTATTCAGAGCCTGGAGATTGAGCCGCGAATCCTTTACCCGAACGGTTATCGCCGGGTTAACCGGTTTGCGTTTGTCATTCATCCCCTGTCGCAGCAATACCTCACCAAAACACCGCCCCTGGACTGGGTTGCCAACGTATCGCCGCCTGTGGTGATGAATCTGGTGGAAAAGGCCATCGCGTATTCGCCACCGTTCATCTACTCCAAGGTATCCGGAATCCGGTCACCCAATGGCGATGAGGTGGAGGGCTGGCTCATTACCGTTGGTGGCACCCCTCGGGAAATCATGGCCCACGGGCCGGAATTTACCTACGCCCGGTTGCTGCAGGCGGCCAAACTGGCCAAGAAACTCGGCGCCCAGATCATGGGCCTGGGTGCGTTTACCAAGGTCGTGGGTGATGCCGGTATAACGGTGGCCAAGCGGGCGCCGCTGCCGATCACGACCGGCAACAGCTACAGCGCATCCGGTGCCCTGTGGGCGGCCCATGACGCCATGAAGAAAATAGGGCGGGTGAGTATTGGGCCCAGTGGCAAAGCGGCCGGCAAGGCCATGGTGGTGGGCGCTACGGGTGCTATCGGGTCTGTCTGCGCCAGATTGCTGGCCAAGGCAGTGGACGAGATTTATCTGGCGGCACCGGAGCCGGCCAAACTGCTGGCTCTCAAGGAAAGCATCGAACAGGAAACGCCGGGTGCCATCGTACATGTTGCCGGCTCTGCCGAACGCGATCTGGCCGACATGGACATGATCGTGACCGCCACCTCCGGGGCCGGCAAACGTATCCTGGATATCATGAAAGTGAAGCCGGGCTGCGTCATAACCGACGTCGCCCGCCCACTGGATATCCCGGCGGAGGATGTCGCCAAGCGGCCGGATGTGCTGGTGATCGAATCTGGCGAGATTCAGCTACCGGGTGAAGTGCATATGAAAGACATCGGGCTTCCGAAAGGCATTGCCTATGCCTGCCTGGCGGAAACCATCGTGCTTGCTCTGGAAGCGCGTTTCGAGAACTTCACTCTCGGGCGGAATATCGAGTGGGAAAAAGTGCGGGAGATTTACAAGCTGGGGCTGAAGCATGGCATGAAGCTGGCCGCCATTTCCGGGGTGAACGGTGTGTTCACCGAGGAGGACTTCGAACGGGTTCGAGTCCTGGCGGCCAGCGAAGAAGCACCTCAGGCAGAAGGATCAAGCACACCGGCGTAGCGAACGCCGCTGAGCAGGGCCATCTCCCGATGCCAGGTGGACAGGTCATCTATGTTCAGTTTGCTCAGGCTGTCGTGGCCACAGGCTCGTGCCATCACCTGCATCAGTGAGACAGAGGCCTCAAGGAAGTTCCGCAGCTGTTTGGCAGACTGGTCGACGTTCAACCGTTGGCGCAGGTCCTTGTTCTGGGTCGCAATGCCTGCCGGGCAATTGTTGGTGTTACAGATACGGGCTGCAACACAGCCGATGGACTGCATGGCACTGTTGGCAACGGCAATACCGTCAGCGCCCAGCGCCATGGCCTTCACAAAATCGATAGGGACCCGCAGGCCACCGGTAACGATCAATGTGACCCGTCCGCTTGCGCCGCGGTCATCCAGATAGCGCCGCGCACGCGCCAGGGCAGGAATGGTGGGCACACTGATGTGATCACGGAAGATCTCGGGTGCAGCGCCGGTGCCGCCGCCACGGCCGTCGAGAATGATGTAGTCGGCGCCGGCATCCAGGGCGAATTGCACATCCCGCTCGATGTGATTGGCGCTCAGCTTGAAGCCGACGGGAATACCTCCGGTCACTTCCCGAACATGGCTGGCGAAGCGCTGGAAATCCTCAACTGAGCGCAAATCGTCGAAAGTGGGTGGGGAGTTGGCCGGTTCGCCCTCAGGAATATTGCGCACCTCTGAGATCTTGCCGGTGTTCTTGTTGCCCGGCAAATGGCCACCGGTGCCGGTCTTGGCGCCCTGGCCACCCTTGAAGTGAAACGCCTGCACTTTCTTGAGCAATTCTTCCTTGTAACCGAACTTGGCGCTGGCCAGCTCGTAGAAGTATCGGGAATTTTCCTGTTGCTCCTCGGGCAGCATGCCGCCCTCGCCAGAGCAGATGCCGGTGCCGGCTAGCTCGGCGCCACGAGCGAGGGCAATCTTGGCCTCCTCCGACAACGCGCCGAAGCTCATGTCGGAAACGAATAGCGGCATGCTCAGTGTCAGTGGCTTGCGGGCTTCAGGCCCGATTACCAGTTCGGTCGAGACGTCGGCGTCGTCTGCCAGCGGCTTACTGGCCATCTGCGCCACCATCAGTTGGAGGTCGTCCCAGTGGGGCAGGGTGTGGCGGGGCACGCCCATGGCAGTTATCGGACCATGGTGGCCCATACTGCTCAGCCCCTCACGGGCCAACTGATGAATAAATTCAACGGTGGGTTCTTCTTTGGTGGATTTGGCCTTCGGCGCATCACCGGATTCCTCGTCGCCATCATCGTCTGACTCCGGCGCCTCCTTGCCAACCTGGTCATCGCTGAACTGCTGGTGAGTGCCGTCACAATAAGGCGCGCTTCCGGTCTGTTTACACTGGCACAGAACCGCCTCTTCGTCTTTTTCGGCCTTGAAGACCTTGGGCTTGAACCCCGTATCTCCGTGGGAACCGTCGCAGAACGGCTGGTTGTTGGAACGGCCACAAACGCAGAAGGCGTATTCCTCGCCTTTTTTCAGGCTGACTTTCTTGGGCTTGTTATCAGCGATCACCGGATTGCTCATTGCAAGGCTCCTTGTTTGGCGCATGCCACAAATGTACAAGGGTGTACGGGCATTAAACGCAAATAGGCTACTTGTAATGATCAAGTGTGGATCAGGACTGACCGCGCCGCCAATGCGGCGCGGCTCGCTCGGCGTCCGATTACGGCTGCAGGCCCGCCCTGGCTGCACGCGCCGCGTGCAGCTTCCGGTAGCTCTCGATCAACCGCTGATGCTTCTCCAGCCCATCCAGTTGCATGTTCGTGGCTTCCAGGCCGTGGAAACGAACGCTGCCATCCACTGAGCCAACAACAGCTTCCATGGTTTCCTCGCCGAACATGCGGGTGAAGTTGGTGATGTAGTCGTCCAGCTCCATTTCGTCGTCAAGGGTGACTTCGAGAACCGCATACATGGCTCGGTAGAACAGACCGCGCTCAACGGTGTTGTCGTTGAACTGAAGGAACATGTCGACGAATTCCAGGGCTTCTTCATGCCACTGCAGGGCAAGGCAGATCAGGATCTTCAACTCAAGGATCGTGAGTTGGCCCCAGATGGTGTTTTCATCGAACTCCACGCCGATCAGGGTGATGATCGTCATGTAGTTGTCCAGCTGGCTGGCTTCCAGGCGTTCCACCAGATCGGCCAGTTGCTCATCGTCCAGGCGGTGCAGGTTGAGGATGTCTTCCCGATAGTCCAAAGCCATGTTGGTGTTGTCCATGATCAGGTCTTCCACCGGATACACCTCGGAATAGCCTGGAACCAGGATTCGGCAGACCGGCGCGCCCAGTTCCTCGTAAACGGCGACATACACTTGCTTGCCCAGTTCCTCGAGGATACCGAACAGACACTCGGCTTCCTCGGCGTTGGTGCCGGAAAAATCCCATTCAACGAAATCATAATCGGACCTGGCGCTGAAAAACCGCCAGGAAACAACGCCGGTAGAGTCGATGAAGTGCTCCACAAAGTTGTTTGGCTCGGTCACTGCCAGGCTGTTGAAGGTGGGCGCCGGCACATCATTGAGGCCCTCGAAGCTGCGGCCCTGCAGGAGTTCCGTCAGGCTTCGCTCAAGGGCCACTTCAAAGCTCGGGTGAGCGCCGAAAGAGGCGAACACGCCGCCCGTTCGCGGGTTCATCAGGGTAACGCACATTACCGGGAACTGGCCGCCGAGGGAGGCGTCCTTTACCAGAGTCGGGAAACCCTGGGCTTCCAGGGCTTCAATGCCTTCCAGGATGTTCGGGTATTTTTCCAGTACCTCCCGGGGCACGTCCGGAAGTGCAATCTCCTCTTCGATAATCTGCTTCTTTACCGCCCGTTCGAAAATCTCCGACAGACACTGAACCTGTGCTTCGTTCAGGGTATTGCCCGCACTCATGCCGTTGCTGAGAAACAGGTTCTCAATCAGGTTGGAGGGGAAATACACCACCTCGCCATCCGATTTTCGCACGTAGGGCAGGGAGACAATGCCCCGGTCGGCTCTGCCGGAGTTGGTATCAATCAGATTGGAGCCGCCAAGCTCGCCGTCCGGGTTGTAGATGGCGAGGCAGTGGTCATCCAGAATGCCTTCCGGCAGCTCGTCGTTGGGGCCCGGCTTGAACCACTTTTCGTTCGGGTAGTGGACGAAGTCGCTGTTGGCGATGTCCTCACCAAAGAACTGATCGTTGTAGAAAAAGTTGCAGCTGAGCCGCTCGATGAATTCGCCCAGGGCAGAGCAAAGGGCGCTTTCCTTGGTGGCACCCTTGCCATTGGTGAAGCACATGGGTGAGGCGGCATCGCGAATGTGCAGGGACCACACGTGAGGCACAATGTTGCGCCAGGAGGCAATCTCGATCTTCATGCCCAGCTCTTCGAGAATGCCAGTCATGTTGGCAATGGTCTGTTCAAGGGGCAGGTCCTTGCCTTCGATAAAGGTCTGGGTGCCGCCTTCCGGCTGGGTCATCAGCAGTGCCTGGGCGTCCGCGTCCAGGTTTTCGACGGTTTCAATCTCGAAGGTCGGGCCGGTCTGGACCACTTTTTTCACGGTGCAGCGGTCGATCGAGCGCAGGATGCCCTGGCGGTCTTTCTCCGAAATGTCCTCGGGCAGTTCCACGGAGATCTTGAAGATCTGGTTGTAGCGGTTTTCCGGGTCCACGATGTTGTTCTGGGACAGGCGGATATTCTCGGTGGGAATGTCCCGGGCCAGGCAGTAGACCCGGACAAAGTAGGCTGCACACAGGGCAGAGGAGGCCAGGAAGTAGTCGAACGGGCTGGGCGCCGAGCCGTCGCCCTTATAGCGAATCGGCTGGTCCGTTACGACGGTGAAATCGTCAAACTTGGCTTCAAGTCTGAGGTTCTCGAGAAAGTTGACGTTGATTTCCATTGCAGAGAGTCCTGGATCGGAGAATTTGGCGCGCCATGGTTTTTAATGGCGGCCATTATCCAGTTTTTGCAGGCGTTCGTCTTGGTCGGTCTTCTACGGATGATGTAACGCCAGCTCGACGGCCTGAGCTGCGTGAATCTCCGTGGTGTCGTAGAGGGGAACCCCGGTATCCGCCTGCTTGATCAGCAAGCCGATCTCGGTGCAGCCCAGGATCACCGCCTGCGCGCCGCGCTCGGAAAGCGAGCTGACAATATCGAGGTAGATGTCGCGCGAGTCCGGCTTGATCTCTCCCAGGCAAAGCTCCTCGTAGATAACACGATGCACCTCGTCCCGCTGGATTTCATCCGGCGTGAGAACGTCGATACCGGCGGCCTCCAGTCGGTCCCTGTAGAACGCCTGTTCCATGGTAAATCGCGTGCCCAGCAGGCCTACCCGGTTGATTCCATCATTCTTCAGCACCTGAGCTGTGGCATCTGCTATGTGTAGCAACGGGATCTCGATCGCCTGTTCAATTTCAGGAGCAACCTTGTGCATAGTGTTGGTGCCGATCACCAGGAAATCCGCGCCGGCCCTCTGCAATGACAAGGCGGCGTCGGAAAGAATGTCGGCAGTAGCGGGCCAATCACCTTTGTGTTGAAGCGCTTCGATCTCGGCGAAATCCACGCTGAAGAGCACCAGCTTCGCCGAATGCAGCCCGCCCAGTCGGCCTTTGACCCCCTCGTTGAGGAGTCGGTAGTAGGTTTGGGTGGATTCCCAGCTCATGCCGCCGAGAAGGCCAATCGTTTTCATGGGTAATCTCCTTATTATCCGCTAATTGTCACGATAATCAGCGCCACTGCATAGACCGAGAGCATCAGGGCGCTTTCAAACCCGATCTTGCCAATTCCATAGCGTTGGCGCCGGACCATTCCCATTAACAACGTGGCTGTCATCAGTATGCTGACAAGCCCCCAGGTCATCTGTATCGGGGTAATGTCGTGATAGATGGAACCGCCAGGGTAGCCCACATCGGCTGAAGCGATCACCAGCATATTAAAACAGTTGGTGCCGAATATATTGCTTACCGCCAGGGTCAGCGCGTTCCTGCGGATGGCAGCAATGGTGGTGACCAGCTCGGGTGAGGAGGTAGCGAGCGCGGTAAACAGGCCGCCAATCAGGGTATCGGACAGGCCCGTTTCGTCACTGATCACTTTGGCCCCTTCCATCAGTACCCATCCAGCTATGCCTGTAATTGCAGCCAGAATAATGAAAGTGACCCAGGCCTGGGCAAGACCGCCGCGAAGATAATGACCAGGCTTGTCGGGAACGGTCTGGCGGGTCAGTCGGGGAAACCACATGGGTTTACTGTCTGTTGTGCGAACCAGGTGAAGCCCGAACAAATACGCTGCGGTAATCACGGGTGTGATTGGGTGTATTCCCCAGAGGGAAACTGGTGGACTCGCAATTGCCAGTAGCGGCAAAGCCAGCAGAACGATCAACAACGCGGCCAGCATCAGGTTGGTGGAAGATGCAGCTGCGTGCTCCAGGTTGGCCTTCCGGTACATGATGTCTGCAATGCCCAGAAACACCAGGTTCGCAGCCATGCTGCCCATGACATTGCTCATGGCCAGATCCGGCCTTGAATCCATGGCCGCGCTCAGCGTGGCGGCGAAGTCGGGCAGTGAGGTTACCCCGGCCAGCAGAAAGATGCCGAACAACGCCTCGCCCAGACCTGTGCGATCAGCCAGTTCATCGGCGACCCGCGCAAGTCGGCTGCCGGCTGTCACAATAACGACGGATGCGATGGCAAAAGCTATGATGCCGGTAGTCAGTGATGGAAACACTCAAGGCCCCAGACTGTTGCGATTGCTTGAATTGCTTACGGTAACTATAGCGGTTGCGGAATGGCCAGGATGAATATCGGTGCCCGGAGAAAGATTCCGGCTTCTATAATAGATTCAGGAAACCGGGTGACAGAGTCGGGGCAAAACGGGAGCGATGCATGAGCAATCTGATGAATACTGTTGAACAGAACTGTGATTCGGCCGATGCGCCGTGCAGCGCCATCGAAACCATTTTGAGCCCCCGGGTTGCCAATCTGGGCGGCTTCTCCGTACGTCGGCTGTTGCCAACCGCGAAGCGGAAAATGGTAGGCCCCTGGGTATTCTTTGACGAAATGGGCCCGGCGGAATTTCCGGCTGGCCAGGGTCTCAACGTACTGCCGCATCCCCATATTGGTATTGCCACTGTTACCTACCTGTTTGAGGGCGAGATACTGCATCGGGATTCCGTTGGCAGCTACCAGCCAATCCGGCCCGGAGATATCAATCTTATGGTGGCCGGCAGCGGTATCGCCCATTCCGAGCGGGAGCGTCCTGAGATCACCGCAACGGATCACCGCTTGCATGGGCTCCAGCTCTGGCTGGCCCTGCCGCAAGAGCACGAAGAAACTGCGCCAGCGTTTCACCACTATCCAGAGGATGACATCCCCGCGGTTGAGATAGACGGCGTGCCGGTTCGAGTCATGATCGGCAGTGCTTACGGAGTCACTTCGCCGGTGCTCAAGTTCAGCGAAACCCTGTACCTTGAAGCCACCCTTAAAACCGGTCAGACCCTGGCATTACCCCAGGCGCCTGAGCGCGCCGTCTACGTTGCCAGTGGCGCCCTGCGAGCCCATGGCTCTGAGCTGCCTACCCACAGCATGACGATCTTTTCCCGACAGCCCGGTGTTGCCATTACCGCCACAGAGGATACCCGGATTGCCGTGATTGGCGGTGAGCCGCTGGGCAAGCGTTTTATCGAGTGGAACTTCGTCTCTTCTAGCAAGGCCCGTATAGGTACAGCCAGAGAAGACTGGCGGGCAGGGCGGTTCGAGAAAGTCGTGGGTGATGAGGAAGCGTATATACCGTATTAGCCTGTCGTCTCGGTTTTCCACGGGCCCAACGCCTTGTATCCGGGGGCTGCAGCCCTCAGCCTTGGACTAAGCCACTTATTTTGCAAAAGGGGAAGCCAGAGTCCATGGAGCCCGTCACCAAGAAGCCCTGCATTGACGTCTGCGAGTTTAACAAGAGGGCCATCTGTAAAGCCTGTGGCCGAACCAGGCAAGAAAAAAAGGAGTGGAAGCAGCTCTCTCCTGACCAGAAGCAGGCGATCTGGACGCGTATCCTGGAGTCTCACGGCTCGGGTAAAGGAAAGAATCCCAAAGCATTGCGCGAGTTGTACGAGAAGGCCCAAAAGAAGAAAAAAAAGAAGAGCTGATCGCCGCAGCGGTTTTCAGGCTGCGGCGACCAGAGACGTCAGGATGAAGCTTTAGAAACGATATTTGGCGTTTGCATTCACAGTGCGCCGCTCGCCGTAGCCGCAGTCTGCGCCTTCGGAGCGGCACCAGGTGATGTACTCGTCATCGGCCAGGTTTTTGGCATCTACGGTGAAGTCCCAGTTCTGCCAGGTGTAGCCAATCATGGCGTCGTAGAGGGTAACGGAAGGAACGACGGGCCCGCCTCCTGAGCCAACGTTGTCACCCACGTAGCGCACCCCGGCACCGACCCGCCAGTTGTTGGCGATGTAGAGCTGGTTCCACCAGGAAGCCTGACGCTCGGCCACATAGGGGAGCCGGTTGCCAGAGGCGTCATCCCTGGCATTCAGATCGGTGTAGGCCAGTTGGGTTTCGAAACGCTGCCACCGCTTGTTCACCTGCAGCTCCCAGCCGTCGATCACCGCGCCGGTCTGCTCAACACCTCCGGGGGTGCTGCCGTCGCTGATCCGGTTCTCCTGGGTAATATCGAAGTAGGCTGCAGTAATGCCAAGGGACTGGTCCTGGGACACGTACTTCACGCCCGCTTCCTGTTGGTCGCCGGTGGTGGGTTCCAGTGTGTTGGCCGCGGCGGTGCCATCGGTACCGAGGTTCATGCTGAAGGCTTCAGCGTAGCTGATGTATGGGGAGATCCCGTTTTCGAATCGGTACATCAAGCCCGCCCGACCAGTGGTGGCCTCCTCGTCGCTGACGGTATCTGATCCGGAGACGGCCAGGCGGCGGTTCTCGGCCCAGTCGTGGCGAAGGCCGGCCGACACGACGACATTGCCGATCTCGATGTGATCGGCAATGTAGAGGCCGATTTGCTCAATCTCGTTGTCCGGCCGGTCGGTCGGATTGATGGCACCGTCGTTCAGGTTGCCGTACTGTGGATCATATACATCGAAGGTGCCACCCAGGCCATAACCGTAAAAGTAATTGTCCTGTTTCCAGAGCGCGTCCTGGCGGTCGGCGCCGATAATCAGACGATGGCGGGTCATGCCCAGCTCAACATCACCCTCAAGGCGAGCGTCCATGTTGAAAATGCGGGTTTCAGCATCTGCCGTGTAAATGGTACGCGGCACTTCGCCATTGGCGTCGGGAACGCTTGGAATGGTTATCCAGTGTTCGCGGTTTTCGGTACTGGAGCGGCTGTAGCGAGCAGTGGCGGAAAGCGCCCAGTTGGTATTCAGTTGATGATCAACAAACAGGGTAGCTTCGGTCTTCTCCCGATCATAACGATCCCATCCTGGCTCCCCAACGAATCGCTCAGAGCCGATAAACCCTTGCGATCCTGGCTCCAGGGTGCCGGCCTGTGGCAGGAACTGAGCGGATACCTGGCCTTTGTTCTCCTGGCGGTTGAGGAGCAGGGTAACGCTTGTGTCATCGGTTGCGCGCCAGGTCAGGGAAGGGGCGAGCACGTAGCCATCGTCTTCCACATAATCCACCTGGGTGTCACTATCGCGTCCCAGTGCGATAAAACGGTACAGCAAATCACCGCTCTCGTTGACGGGGCCGGTTACATCCACGGCCAGCTGCTTACGATTAAACGTGCCGTACTGGGCCCAGATCTCGCCGCCCTGTTCCTCTTCCGGGAGCTTGGATACCCCATTGATGATGCCGCCCAGATCGCTCTGGCCATAAAGCATGGAGGAGGGGCCCTTGAGCACTTCGATGCTCTCAAGGGCGTACACATTGGTGCGGACGGTGTTGTAGGAACCGTAGATCTGACGCAAGCCATCCAGGTAGCGGCCGGCGTCTACTCCACGCACTTTTGCGGAATCGATTCGGGTGTCAAAACCGAAGTTGCCCGCGTTAACCCCTGGGGTGTAGAGCAGGGCGTCCTGGATGTTCTTGGCGCCGGAATCTTCGATGAAGCTGCGATCGACGATTGAGACCGAATAGGGTTGCTCTTCAACCGGAACGTTCAGTTTTCCAACGGCCGGCGTTTTTTCCAGAGGCATATAGTCCGGAGCGGTAATCGCATCAGAAACCACATCGAGAGCTTCGAGTGTGGTCGCGTCGTTGGTTTGCGATTGCGCCATGGCCAGAGAGCTTGCGCCGAGGAGTGAAACCAGTGCTGCAGAGCTGCAGCGTCGGGAGCGAATGACTATCATACAAAAATACGCCTTCGTTGTTAATGCGGAGGCGAATGATAACAATTATCATTAAATAAACAAGAGGTAATGAAATCGCGTGACAAGATCAGTCGATAGTAAACGAGAGGATTCTCGAGAGGTGGCTGTAGGGCAGGCCACTCTCCTCATGCCAGAGATTAAACGCTTCCTGCGCCTGCATCAGCCCTTTCTTGCTGGTGGGTGAGGCATCCAAAACCTCTTCCCTATGCAGCGCGGCAATAACATCCCGTGAAAGGATAAAGCCGTCCCAACCCACTCGCCGCAAAAAGTACTGGGCGCTGTTGCCACCGAGCCTCGCTCCGTTGCGTTTAAGCCACATCAGCAGGCCGGCCTGGTCACTGCTGGGCCAATCGGCGAGGAACTTGCCAAAGCTGCCGTGTTCCCGGGAGGCATCGACAATCATCCGCGCATTTTCGGGAACGGTCTGAATTTTCTGAGCGTTCCTGACGATGCGTTCGTCGCCCGCCAAACGCTCAAGCACTTCGGGAGGAACCTGCTGCCAGTAAAGCGGTACAAAACCTTCGAACGCCTCTTCAAACTTCGGCCATTTGTTTTCGATCACCCGCCAGACGAAACCGGCCTTGAAGATGCACCGGGTGATTTCCGAAAGGTATCGATCGTCACCAAGAGCCTCAAGCTCGCCGGGTGCCGCCACTCTCGGCAGCCTTGCGAGAACCTCGCTCTCGCCGCCTTTCTGAAGAACGGCCTGTTCGTAGATGCGGGAAAAGGACATAGCGGTCTCTGAATCAGTCCAGTGTGTTAAGTGATTTTTTCCGGCCAATGTGCGACAGGCCAATAATGAGGGTTCCGAGCAACCCGAGGGCAGGGCGCACAATCAACCGGAATACCCAACTGCCGATGTACAACACCGGCAGTAGTATCAGCATCCACCCGAGAAACTGCACCAGCTTTACCGGGTAGCCCATTACTTCCGCTACCTCTGCCAGGACGTCATTGATGATACCGGGGTGTGTGACCACCAGATACCCCACGCCAATCACGGCGGGCCATTTTGCGTAGCGGGCGGTCGTCATCAGCATGCGCCCGCTAGTCGTGAGGCGAGCGGCCAGTGCTGCGGACCGGGTACCCCTGGCAGCGCCTCTGGATGAAACAGCGACAGCCCGTCCTACCCGAAGTACCTTCAACGCGCTGGCAAAAACCAGAACATCCACCGACGCCCAGCCGATATCAGAGGCGGTCACGTCGTCACCGGTGCGGTGCTGAATCTCAAGGTTGCGTATACCACTTGCGAAGAACTGGTTGATGTTCTCCAGCACCCGTTCGGTTCGAACCCAGATGACGTCGCCCTGCTCGTTTAATACGAACTGGCCCAGAAAATCGTGCCCTTCTTCCTGAATAAAGCGCACGGCGTACCACCCGCGCTCTTCCGGAGTCAGCTTCTCCTTTCGGGACGTGCTTTGTTGGCCGGCGGTACTGTTACCGGTGTCTTCGCCTCCGGTAAAGAACTCCACGGCCGCCTGATATTTGTTCGCCAGATCGTTCATCAGCTCGATAGAGCCAACAGGTTTGCTCAGGAAATAGTGAATCGGCGGAAGAATGTTTTCGCCATAGAGCCGAAGAACTTCCCGGAATTCCGGTTCGGGACCATATAGGGGAAATACCTCGCGTGTCATTGCCGGGTATCGCAAATACGCTGCCCGGGCCTTCAGCAGCAGAAGTTCGTCGTCTGCCATATCCAGCAATGCTGCCTGCACTTCCAGTGGCTCTGTCTCTATCCCGGGGAATTCCCGGAGAGTATCTTCCGCCTGAATCTGGATCAGCCGCTCTTCAATCAGCATGGGCCGGGATGTGACCGTCGACAACAATGCAACGATCACCGAAATCCCCAGAATCAACAGGAGTTTTCTCATCGAAACTTACCCCGGGCAGGAATGAGTAAAAGAACCGTGTAGGGGTTGCCGCTTTTGTAGCTCGATCAACCAGCGACTACGCTTTGGAGAGTAGCGCAAATGTATACGCCCCGAAAATGCAGATCATTCCGGGATTGGGCTGGCATGCTTTTGGCGAAGGTCGAACGGGAGTTGCAAGTGGCGGTAAATCAAGCGAAGCGTGGATTTGTGATCAGAGAGGCCTGGGAAGAGGATCTGCCCGAGATGGTGGGCTTCCTCGCCAAACTGGCGCTGCATGTTTCGGGTGCGCCTCCCCATGACTTGAAGGAAAGCGAGTACAAACGGCTTCTGCGAACCCTGCACTCCGCCCTGGACGATCCCAACAGACGACTCGTTGTGGCTGAAAGCAAAAGCGCCGGGCTCGTGGGTATGGGTTATGTTTATATCTGGAGAAGCCAGGGCATCTGGGAGCAGTCGGAAGCGGCAGAATTCAAGTCTGGCGTTATTGATGATATCTGGGTAGAGCCGGACTTCCGGGGGCTTGGTATCCTGAAGGCACTGTTGCGGGATCTTGTGACTTTCGCGGAGGAGCATCATGCCTCGGAGCTGATCCTCGAATACTCTGCTTCAAACAAGGAAGCCAAGGCTGCCTGGACCAAGCTGGGTTTCAAACCGACCGGGGTTCGCGCGGCGGCATTCACCTCGGTGGTTAAGCAGGCGCTGGCGGAATCACAAGGATAAGAAAAGGAAACAGGCCATGATCGGCGATCGCAGTGTGAATGTGTTTTACGATGAGATCATGCTCGGGCATAACCCCGAGGTGGATCTTCCGTTCATGCCCAGCCGGGTGGAAAAGCGTGTGCGATCCATTCTTCAGGGCTTGGATTTCAAATGGAGCTATCCGGAGCACCCTGGGCGGATCAGCGCCATCAAGGAGTATCTGGATGAAAACCCGGTGGCGGGTATTCAATTCAAATCGGGTGCGGCTGCCGCAACCTACGATCAGCTGGCACGGGTACACACCACCTCCTACCTTGACCACATCTTCTCACTGGACGGCAAACGGGCGTGGCTTGATAAAGATACGACGGCGGTGTCACCCGACAGCATCAAAGCCGCCACGGCTGCGGCCGGCAACGCCATTGCCGCCGTTGAAAGCGTTGTGAAAGGGGAGTGTGACAGCGCGTTTGCCCTGATCCGCCCGCCCGGCCATCATGCGGAACCGGTTCGGGCACGGGGATTCTGCCTGCTCAATAATGTGGCCATTGCTGCGGCCCATGCCCAGGCCAAACTCGGCTGTGAGAAGATTCTGATCATCGATTGGGATGCCCATCATGGCAACGGTACCCAGGACATTTTCTGGGCAGACCCCGATGTCCTGTTTTTCGATACCCACTGCGCGGCGCCATTCTATCCCGGATCCGGTCACCTGGAAGAGATCGGTGATGGACTGGGGGAGGGCTACACTATCAACGTGCCACTGCCGGAAACGGCTGGCGACGTTGCCTTTGAGAAAGTGTTCCGGGAGATCCTGATGCCGGCGGCGGATTACTTCAAGCCGGATCTGGTGCTGGTCTCTGCCGGCTTTGATCCGCACAGAAACGACATGGCCCTGAACCTCACCTACGATGGCTTCAAAGTAATCACAGGCATTGTTCAGGCGATTGCCGACAAACACTGTGAGGGACGGTTAGCGCTGGTTCTGGAGGGTGGCTACAGCCTGAGTTCGCTGTCCAAGGGGGTGCACGCCGTGCTCGAAGTGCTGGCCGGAGGAGAGGTGCCGGAAGTTCATGAGATCGGCGTGCCGGAGGCCGAGGAGGCAGCGGAATTCCATCGGTCTGCTTTCAGTGATGAGGACTGAGCCCGCTTTGAACACGAGCGACACTGTTAGCTGGTTGAAAACACCTGGCTGGCGGCTTCCACAACAATCCCGTGCCGCTTGGCCAGTTTCACCCGGTCGTCATCGTAGCCGCCGCCAATCACCGTCGCTACCGGAATGTCCCGACGTTTCAATTCACTGAGCACCTGAAAGTCCCGCTCAAAAATTCCCTGTTCGGAAATGTTCAGCCGGCCGAGGGGATCATTCCTGAATACATCCACGCCCGCGTCATAGAGCACGATATCCGGCCGGGATAACGCAAGTGCTTTGTGCAGCGTTTCGCTGACAACCTCAAGATAGGCCCCGTCTTCGAGGCCATCCGGTAAGGCGACATCGAGATCGCTCATCTTTTTTTCGAACGGGTAGTTGCGCTCACAGTGAATCGAGCAGGTAAAGGCATTCGGCTCATTCGCCAACAATGCAGCGGTACCGTCACCCTGGTGCACATCCACATCGAAGATAAGCACACGTTCAATGCCCTCCTGCTGCAACAGCACATTGGCGGCGATCGCCAGATCGTTGAGGATGCAGAAGCCGGCGGCGTAATCGTAATGGGCATGATGGGTACCACCGGCCAGGTGACAGGCAATGCCATGCTGAAGGGCCAACTGCGCCGTCAGAACCGTTCCGGAAGGAGCCAGGAAAGTGCGTCGGACAAGGCCCTTGCTCCAGGGCAGATTCATCTGCCGTTTCTCGCGTGCCGAGAGTTGATCGCCGGCGAAACGGGCGAGGTAATCCGGGCAGTGGGTACGGGTCAGCCACGCCTGCCGGCATGGGGCAGGGCGAAAGCTATTGGCTTGAGTGAGAAGCCCTCTCGAGCGGGCGTAATCGGCAAGGAGTCCGAATTTTTCCATGGGAAACCGATGCTTTGCCGGGAACGGGAAGCTGTAGTCTGGATGGTGAACCACGGGTACGGGCATTGGATCGTCCGGCTGCAGTGGATTTGCGGCGTCAGAGTGTTATTTGGCAGGCGCGGCGGCGATGCCTGAATCACACATCGCCTGGATTTCTTCGGCGGAATACCCGCACTCTGCCAGCAGTTCGCCGGTTTGCTCGCCAAGGCGCGGAGCTCCCTGCCAGTGCTGCTCCGGTGCGGCCGAGAATCGCGACGGCGCCCTGGCCTGGCGGAGTTGGCCGGCCTGGGGGTGGTCGTAGTGGGAGAGCAGATCGTTGGCCAATACCTGGGGATGGTCGAGCACCTGGGTGCGGGTCAACACCGGGGCACAGGGGACTTGTTCAGCTTCAAGCCTTGCCAGCCAGTGTTCGGCCGTATCGGTTTTGATAACCGACTGGATCAGCTCCAGCCTCGCATCAATATTTTCCTGGCGCAGCCGGGCAGTCTGGAACCTTGGATCCTCCGCCCACTCCGGGCGGTCCACAGCACGAATAAGGGCTTGCCACTCTCGATCGCTCTGAACCGCAATGGTGATGTAGCCGGTTGTGGTCTCATAGATGAGATCCTGAAGGCTTGCAGCCTCCTGCTGTGGCACCTCACTGTGAACAAAGGTCTGGCTGCCCATATCGGAGCTCCAGAGAAACGCGATGATCGCGTCCAGCATGGACAGCCGGACATGCTGGCTTTCCCCGGTGCGTTCCCGGGCAAACAGGGCCGCGGTAATCGCCTGGGCTGCGGTTACACCGGTGAGCTTGTCGGGCAAAATGGTCCTCACCAGTTGCGGACGCAGTTCGTCGGCGCCCGCCTGCACGGTGGCCAATCCGGAGAGGCCCTGAATCAGCGGGTCGTATACCGGTCGCTGGGAATAGGGGCCGGTGTCACCGAAGCCACTGATTGATACCATCACGAGATTCGGGGCCACCTTGCGCAGCTGCTCTTCGCCAAGCCCCATCCGCTCAATGACGCCCGGCCGGAAGTTCTGCACAAAGACATCGGCCGACGCTACCAGTCGAAGCAGCGCGTCGCGTCCCGCCTTTTCTTTCAGGTTCAGTGCCACTGATTTCTTGTTGCGGTTGTTGTTGAGGTACAGCGCCGACATATCGCCCTGCCGATTGGCCGCGGAGCGCGTAAAGTCGCCACCCGCCGGATTCTCGATCTTGATAACCTCGGCACCCTGATCTGCCAGTATCATGGTCGCGAGAGGCCCGGAAATCATGGCTGTCAGATCGATAATGCGGATGCCATCGAGCGGTCCGGTCATGGTCAGGACTCCTGTTTTTCCATGGAGGCGCCAAAAAACGTGAGTGCGCCACTCTTAAAAAGGGTTCGTACTCTAAACTTTATGCGGATGCCGATCATTTGCCAGTACGCAACAGAGCAGGAAATTCATCAAACCAGAGGAGCGCCAGTGTCCACCAGTGTTGAAATGACCGACATTTTTCTCGAGTACCCCACAGAGTCCGGCAAGGTTGCTGTACTCAAAAATGCCTCCCTCATGGTGCCCCCGGGAGAAACACTGGCAATCACAGGCCCCTCTGGCAGCGGGAAAACGTCCCTGCTTTTGTTGCTCTCCGGCCTGCAGCGACCGACCAGTGGAGAAATTCTGGTCGGCGATCAACGTCTGGGCGACATGGACGCCAATGCTCTGGCCGACTGGCGAAGTGAGCACCTTGGCATTATTTTCCAGTCCTTTCACCTGCTGCCTGGCCTCACGGCCCTGGGAAACGTGAGTCTGCCGCTTGAGATTGCCGGCGAGGCCAGGCCGCGGGAACGAGCTCTCGCCATGTTGGAGGCCGTTGGTCTCAGCCATCGGCTGCAGCACTACCCGGGGCAGCTCTCTGGCGGCGAACAGCAACGGGTTGCGATCGCGCGGGCTCTGGTTCATCAGCCAAGCCTGTTGTTGGGGGATGAGCCCACAGGCAATCTGGACCACGAAACCGGTGAGAAAGTGCTCTCTCTGCTGTTCGACTTGCACAAGGACAGCAAATCCACGCTGGTACTGGTGACTCACGACGAGCGCGTTGCCGAGCGTTGTCAGCACAGGGTCCGGATGGACGGTGGGCGTCTCTATGCCTCCTGAACGCTCCACAAACCCGCTCTGGATGCTCCGATTCGCGATCACCGACCTGCGGTCACGTATCTCTGCATTGAAGATTTTCCTGGCCTGCCTGATTCTCGGCGTTACCCTTGTGGCTGCGACAGCCAGCCTCTACCGGGTGATCGAGCAAAGCTTGCTGGCGGATACCCGCGCTCTGCTCGGTGGCGATGTGGAGCTGGATACCAGCGAGCCGCTGCCCGATGATGCGCTCGAATGGATTCGGGCTACCGGCAAAATTTCACTGGTTCGGGAATTCGATACCATCGTCAGCGGAAGCGGCGGCGACGGCTTCTTCCGGGCGGAGATACTGGTTCCGGATGCTCTCTATCCCCTCTACGGCGAGCTGGAGCTAACGCCGGATGAATCTCTGGGGGCGCTTACAGACCAGAAGGAAGGGCAGTGGGGGGCTATCATCGATCCTTTGCTGGCCGAACGCCTGGGCCAGTCGGTGGGTGACCAGATTGAGATTGGCGCCGCCACCTTTCGAATCAGCGGCCTTATCGAGAAGCAACCGGATCGGAGCCTGAACGCCAATTGGCGAGGTCTGCCGATCATGATTTCCGAGCAGGCCGTGGAGGCAACCGGTTTGATTCGCCCGGGTAGCCGCGTGGATTACGAATACCGGGTACAAACCGAACAGAATCTCGACACCTGGCTTGAGGAATTCGAGCAGGCATTCCCGGATGCGCGATGGGAAATCACTACGTTTGCCGAGCGCAGCGAACGGATTTCCGAGCGTCTGGACCAGATTGCCACAGCACTCATCCTTATCGCTTTCACTACATTATTCATCGGTGGCCTCGGCGTTGCCAACAGCATCCACGCCTACCTCGATGAAAAGCTGGGCACAATTGCCACCTTGCAAACACTTGGCCTGCGTCGCAAACCGCTTGTCGGCATATACCTCCTGCAGATTGGTGTATTGGGCAGCCTTGCAGGGCTTATTGGCGGTAGTATCGGGCTGGGGCTTTCCGCCCTGGCGATCAGCCTGGCGGGCGATGCCTTTGCTCTGGCGGGGCCCGATGGGGCCGTCGGTTGGTTGTCCTTGTGGTTGGTTCCCTTGCTGCTGAGCTGGCTGTTCGCTGTTCTGACTGCTTACGTGTTTGCACTGCCGGCACTCGCTCGAGCCCTGGCTGCTGCGCCGGCCGGGCTTTTCCGGGGACAGGTCGAGGCGGCTCCAAACGAGCCTCGCAGCTGGCGGATCGCCAGCTATCTGCTGCTGGCCGTTTACATCGGCGCTACTCTGTTCTGGCTCCCATCGCCTCATCTGGGCTTTCTGTTCCTGCTGGCGGTTACGCTGCTTTGGGGCCTCCTGGAAGGTTTGATCAAGGGGTTGCGCCGTGGAGCCAAAGCCCTGGAAAACGGCGGTTTTGCCGACCGCAGGTTTGCCCGGCGGTTGGCCCTGGCCAATCTGCACCGGCCGGATTCGCCGCTCCGGGCAACCCTGCTGTCACTGGGTACCGCACTGACGCTTGTGGTGGCCTGCACGTTGATGGTTACCACGCTCCTGAGGGCGCTTGAAACCACCATACCGGAACAGTCTCCGGCGCTAATCCTCTATGAAGTGTTCCCGGACCAGATGGAACCGCTGCAAAACGGCCTGGAAGCGTTGGATGCTTCCAGCCGCGTCGAGTTGCTCCCGATGGTCCGATCCCGTCTGGACACTATTAACCAGAAGCCGATTGCGGAGGTTCTCGCCGATAACGCCGAAGCTCGGCGAGAAGCCATGGGAGATGAATACAAACTGAGTTATCTCTCGGGAAACCCCGAAGCACTGGAACTGGTGGAGGGCAACTGGTGGGAATCGCCGGCCCCCGAGGGGGAGCCCGCTTACATGGCCATGGAGGATCGGGAGGCTTACCAGCTTGGACTGGGGGTGGGCGACCAGCTCACCTTTACTGCACAGGATAAGAGCATCGACGTCGAAATCCGTGCAATTTACCGGCAAAAAGGGCTGCAGACCCGATTCTGGTTCGAGGGCATATTGCAGCAAGGCGCACTGGACGACTTGATCAGCCTTTACGTTGGTGCGGTCTACCAAAGCGATGAGGCGGCCAGGGAATCCCAGCAATGGCTGGCACAGACCATCCCCAATGTAATCACGCTGCGCACCGCTGACTGGCTGGAAACCGCAGGCGATCTGCTGAACAAGGCAGCCGCGGGCCTGGCGGCTGTGGCATCGGTCAGTCTTCTCGCCAGCCTGCTTGTGCTTTCCAGCGTGGTCAGTGTCAGCCGCAGGCGGCAGCTTTACGAGGCCAACCTGTTGCACTGCCTTGGCGCCCGTCACGGAGCGATCCGCCAATCCATGCTGCTGGAAACCGGTTTGCTGACCTTTCTGGCAACGGTTTTCGCGACAGCGCTTGGTGCGCTAATTGCTTTACCTGTAGCTGACCTGGCCTTGAAGCTGCCGGCAGGCGATTTATGGTGGATTGGGACACTGGTTGCCGGAGGTGTCAGTTCGCTGGCGCTGCTGGGTGGACTCCTGCCCACGCTCAGGGCAATGCGGTTAAACCCCGCGGTGTTGCTCAGAGACCGTTAAAATGGCCTGCTATAGTAATAAATTCGTCTTTTTGATTAAGGAGGTGTAAACATCAGTTAAATCATAGACCTAAGAATATGAAAAATGACTGTTTGTTCGTTTTTTGGCCGCTATCACGAGTTGCAGGCTCAAAAAATCCGGTTATATTGAGGAAATTAAGGAAAATTGCCTACCAAATGGCAAATTTCAAAAATTTTCACTAAATAATCTACGGTAGTATTTTTACGTATGCTTTTTGCACATAACTCCTATTGTGTAGGCATAACGGACACACACTTTTCGCCCACGAAAGAAAAAGAGAGAATAACTATGATTCGCAAACTAGCACCGCTTGTATTCGCTTGTGCTGCGGTAACCTCCGTAAGCGCGACAGCCGATCAGCTGGACACCGTGATTCAACGTGGCACTTTGAACTGTGGCGTGGTTCTGGATTTCCCACCAATGGGATATTTTGACGAGAACAACGAGCCTGCAGGCTTCGACGTCGATTACTGTAACGACCTGGGCGAGGCGCTCGGCGTAGACGTCAATGTTCTCAACCTAACCTGGGGCGAGCGGATTCCCTCCCTGGTGTCCGGCAAGACTGATGTGGTTATCGGTTCTACCTCCGATACACTGGAGCGCGCCAAGACCGTTGGCTTCACCTACCCGTACTTCGTCTTCAAATTCCAGGTTATCGCCAACGAGGACAAGAACATTGAATCCTTCGACGACCTGAAGGATCTGAAAGTCGGTGCGGCGCTCGGCACCACCTACGAAACCGAATACCTCGCTTATGCCGAGCAGCAGGGCTGGGGCAAGGACAACTACACCTCCTTCAAATCCGAGAACGATGCCTACCTGGGTCTTTACCAGGGCAAGGTCGACGCAATCATCTCTACCAACACCAACATCGCGACCAAACTGCGTAGCGAAGAGTTCGCAGACTTTGAAGCGGGGCCCTACGTTCCCAACTACGACGACGTTGTGGGCATCATCGCCAAGCGTGATGAGGTTGCCTGGATCAACTACCTGAACCTGTTCCTGGTACGCCAGATTCGCGACGGCAACATGAACGAAGCTTACAACAAGCACTTCGGTACCGATGCGCCGGCCGATCTGATCAAGTCCCTCCGGGACAACAAGTAAGCGCCGAACCGACGGCCGCCAAACAGGCGGCCGTCATTGCATTGGTTCCCGGGTCGGGCTCTCACCTAACGGTGTCCTGACCCAAAATTCTGATCACAGCCCTGGTTAAAGGGCCGTGGTCGAGTTTCCTACCATTCATAAAATGGCCAAGGTATGGACTACGAATTTCACTGGAACGTTGTGTTCCAGAACATGCCCCAGCTGCTGAACGGTGCCTTCGTTACCCTACACGTATCCGTTCTGGCGATGCTTCTGGGCGTTGTGATCGCAATACTGTTGGCGATCGCCAAAATGAATAACACGAAGTTCTTCAGCCAGGTTGCTACGGTCTGGGTCGAGATCGCCCGGAATACGCCGGCCCTGTTCCAGATCTACATGGCCTATTTTGGCCTTGGAGCATTCGGTATCCACCTCAGTCCCTACGTGGCGGTACTGAGCGCACTGGTCTTTATCAACGCGGGCTACCTGACGGAGACGTTCCGGGGTGGTTTCCAGTCGATCCCGAGCACCCAGTACAGCGCTTCCAAGTCGCTGGGCATGACCAGTATCCAGACGTATCGATACATCATCCTTCCGCAGATGCTGAGACGCATCTATCACCCGATGACCAACCAGTTTGTCTGGTCCATCCTGATGAGCTCTCTGGGCATTCTGGTGGGTATGAGCGAGCTTTCTGGCACGACTCAGCGTCTGCAGTCACTGTCGTTCAGAACGCTGGAGTTCTTCATTGTGGCGGCCGTGATGTACTTCGTGATCACCAAACTCGTGTTGTTCTGGTCATCACTGCTTGCTCGTAGACTTTTCAAGGGGGAAATCTGATGAATTCTTTATTCACACCCCTGTCCTGGAGCGATAGCGGTCTGATCCTGACCGGTGTCTGGAATACCATCATCATCTCCGTTGTCGCCATCGTGGTGGGCACTATTCTGGGATTGATCGTCGGCTTTCTCCGTGCCGAGAGCAACAAGGCCGTCAACGTCCTTTTCGGTAGCGTGCTCGACGTGCTGAGAAGTGTTCCCCTGATCATCCAGCTTATTCTGTTCTCGACTTTTGTCGGTGCGATGGGAAATCCACTGGCGCCGTTTGTTGCGGGCTCCATTGTGCTCTCGCTGTATACCATGGCCTTCATGAGCGAGGTTTTCCGCAGTGGCTTTGAGAGTGTCAGTCCCTCAATGCAGACGGCAGCGCGCTCACTGGGCATGACCAAATGGCAAACCATCTACCACATTCGGTTGCCGATTGGTTTGCGTGCTGTGTTCCCCTCGTGGCTGGGTGTTGCACTCAGTGTCATCAAGGACTCGGCCCTGGTCTCGGTCATCGGTTACATGGAATTGCTGCGCACGTCGGAGCAACTGATTTCAAGAACCCAGCAACCGCTCGAGATTCTGATCGGTGTTGGTATCTTTTACTTCATTATTTCGTACCCGCTGTCCCACTACGGCCGGTATGTTGAGAGGAAAATGGCAATATGATCAGCGTACAGAATGTCCATAAATCCTTCGGCGATCTTGAAGTACTGAAAGGCGTAAGCCTGGATGTAAAGAAAGGCGAGGTCGTGAGCGTTATCGGGGGCTCCGGCAGTGGCAAGTCGACTCTCCTGTATTGCATCAATGCCATTGAGCCCATCAACAAGGGCAAGATCCTCGTTGATGATGTGGATGTCCATGCCAAGGAGACCAATAAGGACAAGCTGCGCCAGAAACTGGGCATGGTCTTTCAGCAATGGAATTCCTTTCCTCATATGACTGTGCTGGAGAACGCCGCACTGGCGCCCAGAATCGTCAAGAAAATGAGCAAGGAAGAGGCAATTGAAATTGCCAAGAAAGAGTTGGAGCACGTCGGCCTGGGTGACAAGTTCGACGTCTATCCCACGAAAATGTCCGGCGGCCAGCAGCAACGCCTGGCGATTGCCCGTGCCCTGGCCATGAAGCCCGATTATATGCTGCTTGATGAGGTAACCTCTGCGCTCGATCCGGAGCTGGTCGGCGAGGTTCTGGACACACTGCGCCTGTTGGCGGAAGAGGGGATGACCATGATCTGCGTGACCCATGAAATGGGCTTCGCACGGGATGTTTCTGATCGCGTCGCGTATTTCCATGAAGGCGTTATTGCAGAGATCGGGGAAGCCAGGCAGGTAATAACCGATCCGCAGAACCCGCTCACCCAGAAGTTCCTCTCAAAAGTGCGCTAGAAAGTCGCCACAACCGTGGTGCTGGCTGGGGGAGTTCTTGGACCCGCTTTCCCAGCCATTTTTCCAGCCCGCCCAGAATCCGGCGGCTTCAGTTCCGGTTCTTCAGCACCTCATAAATCTGCCTGACCGCTTCCTCCTGCTTTTGTTTTTCAACCATATCTTCCAGCAGCTCCAGTACCCGTTTTTCGTCGTTGCTCCGAAGACCCGGCCAGTACACATAGGGCACCAGATCTGGATTGCTGATAAAGAACAAGGCGGTTTGTTCCGGATCGTTGGCGATGTCTCCGCGCAGGCCTACGGTAAACTGGCGGCCCTCGCCACCCCGTAGCGTTAACAGGAGGGATTGGTCCTGCTCGATGAATCGGGTTTCCTCCACGGTAATGGGCTCTGCCAGATCCGGCACGGAGGTGATGTAGTATTGAAAGCCAAGGAACCCCAGCAGAACAGCAATCAACGCTGCCAGGGCAAAGGATTTGATCATTGAGCGTATTCCATTGTGGTCAAGCGTTCCTCAATCCCTGTTCATTAGGTAGTCTGCGACGGCTTGATATAGTGGCAGAGAGGTTGGGTCGATCTTGCTGTTACTGGCATTGGGAAACGATGCGAAGCGTACCAGAACCATGTTGGCGGTGGGGTCAATGTAGATGGTTTGCCCGTGAACGCCTCGAGCGGCATAAGCGCCATTGGCGTTGTTGAAGATCCACCACATGCTGCGATAGCTTCCGCCGGGAAGGGTGGTGTAGCCAGCCTTGGCAAAGGCCTTTTTGTCGCCGCCGGCCTGGATTGCATTCACCACAGATTCAGGGAACAGTTGCCGATTCTTGTACTTGCCTTTGTTCAGCATCAACAGGCCTATCCTGCCAAGATCCCTGAGCCCTGCGCTCAGTCCACCACCCGCGAAAGGCGTGCCTTTGGCATCGATCGTCATGTAGGCATCCTGTTCGGTGCCAAGGGGGTTCCAGAGACGTTCAGAAAGTAGATTCGCCACGCTCTTACCGCTTACCCGGGCGATTATCCAACCGAGGGCATCAGAATTGACAGTCCGATAGCCGAACGCATCGCCGTGGTCGCCGTTTTGCTCAACGGTTTGCAGGTACTCGAAATAACCCTCCGGTCCACTGTAATCAGAAGGCTTTGGCAAGGGGCTGGCTGCCGCAGAGTATTGCCAGATGTCAGCCTCAGGATCGGCGTAGTCTTCGCTGTAATCCAGCGCGGTGGTCATATCCATAACTTGCCGCACGGTGGCACTACCAAAAGCACTGTTTTTCAGCTCAGGCACAAGGCTGTCCACAGTTGCTTCATCGTCCAGTTTGCCTTCGGCCACCAGAACTTCAGCCAGTAGGCCGGTCAGGGACTTGGTCATCGACATAGCAGCGTGTTTGCCGGTCTCGCTCAGGCAGCCGTTGTAATATTCGTATACGATCTTGCCTTTGTGAAGAATCAGCAACCCGTCGGTGTAGTTCGCAGCCAAAGACTCGCGCCAGTTCATTTGGGTGTCGCTACCCATCGGCATGAACGAAATGTCGTTGATCCCATTATCCAGTGCGTACGGCAGTGGATCGGGTGCACCGATGCCGCGGCTGATCCTAGTGGTCGGCAGCAGTTCCCGGATATGACAGACAGTCCAGCGGAGTTTAGGGAAGCTGAAGTAATTGCTTTGGGGGTGGGCGATCAGCTTGTCGTCGGGCGGCGGGAAACCGGTCATCCACTGTAGTGCTTGAGGGTCCGATTCCTCTGCGCTCAGCGGGGCAGAGCCGTGGGTGCTCCCCCACGCGTTCGGGCAGCTTAAAGCGAGTAGCACAAGGACATAAGCAGGATTGAAAGCGGACATGTCCATTCACCTTGTCGATTGATCACATGGCTCTGGAGAAGACTTCAAAAGGCAGGGCTTTTAATACATAGCTTAGCGGCGTCCATGGCCACCAGGGCACGTAGGCCCGGCGCTTCTCCGATTCGATGGCTTTCACCAGGGCCTTTACACCGGTTTCCAGATCCACACGGAAGGGCGCGCTTTTAGTGTCCCGGTTAATATCCGTGAGAATGTAGCCGGGCATAATGTTGCTGACGTTGATCGGCTTACCCTTGGTATCGAGCTGCAGACCTTCCGCCAAAGAGGCTACGGCGGCCTTGGTGGCAGCGTATACGTTCAGTGGACCACGGAAGCCGCGAACACCACTGACAGACGACATTAACACCAGGTGACCGCTGTTCTGCTCGCGGAAGATCTCCATGGCTGCCTCACTCTGGGCAATAGCAGCGATGAAGTTGGTCTCGGCGGTGTGGCGGTTGGCAGCGAAATGCCCACGGCCGATGGGCTGTGAGCTGCCAATACCTGCATTAACCACCACCCGATCAAGACTACCGAGCTCATCCCGGAAGCCCCGGAACACTTCGAACACCTGATCGTAATCGCAGACATCAAGGCCTCGGACGAGTACCCGGATATCCGGATGAGCCTGCTGCAATTCCCGCTGGAGAGCTTCCAGCTTGTCTGCCCGGCGCGCACAGAGCGCCAGATTACAGCCTTTGGCCGCCCATTCGCGAGCCATGCCTTCCCCGAGACCGGTGCTGGCACCGGTAATCAGAATGTTCTTTCGCATCAGCTATCCCCTGGATTCGTTCGGATTATTTGCGCTCACAGTACCATGATCGAACGCCCAGGGGATTGACTGAAATGCAACTCTGCACTGGCCATTCCGTTCAGGGTAGAACGTTACTCCACCATTACTGTGATCTTCTCGGAAACCACTGGCGGGTTGTGCGGCACATGCATGTGATCACCGACCAAAAGCTGCAGCGTGTGTTTACCCGGTGATAGCGTGATCTCGGTTTCGGTTTGCCCGCCACCAAAGTGTCTGATTTGATCCGTTGCCGGGAGGGATTTGCTCAGATCGGACGGTACGTCGGTATCGATCAGCAGGTGGTGGTGTCCGGTGCCTGCTTTTTCCACGCCAGCAGGTGCTACGCCCATGTTCCGCAGACCAAAGACGACTTTGAAGGTTTCGTTTACGGTTGCGCCGTCAGTTGGTTGCACGAAATACACGCCAGCGTTGGCCGGCGCCTCAGACTTCATGCTCTCTGCAATCGCTGCTACTGGCGCGATCAACAGAGCTGAAAACAGTGTAATTGCGATCCTGTTCATTTCGTTTCCTCCTTGGTATTCGCCACCAGTGAGTATAGTTGAGGAAACGTATGCGTGGCGGCCGCTTCAGTTTTCCAAGGCAGGAATTATGTGCTCCTCAATTAACTGGAACTGGCGGCGCAAAAAGGCTGAACCCGGCGAGGGAGGGGTAGGGTCAGAGGTCATCACCACGGTCAGTTTGCGAGCGGGCATCACATACAGTACCTGGCCTCCGTACCCACGCCCGTAATACCCCATTTCGCCGGCGAGCGGCTGCTGGAACCAGCCATAGCCATAGGGATCATCTGTGTAGGCGGACCTTCCGCGTTCAATCCAGGACTCCCGCACCCAGTTTTCCGGAAACAGGCGCCGATCACCAAGGCGGCCTTCATTGCGATAAAGCTCGCCGATTTTTGCCAGGTCCCTTGGCGAAAGAGCCATATTATTGCCACCAAAATAGATCCCCTGGGGGTCCCGGCCCCAGGCAGGAATGGTTATATTCAGTGGCTCGCCCAACCATTCCCGCGCCAGGTCGAGCGTGCTGCGCCCGGCGCTTTCGGTGAGCGCCGCCGAGAGCAGGTGGCTGCTGCCGGTGGAGTAGAGCATGCGACCTCCCGGCTCATCCACGAACGGCCGGGTGAGCACATGGTGCACCCAGTTATCGCTGTTCACCCAGGGGCCATAGTAACGGCCAGATGTCCGCTGCAACCCAGCCTGCAAAGACAGCAGGTGCCCCAGAGTTATCCGGTCTACGCCCTCGGTGGCGGAGGCGGGTATGCGGTCACCGAGCGTTTCAACAACCGGTTGATTGGTTCCCTCGAACACACCTTTTTCGATGCCGATACCCACCAGCGCGGCGAGTACTGTCTTTGAAAGAGATTTGATGTTGGTTGGCGTGTCGAGCCCGGCACTCTTCAAATCCAATGCCAGAACTTCCTGGCCCTCATGGACAACAATCAAGGAGTGAAGGCGCTCAAGGTTTGCAGCCTCTCTGGACACCTCTGTTTGCCAGTCGGCCGTCTCTGAGTGGCTTGGCGGGGTCACCAGGAGCAGCAGTGCGAAAAGCCAATATGAAAAGCGTTGCATAGTGTAAGGAGGCGCTAGCGTCTTCGTTTTGGTAAGTGGAACGTCGATCATATGACTACTGTACGTCAGCGCGCCGAGAGGAGGTCACGGCTTAAGCAGATCTGTGGTGATTATCGGGTACGCGATGCAGATTTATGCGCCTCTAGGCGCAAACATGATGATCGCCATGCCGAGCAGTGCTACGCCGGATCCCACCAGATCCCAAACGGTTGGCCGGATACCATCAATAGCCCAAAGCCAGAGAATGGCCATAAAGATATACACACCGCCGTAGGCCGCATAAACCCGACCGGCGGCAGTAGGATGCAGGGAAAGTAACCAGGCAAATGCCGCCAGGCTCAGGGCCCCGGGTACCAGAAGCCAGATGCTCTTTCCCTCGCGAAGCCAGAGATAGGGTAGGTAGCAGCCAACGATTTCAGCCAGCGCGGTAACGAGAAACAGACCGATGGTTTTCAGTTCAGGCACGGGGATTTTCCTTTGTACCGATAAAAAGCCGTATTTATGACGCTTTGTGAACCAGTCTTTACGATTTACATGGGGATAGGAGAGTAATTACCGCGCACTTCTAAACCATAGGCCTGAAATTCGGTAATGCCGCAACCCGATCCAGCCATGCGCGAATCGCAGGGTAGGCTTCCAGCTCAAAACCACCCTCATCCGCGACGTGGGTGTATGCATAGAGTGAGATATCTGCAGTAGTGACCTTCTCACCCGCCAGGAATGGCGTCTCTGCCAGTTGTTGCTCCATCACCTGCAAGGCCTTGTGCCCGCCGGTTTGCTTGGCGGCATACTCGTCGGCTTTGTCTGCCGGCAGTCCCAGGTACTTGTTGATGAAGCGCGCAACGGCGATAAACGGCTCATGGCTGTATTGTTCGAAGAACTGCCATTGCAGAACGCGGGCCTGAGCGAGGCGGTCATTCGGGTACAGATCAGAGCCGAACGCGAGGTAGTTGATGATGGCGTTGGACTCTGACAGCGTCTCGCCACTATCCAGCTCCAGCAGAGGAATCTTGCCATTCGGGTTCTTTTTCAAAAAATCATCGGATTTTGTGTCGCCCGCCAGAATGTCGACATCAATCCACTGGTGGTCGATGTTCAGCAGTTGGCAAACGAGCTGAACCTTGTAGCAGTTCCCGGATTGGGTATCGCCATAGATTTTCATGCAGTTTCCTTTGCTGGGAGAGCGCCGTTTTTCAGGCCGGGGCGTTCAGGGCTCCGATCCGGGCTGCTTGAGGTCTTTGGTGTAGACATGCGTTGTTTTGGATTGCGTATAACCAACCGCCGGATAAAAGCCATGAGACTCCAGGCGCGTTACATTAGAGCGTACCACCACCCGCGGGAGTCCCATAGAGCTGGACCAGTCTTCAGCAGACTGGACCAATAGCTGGCCGATACCAGCCCTCCGTGCCCGGGAGCCTACAACCAGGCCTGTAATTTCCGCGACAAACAGCTCGCTGAGGAACAGGCGCTTTTCCACTGCTATCCATCCGACGACCGAACCCCCGGAAAGGGCGACGAAAAGCTGATGGTCGGGAGAGTTAGCGATTGCCTCGAGCCATGCTTTCGTTCGGAGCCTGCTGGCTGTGTAACCCCATTCGAGGACCAGAGCGTGAATGCCATCAAGATGATCAGCCCGCCCCGGTTCGATTGAAATGTCCATATTCAAACGCTAGTCCGGGAGGGTGTGCTATGGCGATTCATTCTTGGGATTTGCCTTTGACCCACCTGTCGCCCTCCTTGCGATATTCCTCTTTAACCGCCGCCCAGGCTACTTTGTGGGCCGTCTCTATCGCAGCTGGCTGTCCTTGCTGCCTCTGCGATTGATGCCGCCAGACTGGCTGCGCTCCTTTTCATGGGCCGACTGGCAGTCAATGCACAAACGAACACCGGGAATGGCCTTGCGCCGGGCCTCTGGAATTGGTGCTCCGCACTCATCACATTCCTCGGCACTTTCGCCTTTGGCCAACTGGCTGCGTGCGCGCTGGATTTCATCCTCAACGCTTGCGTCGATCTGTTCCTGAACCGCACCATCACGAGACCATCCGCCTGCCATGGGGCCCTCCGAAGTCTGGCTGACTGAAACCACTCAACGTTAGCATTGTAGCTCGGGTGCTCAAAGATGGCCGACGCTGATTTGGCTGATGCGAACGGTTAAAGCCTACCGGCTTCAGTCTCGCGCCCACCTCGAAGAACCAGATACAGCAAGGGCCCTGCGGAGACAAACACTGCTGTCAGAACGAAAAACGGAACCAGGTAACCCAATCCTTTGCCTCGACGTTTGGCATCCTGGTACATCCAGATGCAAGCCAATACCGCGAGAATGTAGAGATCGATAACAACCTGTGCGGTATCGGGGCTCGACATCAACTGGGCGCCGAATGCGAGGAGCGATTGCTCGGCGCCGGCCATCACCCAGAAGGTGAAGCCCATAAACAGGCAGAGAACGACGAGGGGGAGGGGGGATAGTCTCATAATCTTCCTTGATTTATTTGTTGCTGGAATTAAATGTCTTCAGCGATGCGCTTGAGGGATTCGCCATCAAGAAAATCGGAGTCAATCTTTAGCAGCTTTGCATCTTTGCCGATCACAAAGAGGAAGGCTTTGTTCCCGTGGTCGGAGTAGGCGAGTGAATAGGAATCCTGCGTCCAGGTGGCGACATCTCTGCCGCTGACAAAATTCTCGTGCACGGCCCCGATCAACGTCTGGTCACAATCGGCTGCAGCTGTCTCAAAGAAAACAGCCTCGAAGAAAGTGGCCGCTGGGCAGCCGTATTCCAACGTTTCATCGTGGGTCATGTCTGCGAATGCCAGGAATCGTTTACCTAGCTCGTCGCCGTATCGGAAGATCAACATGTTCTGGCTGTCGCCAATATCGCCAACAGCGGCGAAACCTGCCGGAATGCTGAATCTCAAGTCCGAGTACAAAAGCTCGATTCGGTTACCGGCATGAACAGCAACGGACAAACTTAAAGCAACAGCGATCAATCCAATCTTGAACATCTCAAATTCCCTTTAGTGCCATGTGGATTTCAGAGCGGAAATTCTGGCTGACTTGCAGCTTGCAAATGTAATAAGTCTGACTGTTACCGGAAGCGATGTTTTTACCGATGCCAGCCACTTGTTTCACGATATAGGAGATTCCTGGCTTGCCGCCGCTCGGTCTGGGAACCAGGTCCATGGAAGCTGAGCACGATTGCGACTCGGTTACTGCGGTATAGACGACCTCAGCGGATCGTTCATTGACGGATTCAGGTGAGGCCGTGCCATCGCCCCAGAAAAAGTTGATGGCAGCGGAGACATACTCACGGTCACTGTGATCCATGATCCAATTCCTTTTGTTTACTGAGAGATCACGTCCTCCTGGACGCTTTGCACGTTAGCAAATGATCATTGCGAGAGCGAGTAAATCTACTGCGACCAAGTCACGTTCAAATTCGAAAAAATAGATCTGCTTCAGTTATTTGCGCCGGACTCATTTTTTATGCAGCTCCCTGTAGCGTTCCTCCAGTTCGGCACGAATGGCGCGGCGCTCCTTACCGTTGGCAAATCGCCGGATCTGATCATCGGTACGTGGAACCAGCTGCGGCACGGCGACGGCTTTACCGTTGTCATCAACCGCCACCATGGTAAAAAAGCAGCTGTTGCTATGGCGAACCAACTTGTCGCGGATGTTCTCGGTAACCACCTTGATGCCGATCTCCATGGAGGTACGGCCGGTGTAGTTCACGCTGGCCAGAAAGGTGACCAGCTCGCCAATTTGGATGGGTTGGAGGAACATCACCTGGTCGACGGACAGAGTAACGACATACGTCCCGGCGTAACGGCTGGCGCAGGCATAGGCGACTTCATCCAGGTACTTCAGCAGGGTGCCGCCGTGCACATTGCCAGAGAAATTGGCTTTGTCCGGCGTCATCAGGACGGTCATGCTCAGGCTTGTTGAATTGTTTTCCATGGCGCTTCTCTGTTGGTTTGCTGTCCAGTATAGGCGCCAGGGTGCTGGTGGTGGCAGTAGTTATTAATCGGCCTCGAAAGTCACCAGATCCACATCCGCTGCCTGGGTGCGTAACGGCACCAATGCCTGATAGGCAGGGGAATTGTGCCAATCGGTGGCGGAATCCGCATTGGGAAAGCGGATAACCACCGTATCGGTGTGCCGGTATTGCCCACTCAGCACCTTTGCCCGTGTACCCCGAAGCACCAGCTCCCCATCCCAGGGAACCAGCGTTTCCGGAACAAGGCTGCGGTATTCTGCCCATTTCTCGGGGTCTTTTACGGTGATGTTGCCGATCACGTAGGCGGTCATTGGCGTTCTCCGGTTTTTATTGGGCTGATGTCCATGAAAAATGAAAATGACTGTATGTATTACTGGTTCAGGATATCTTCGATCCAATTCAGGAATTTGGCCGCACTCCTCGTTTCGAAGCTATCCCTACCTGGAACGTAATAGCACAAATCTGATGTTACCGATTGCGTGTCGAAGTGCTGCAGAACGTTGGCCTTCAACAGCCGTTCGACGAGCGTTGTAGAGCAGAACACCAGCCCGTTGCCTGCCATAGCCTGTTGGATCCCGAAAAGCTCCTGATCAAACGTTTTGAGTTGGATATTTGCCCCCTGCAGTCCATTTTTTTCTAACCAATCGGCGAGGGGAGGGGCCGGTAACGCTTGGTTTTTCCACTCCGTGGTAAAAAGGGTTAAAGGGGCATTTTCCCAGGAGGGAGGCGTCATTCCATAGGCACCAAATACATTGAATGACTCAAATCGAATGACATCAGAAGGCTCAGCAACTGAGACATCCCCGAATCGAATGGGAATGATGTAGGTTTGGCTGTCGACCGACTCGCCGGTCGATATTTCCACAGAAATCTCGGGGTTGGCTTGTTCGAAATCGTGCTGGGAAGGGATCAGCACCATCGCTGCCAAGGATGATGTCGTCGTCACCCTGACTGTATTGCCTGCCTTCACCACCTCTTCCAAAGCGCTGTCGATTTTCCGAAACCCTTCCGAGGTCGCTTTGGCTAATCGGATACCCGTTCCCGTCAAGGATATCCGTCTTCCTTGCCGATGAAACAGGCTCACATTCAATCGGTTTTCCAGGTTGCCAATATGGTGTGAGATGGCTGTCGGCGTCAGCGAAAGTTCTTCTGCCGCCAACTTGAAACTACCCCGGCGGGCAGCCGACTCAAAGGCTTTCAGCGCCTGTAATGACACCTGCAATGTGAATCTCCAGGTCAATCACGAGTTCATGAACGTTTGGATGAGTTTAATTCATCTGCAAGTGTAATTTTTCCGTTTGTGCAAGTCCATCCAGCGCCACAAACTAGCTCCTGTCATCAATCAGCCAAGGAAATGAACATGAGCACACTATTACACATTGATTCAAGCGTCAGAGCCGCGACAAACCCGAACCCGGATCACGATTCCATCTCGAAAAATGTCGCCCGCCGATTCATTGATACCTGGAAACAGAACCGGCCTGAGGATGAATATATCTATCGTGATGTTGGCGTGAACCCACCCGCTTTCATCACTCAGGATTGGATTGGCGCGGTGTTTACCCCGGAGCAAGATAGGACCCCGGCGCAGCAGGAGACACTGGCACTCTCTGATACACTTATCGCTGAGGTCTCAGCAGCCGACGTTATTGTGATCTCCTCACCCATGTACAACTACGGTATGCCGGCTCAGCTAAAAGCCTGGTTCGATCAGATCGTACGTATCGGCAAAACGTTTGATTTCGATCTCGAACGAGGGGACTTCCCGCTGCAGCCTCTGCTCTCCGGTAAGACATTGATCATCGTGACCTCCAGCGGAGAGTTTGGCTTTGAAAAAGGCGGAATAAGAGAAGAGTCTGGCCACCTGGTGCCGCACCTCAGAACGTTGAGCAAATACCTCGGGGTGGACACCATTTACGAAGTCACCGCTGAATATCAGGAATTTGGCGACGAGCGGCACCGCGTGTCAGTCGCCAACGCCAAAGCTCGAGCCGAGAGCCTTGCTTCAGAGCTGAGCCTTTCAGCCCCGGCGTTATCGTCAAGAAATGAGGTCACCGATGCGTGACCGAATTGATGAAGAGCGTCTGGCAACCTGTGGCGAAAGCGCCATTGATCTGGCTATTAGCAATGTAAAAGCCGGTGGTTTGCCGTTTTCCGCTGTGATCGTCAATCAAGATGGAGACGTTGTCGGCAAGGGGGTAAATCAGGTTGCCGACCATCTGGATTGTACCGCACACGCAGAAATACAGGCGATAAGGGACGCTTCACGGAATGAAAATAGCGTCTCTTTGAAAGGGGCGACGTTGATTGCTTCAGGAGAGCCTTGCGCTCTCTGTTACATGGCGATCCGTATGGCCGGCATTGGGCATGTCCGTATCTTGTTGGATCGCTATGAGGCGGCAGAAAACGGGTTCGATTATCGGTGGACTTACAGGTATTTGAACCCCAGCCTCATTAATGAGCTCGATGTTGTGACTTTGGTTAACGAAAGGAAGTTCCTCCCATTCCAGATGGCCAAAATGGGTCTGATTGATTGAGAGGAGCGGGTAATGGCGTGGCGGCTCAAACCAGAGCCGCCACGCTGGCATTTCCAGGTCTGTCTGGATAGAAACGGAGCGCCGACGCAGTTGGATCCTGCAGCAGTCACTCGTTATGCGGACTAGCCCGTAACAATCTGGAGGTTGAATGCCTCCGACTCTTCAGGCGGTTCAAAGTAACCCGTCACCATTCTAAAGACCTCCTCCGTGTCGAACTGTGCTCGTTCAGGTTGTTCTTTCTGTCGCTGTTTCAGCTGTTTTAAACAAACTTCATCGTCTACCGACAAATAGTACAGCTCATGAGGTATGCCGTGTTGCGAGTAGATATCCTTGAACCAGGCTCTTTGCTTGCGGGTGTTGCCAGGAAAGTCCAGGACCACAGAGGTGCCAGCCAAGAGCACTTGCTCGACGTGTGATTTCAGCACTGGCTTGAGCCGAGATGAGTAACGAATGTAATCATTGAAATCATTGATCTCGCCGGGGAACAGAGCGGCCAGCCATTCATCCTCTGAAATAAGCACGGCTCCCCGCTCACGAGCGATTTTGCCAGACAGGGTGCTTTTGCCGGCTCCCATCTTCCCACAGAAGAAGATCAACGTTCCGTACGAACTCATTGCTTAATCCTTGGGTATAACGCCTAGCTGAACGGCGCATCGTCAGATGCGTCCGTTTGCAGCTTTTTGTTAGGTGTTGATAGCTTGCTAAGCTTCCGTAATAAGTTTGGCCTACCAGAAATACCCCTAGCACCTTCTCTAACTACTAAATATTTCTCAGTTTTTTCTTGGAAACACTTAATCAGTTGCTGTAAGGCTTCTCCGAAGCAACTAACGAGAACCTCTAACTCTTTTTCACGGGTATCAAGGAAAGTATCAAGGAAAGTATCAAGGTAATCTGATGTTACTACGTCAATTACCGTATTCAATTGCCGCCTTTCATTTCCTTTCCAGCGCAATCGAGCATGATTAATACTATTCAGTTGTAATTCGTCGCTTTCAGGAGCATATGTAGCTTCGTGAAGACCTCCCTCAATCACAATTAATGGAAGAGTGATGACTGCCAGCATATGATCTTCTGGCGCAAATTCGTACTCGTCATAAAACCTAGTAATATTTAGGCAGTTGGATACAACCCCCTGAACAGCTTGGTAAAAAAGGTCATTACCTTTTGAAAAGGCTTGTCGCCCTGAAAAAGAAAATCCCTCCCCCTTAAACATGCCCAGCTCTTTAAATTCCTCATTGCCAGCGGCGGCCCAAGCTATCGCTTGGCCAGCCGATGAAGAGATAAGCTGAGCTGCCAAAGCGGAAGTGGCAAAACGTTTTTCGTCTTTAAATAACACCCAAGGTTTGTCTTTACTCCATTTGCATTCAACTACATGCTTAATTCGGAGAAAAGAGCGGCCGATTGGAACATTGGCAGTTGCTAGAACATCAACCTCTCGGGCTTTGCCATTTTCATCTTTTGCAAAATAACTCTGCTCAACGGAGAACCTTCTTTTCTTAAACTTGTGGGCAGTTGAAAATTCTAATGGGTACCCTTCTTTCTCTACCCACCGCTTTACTTTCTCGTCCAAACTGATCTCCATAGAACACCTAATGCAGATAACGCTGGCGTAACGGGCCGATTTGTGGAGCGGCAGCGGAACAAAGCGGTCCCGTTGACGCGCTTGGTTATGTGGTGACTTACTCCCAACCTCAACCGATGACGGACAATTACCAGCCATCAATCGGTATACCGTGCTTCTCAATATAATCTCGACTGTCACGATTATAGCGTTCAGTGATTTCACGGTAATGCTCTGGGTGTGTTTCTATTTCTGAGGCCTCGTAACGCCCCACCTCAATCGCATTTTCCGCGCCGTTCATGATCCAGACAACCACCGTGCCGCCCGGCGCCAGACCAAACGTCAGGTCGTTGAGAGGCATGTCAAAGGTTTTACCGTAGCGTTCAATCGGAGCGATTTCTTTCATTTTCTCCTCAATCTCGCGGGCATTCTCAAGCTGGATCAACGCCCGGTAAGATTGCTGCTCAGCAAACGAGAACCACTTGATGAGCACAAGCCCCGGCATTGCCTGCCACTCCGCGTTTTTGCCCGACGGATGTTTCCAACAGCAGGTGATTATCCCGATAGGTGCCCGCCAACCGATTTCCCCCGATACCGATTCCAGGATAAAGGTCTCAACCCACGCATCGTAGTGCTGAGGTACGACAACGGAGATACTTCGGTAAGTAGGGTCTGGGCCATACGCTGGTCCTTCCGATTTGCTCTGATCCGAACACCCCAGTAGCACCAGAACACAGAAGCTAATGGCAAGCGTTTTAACACTCATGGTATTGCCCCTCACTCCATTGCCCTTTATTCGGATGGACAGTTCGACGGCCATACTTGCCGGGCTTGAAAGGGTACAACGGGCCAAGCTGCAGATAGTGATCGGAATGATGAATATATCGCTGTTTCAGTAGCGCGTTAGATTCCGGAGTCATCAATAGCGGGCTGCCATGCCAGACGTGGGCCGCGAGATTTCTGGCGATAGTCATTAGTTCCGGCGGCAAAACCAGCTGAGGGCTTTCCGTAGGTATAGGATCGAATGGCACACCAGCATCCACCGCCAATTTGTGCATCAGATACAGCGGAATACGGGAGTACTCACTAAGAACCTCGCGGTCCAGCCAAAGGCGAAGCGTAATGTCGCCACCACGCAAACCGGGTGGGCGTTCCTGTTCAATTTCAAGTGTGGCGAGTGGGTTCAGTGGCCCGATCCAACCCTCGTGTTTGATCAGCGCACGTTCCTGCAACATGCGGGAGAATTCAAAACTGGCTTCGGGATTGCGGCGATCCTTTCCTTTGACAACCAAGGGCGGACGAGCTTCAACCCGTTCTCGAAAGCGATCCGGGTAACCGCCGCCAATATCAGAGTGAACACCCGGAAGCACCCATTCGCTGAAGTGCTCCGGCAAATCGCCGGATTCACCTCGCAGGCTGTTCAGTGAGAAGTTGTGCCGGCGCTCATCCCGCGCGGCAAACTGAACCACCCGTTCAGCATCCTCCGGCCGCAGGTTGACGTTGATGCGTCCGGTTTCTGCATCGTGTGCAGAGAAGTCCAAATTGCCGAGATCGGCAATCCCCGCAACGGTATCGAAAAGACCTACAAAGCGAACGGTGATCTTCTTCGCCCAGGGTATGCCCTGCTGTTTAAACGCGGCGGCCAGCGCACCGCCTTCATCCTGAACTTCCCGGCTGATGAAATGGCGGGCCGTAGCCGCGCCACGGCTGAAGCCGAAAACGTCAAGCACGAGTTCGTCGATGGGGTCACTCACAAAACGGATGATATCAGCCGCCAGCGCCTCGCTGCCTTGGTCAATTTTCTTGAGTATGCCTTGCTCACCAAGTCCAAGCCCCATGCTGGGACCATCATCCGATTCGCCGGACTTGGTGCCAACACCGGAAACGTAGGTCGAGATGCGGTGAGCTTCCTTCCATTCCTCACTCTGGAATTGACCCTGCTGATACATTCGCTCCAGCTTGGAGACATTGGTTTCCGCACTGAGGTAACTGCCTTCCATCACCTGCGACAGTTCGGCACTGCACTCGTCCTCGGAGATGGCCCCAGCCGCATTGGCCGTAAGACAATCGTCCATCTGTCGCTGGTACGTCTGTGTGTTATCGCGGTTGTTGCCGGTGCCATCGAAAAAGATGCCAGCCTCCACCCGGACCTTAGGACGGTTCTCTTCTTCGGGCGAATCCTCTGGCGATTCGTCAGAAACACCTTCGTCAATCAACGCGCCTTTCTGCGCAGCTTTGCGCACAAACTCCTGCGGATCTTTGTCCAGCAACTCTTTGGCGGCAGGGGTAAGCTGGCCTTTGTCATCCAGCGCACCAGCCATGGCGAAGTCCACAACCGGTGCCGTATTCGTGGCGACACCCAAAATCACTCGTGGATTACCGCTGACAATGGAACCACCATGACTGGTGGGGCTGCCAAGGTATGCCACCGGCATACCATCGGCTAACGCCAACGGGTAGCCTTGAGTAATAACCGCACCACAGCCGGTGACATCACCAACGCGAGCGATAGGTTTACCTTCAACAAGGATGCTGGAGCCGTTTGGCATGATGGGGGAAGAGCCGTGCCCTTTGATCGGGCAAACGTGCATATCGCCGACGCAGGCGGCAATCAGATTGCTCATGGTGAGAGTTCCTTTCTGTGATAAGTAGCGTCCTGGCTATCCGTGATTAAACATTGTTCAAAACCGGCAATTTTAGCATGGTTGGCACCACATAACGCTTTTGTTTAGCGGCGCCCCGACAGGGGCGTCCGGTGGAGGCCGTAGGCCGGAACGAACTACAACAACTTGTTAAGTGATTCCAGGCTGTCAGGCCCACCGTCCAGTCGAACACACTCGGCAGACTCTTGCTCCCAAGCGGCAGCAGACATTGTATGGAGATGAACAGATATCCTCGAAGCGACTGGTTCATCAAGCAAGCCGGCAGGAACCCAAACCATTCCGCTGTCTCTCAGGCTATTGGGAACCGGACTCCCACACACCGAACAAAAATCGCTTCGGAAACCGCTGGGCTTGTTGTAGGACCTAATCTCACTCTCGCCCGACACCCAGCGAAAAGCAGCGGCCTGCACAAACGTAGCAGCATTAGCTGCCGCTCCAGTGGCTTTGCGGCACAACGAACAATGACATTGATAGAGGTTTCGAATCTCCCCTTCAATTTCGAACTTCACGTTTCCGCAGAGACATTCACCTTTCATCGATCAATCCTTTGACACTTAACGCCCTTGTTTAGCGGTGCCCATGTAGCACAGCGAAATGGGCGTCCGGTGCAGGGCCGGAGGCCCTGAACGTACTACAACTATTTGTTAAGCATCTGACTCAGCGACATTCTGGCAGGCTTAAAAGGTTATTTGGTTGCTCGCCATCAGCTTCAGTCTTCAGATACTTGTTTCCATATCGACTAGTAGCCACTACCACATTTACTCTGCTGCCGTTCTTCGTGACATAGAAGGCCCAAGTTCCAGCCTCAATGCCGTCTATGGCTTTCTCTTGGGTAATCTTCCAAGGCCCACCCCCATTTTCTCCGCCGGCCTTACCCCCAATATGAGTAATGCGCTCATGTGGATTTTGACGATCACTCTTGTTGATGCATGTAATCTCGTGAGTTGCTGGCATGGTCATCTCCTTGTCTAACCTACACGTGACTGACTGCTTAACGCCGAGGTAACCGGCGCCGGAGCGCTAGCGGAGGGCACCAAAAGCGCCACGCTTTTGGCGTCCGGTTGACCGCCTGGTTATGGCCTCGCATGCTTAGTCACCGTATGAATTACAAATTTTCCGCAAACCAAGCAAATGACGAGCATTAGTAAAATTTGGATGGGGAGGTTCGCGGCGAAATACCACCAGTACTGGTCAGATACCTCTTCCTTAGCTGCGACCAAGCGGTCCAAAAATTCCGGAGAGCGCCTCAATGCATTGCCCTCTTCTCGGGAAAGATCTGATATGGACCTGCCATCTAACGCTAATTCAATAGCCTCTTTATTAACGTGCTCTGTCAGTGCTCGCCCATAACTTCCGCCTGCGGCGCTGACAAACACTGCCAAAATTAGGCTGGCAAAAATGGACAGATAAACCTTCTTCTTCACTCGACTTCCTTGTGGTCATAACGCTGAAGCGCACCGGTGCCTTTGTCGCAGCGCAGCGGAGACAAAGGCATCCGAGTGACGCGCCTGGTTAAATTACTACCGCTCACCTTCAAGGCCATGCCATACCCGGAGAATGATGATGGCACTGGGATGGAGCGAATATCGAACGACATATTTCCCGAAGACCATATCTCGAACAGAGTCAGGCACCGGTGCCATTTCAACTGGTGTGCCCATCTTGGGAAAATCAGGAAGCAATTCGATTTTGCCAACCAGTTCGGTGGCGATCCGGGCTGCCGCCGAAGGATTGTGGACTGCAATGAACTCCCTGAGGCGCTGTAAATCTTCAATGGCTTCGTCCGTGTAAACCAGTTTCACTTACCTGACCTCGGTGCATCCTGCTCGTTGTCGGTTCCCCAACTATTAAGCCAGCTGTGAACCTCGCGGGCATCAACAACCTTGCCTTGTGCAGCGGACTCCATTGCTTCTAAGGTCTGTTTCCAGCGCTCTTGCTCCAGCTGCTGCTTTTCTATGTACTCCGATAATGCTTGGTTAATTACCCAACCTTTGCTCCGGTGCAACCTGCCAGCAATTGCTTCCAGGTGCTGTTCAACTTCTGCTTGAAGGCGAACCGTGGTGACGCTCATGACTATACCCTCGAGTTTGGCTACTACAATGTATTACAACATAGTCTACGAGGGTGCGGCAAAAAATTTAACGCTGATGGTAACCGGCGCCGGAGCGCAGCGGAGGGAACCAAAAGCGCCACGCTTTTGGTGTCCGGTTGACCGCCTGGTTATGGCCTCGAATGCTTGGTCACCGTATGAATTACATATTTTCCGCAAACCAAGCAAATGACGAGAATTAGTAATATTTGGATAGCGAAGTTCGCGCCGAAATACCACCAGTACTCGTCAGTTACCTCTTTCTTAGCTGCGACCAAGCGGTCACCAAATTCCGAATCGCGCATCAACGCGTTGGCTTCTTCTCGGGAAAGATCTGATATTGACCTGCCATCCAATGCCAATTCAGCAGTCTCTTTGCTTACGTGCTCTGCCAGTGCCTCGCCAAAAGATTCGCCGAGTGCGCTGACAAGGACTGCCAGTATGAGGCTGGCAAAAATGGATAGATAAACTTTCGTTTTCACTCGACTTCCTTGTAGCCATAACATTTGTATAGTGGTCGCGATGATCATATTCCCCGACCAAATATCCGCTCTGACCACTTCCGACTCTAACCAAAAGTGCTTCAGATTCAATGCCCTGAAGTCCAAACCTTTCTCAGAGCTTCGATAAAAACGATCACCACGACCGGTTTCCTGGTATCACCGACTTTTCGATCAAACCGATCACTTTTCCAGCCCACCAAATAAAAAGGCCCGAAGCTTTCACTCCAGGCCTTCCGTCACTCATTGCAGTCAATCACCTCAACCGCACTTGCTGTCGCCGCAAGAGAGGCAAGTGGCACACCCGTCCATCACAATCACCGCCTTGGTGCTGCACTTGCCGCACATGGTGGCGTTGGGTGGGTAGTCGTCGGCTTTTTCGTCGTTCGTGGCCGTGCTGTGGCTGGCTTCGAACTCGGCGCGCTTTTCAGCGAGGATGCGCTTGGTGGTTTCGCTCATTTCCTCGCTTTCCAGCAGGCCGATGGCCTTCAGGTGCTTCTCAATCACGGCGCCGATTTCAGCGACCAGGGAAGGCATGAATACGCCGCCTTTCTTGAAGTAGCCGCCGTTGGGGTCGTACACGCTGCGAAGCTCTTCCACCAGGAAGGTTACGTCGCCACCCTTGCGGAATACCGCAGAGATAACGCGGGTGAGGGCGATAACCCACTGGAAGTGTTCCATCGACTTGGAGTTGATGAACACTTCGTACGGCTGCCGGCTTTCGTGATCGGTGCCTTCGTTGAGCAGGATGTCGTTGATGGTGATGTACATCGCGTGCTCAGCCACCGGCGGCTTGATCTTGTAGGTGGTGCCCAGCAGGAAGTCCGGCCGTTCGATGTATTCGTTCATCTGAACGGGCTTGGTTTCTGCGTGCACCGGTCCCTGGTGTTCAGTAGCTTCGGGGTCGGCCTTCTTTACGCGGTAGCCGACGATTTTGTTGCTGATTTTAACTGTCATGTTCGTTTTCCTGTGTCGGTTCCCGGATCAGTACTTGCCGTAGGTGCCTTCTTTAAGCGCGTCAAACAGGTTGGCGGCGTTGTGGATTTCGCCGTCGTACTCTACCTGCTCGTTGCCCTTGAGGGTGACCTTGCTGCCATCGTCCAGGGTGAACTCGTACAATGTGTTCTCGAGGTCTTTTTCCTTAACCAGTACGCCCTGGAAGGCTTCCGGGTTGAAGCGGAAAGTGGTGCAACCCTTCAGGCCCATGTCGTAGGCGTAGAGGTAAATGTCCTTGAAGTCCTGGTAGGCGAAGTCTGTCGGAACGTTCGCGGTTTTGGAAATCGAGGAATCTACCCACTTCTGGGCGGCGGCCTGGATGTCCACGTGCTGCGACGGTGTTACGTCGTCGGAGGTGGTGAAGTAGGCCGGCAGCTTCTTGTCCTCGTCATCGGAGAACGGCATGGCGCCCGGGTTCACCATATGACGATATGCGAGCAGCTCGAAGGAAAATACGTCTACCTTCTCTTTCGTCTTGCGGCCTTCGCGGATGATGTTACGCGCATAGTGGTGCGAGAAGCTCGGCTCGATGCCGTTACTGGCGTTATTGGCCAGAGACAGGCTGATGGTGCCGGTCGGCGCGATGGAGGTGTGGTGGGTAAAGCGGCCACCTTTCTCGGCCAGTTCTTCCACCAGCTTCGGCTCCACATTGGCAATCTGCTGCATGTACTTGCTGTACTTGGCGTGCAGGATGCGGCCTTTCACCTTGTCGCCCAGTTTGTAGCCGTCTTCAGACAGCTGCGGGCACCTGGTGAGCATTTTCGGAGTAATTTCAAACTCGTCGTCCATAATCGGAGCAACGCCTTTTTCCTCGGCCAGGGCGAGGGACTGGCGCCAGCCTTCCACGGCCATTTCACGCACAACTTCTTCGGTGAACTGTACGGATTCTGCAGAACCATAAGGCATGCGCAGCATGGCGAGGGTGGAACCCAGGCCCAGGATGCCCATGCCGTGGCGGCGCTTGTAGGTGATTTCGTGGCGCTGCTCGGCCAGCGGCAGGCCGTTGATCTCTACCACGTTGTCCAGCATGCGGGTGAAGATACCCACCACCTTGCGGTACTTCTCGTAGTTGAAGCTGGCCTTGTCGGTGAACGGGTAGTCCACGAACATGGTCAGGTTCACCGAGCCCAGCAGGCAGCTGCCATACGGGGGCAGGGGCTGCTCACCGCAGGGGTTGGTGGCGCGGATGTCTTCGCAGAACCAGTTGTTGTTCATCTGGTTGACCTTGTCGATCAGGATGAATCCCGGCTCGGCGTAGTCGTAAGTGCTGGTCATGATGGTGTCCCAGATGAACTGGGCTTTCAGGGTGCGGTAGATGCGGCAGGCAACCTTGCCTTCACCGTTCACCACGTAGCCTTTCTGCTCCGGGAAATCACGGTATACGAACTGGCTCTCGTCGCTCAGGTCCAGCTTCTCGTCTTCCACTTCCTTCTGGGTAACAGGGAAGGAGAGGTGCCAGTCGTCACCGTTGCGCACGGCTTCAATGAAGTCTTCGGTGATAAGCAGCGAGAGGTTGAACTGACGCAGGCGGCCGTCTTCACGCTTGGCCTGGATGAAGTCGATCACGTCCGGGTGGTGCACATCGAAAGTGGCCATCTGGGCGCCACGGCGGCCACCGGCGGAGGACACGGTAAAGCACATGCGATCGAAGATATCCATGAACGATAGCGGGCCGGAGGTGGTTGCCCCGGCACCGGCCACGTACGCGCCTTTCGGGCGCAGGGTGGAGAACTCATAACCGATACCACAACCTGCCTTGAGGGTAAGGCCGGCTTCGTGGTTCTTTTCCAGGATGTCGTTCATGGAGTCCTGAACGGTGCCGGAAACGGTGCAGTTAATGGTGGAGGTTGCCGGCTTGTGTGCTTCAGCACCAGCATTGGAGGTAATCCGGCCGGCGGGAATGGCGCCGTTCTGCAGGGCCCAGATGAAGTTCTTCATGTGCTGGGTGCGTACGGATTTGTTTTCCACCTCGGCAAGGGCTTTGGCAACACGTTCGTAGGTTGCGTTGATGTCCTTGTCTACGGGCTCGCCGGTCTTGGTCTTCAGCTGATATTTGCTGTGCCAGATGTCGATCGAGGCTTCCTGCATCGGGATTGTCGTTACCACTGCCTGTGCCTTAGCGTTCATTTCCACCCTCTGTCTTCCGGTATGTCTTCTTTTGATGGCGCCAGTCCTTATACCGGCGGCGCCATACCCCTTGAGAATCGTCTGTTTGGCCTTGGGCCTGTTTTCTTTTTAACCACTATATATGGGTTGAATCCGAAACGAGTATAACAGGATATAGTGTTCTGTGAATAAGAACGCAACTATTGATAGGCGCTTCGGGGCAAAGAAAATCAATCAAAATCGGCTTGAATCCGGGAAATTTTTTCTAAAACAGCGGTTTGGGGCTAAAGGTTCAAAACCACTACATGTTGTGGTTTTGTGAGGATGTGGTGTCAATAGCGAATTGTGCGATTCCGGTCGAAAAGTGACAAAAACAAGCGGGCCCGGAGGGGAAACGGGGGCCAGTCTGGCCCCGTTTTTTTATCAGCCCAGCAACAGGCTGTCGTCGTCCACTTCCAGCCCACGCTGCTTTTCAAACAGCCCGAGCAGATCCTTCACCTCCAGACCTTCGCGGTCTTTGCCCGCGATATCGAATACCACCTGGCCCTGGTGTAGCATCACTGTGCGGCTGCCGACTTCCAGTGCCTGCTTCATGCTGTGGGTTACCATCAGTGCGGTGAGCTTCTGCTCTTCGATGATCTTGGTGGTGAGTTCCAGCACGAATGCAGCGGTTTTCGGGTCCAGCGCGGCCGTGTGTTCGTCCAGCAGCAGGATGCTCGAAGGTGTGAGGCTCGCCATCAGCAGGCTCACGGCCTGGCGCTGACCCCCTGAGAGCAGGCCCATCTTGTCGCCAAGACGTTTTTCCAGGCCCAGATTCAGGGACGAAAGGCTGTCCCTGAATTTTTCCATGTACTGCTTCTTTACGGCGCTGGTGAGGCCGCGGCGTTGGCCACGTTTGATGGCCAGGGCAAGGTTTTCCTCGATGCTGAGGCCCTCGCAGGTACCGGCCAATGGGTCCTGGAATACCCGGGCAACACGGCCGGCCCGTTTGTGGGTCGGCAGTTTGGTGACGTCCAGGTTGTCCACGATGATCTGGCCGCTGTCTACCAGCACTTCGCCGGCGAGGGCATTCAGAAAGGTGGATTTGCCGGCGCCGTTGCTGCCAATAACCGTAACAAACTCGCCCTGGTTGACGGTCAGGCTCATGCCCCGGAGCGCGGGGTTTTCCAGCGGTGTGCCTTTGCCAAAGGTGAGCCGGAGATCGGTTGCACTGATCATGTCGCCTCCTTAGGCCTTGTTTCGGGAAAGTTTGCCGGCAATGGATGAACGTACGCCGGGCAAAACGATGGCCAGGGTAACCAGAACCGCGGTAATCAGGTTCAGATCCTGGGCCTGCAGTCCCAGGAAATCCGCATTCAGAGCGAAGGCAATGGCCAGTCGGTAGATGATTGCGCCCACCACGCATGCGATGAGCGCGCGTACCACGGTTGAGGGAGTCACCACGGCTTCACCGCCAATCAGGGAGGCAAGGCCAATGACGATCACCCCTACGCCCATGGTGACATCGGCTGCACCCTGGCTCTGGGCGAAGAGCGCACCGGCAAGTCCGACAAGGCCGTTGGAAACGGCAACGCCGAGAACAATCATGGCGCCGGTGGCGATGCCCTGTGCCCGGGCCATTCTGGCGTTGGCGCCAGTGGCTCGCATGGCCAGGCCGGTTTCGGATTTCATGAAACGCCACAGGAGGATAAGGGCAACAAAGACCACAATAACGAACAGAAGCACCGGTACCTGATGGTAGGCCAGATCCAGGTCGTACCAGGGCGTCAGCACGGTTTCTTCGGTCAGCAGGGCCACGTTCGGACGGCCCATGATGCGCAGGTTGACTGAATAGAGCGCAATCATGGTCAGGATCGAGGCCAGCAGATTAAGAATGTTGAGTTTCACATTCAGCAGTGCTGTTACCGCGCCTGCGGCCATGCCGGCCATGACGGCACAGCCTGTGGCCAGCCACGGGTTCCAGCCTTCAATGATCAGTACGGCGGCAACGGCAGCACCGAGGGGAAAGCTGCCATCTACAGTGAGATCCGGGAAATCCAGCACCCGGAAGGAGAGGTAGATGCCGAAGGCGACCAGGCCGTAGATCAGTCCGGTCTCAATGGCACCATAAAGAGCGATGTTACTCAGCATGGTCGGGTATCACCAATGATAAAACGGGCAGCCCCTCGTGAGGGCCGCCCGTTGGGTTCAGGGGGATTACTTGGCGCTGTCGATCACTTTCTTCGCGTCTGCGATCACATCATCTGACAGGGTGATGCCCATGCGCTCTGCGGCGGCCGGGTTCACGAACAGGTCCAGCTTCTCCATGGTTTCAACCGCCATTTCGCCGGGTTTCTCGCCATTCAATACCCGGGCAACCATCACGCCGGTCTGGCGGCCATGGTCGTAGTAATCAAACCCGAGTGCTGCAACGGCACCGCGCTCAACGGTAGCGGTGTCCGCCGCGAATACCGGAATACTGGCGCGTTCACCAACAGAGATAACGGCTTCGGCAGCACTGATCACGGTATTGTCTGTGGTCAGGTAGATGGCGTCTGCTTTACCCACCAGGGAGCGGGCCGCGCCCAGAACCTCGGAAGTTTTGGTGGCAGCGCCTTTTACCAGTTCAAGACCACGCGCCGCGAGGCGCTCTTCGAGCAGTTCCACCAGGGAAACGGCATTGGCTTCGCCCGGGTTGTACACCGTGCCAATGCGTTTGGCATCGGGCATTACGCGCTGCAGCATGTCCAGGTGTTTGTCGATGGGCAGCATGTCGCTTACGCCGGTAATGTTTGCGCCAGGCGCCTCCAGATTGCTTACCAGCTTGGCACCAAGCGGGTCGGTCACAGCGGAGAAAATCACCGGTGTATTGCGGGCCGCAGCGGCAACGGTTTGCGCGGAAGGCGTTGCAATCGCCACGATCACGTCGGGACTCTCACCAACGAATTTGCGGGCAATCTGGGAAGCAATGGCAGAGTTGCCCTGGGCACTTTCGTGCATCACTTCGAGGTTGTCGCCCTCTTTGAAGCCGCGCTCGGCGAGTTCATCTTTTATGCCCTGGTAGACGGCGTCCAGTGCCGGGTGTTCCACAATCTGTGTGATGGCTACAACGCGGGGTTCCTGTGCCTGAACAAGTGTTGCCAGCGCCAGCAGGGTGGCACCGAACAGGGTGCGCAGGGTTGTCTTGGCCATATGCCCATCTCCGGGTAGGTTAACTGATATGTTGCGAATCTGAAGGGGCGGAAGTTTACCACAGGCAAGGGGTTCAAGGGGTAGGGGATGTTGCCGGTGGCGGCGTTTGGGTTGCAATAGATGCAGTTGGAAATTATTTTGCTTGTGTCACGTTTTGACCGCTCATACTATGTTGAAATACCCTACGAAAGTCTAATAATAAGTCATCTATAACTCGAATAACGAACTGCAAGGAAGGTCCATGGACACAACAAACAAGCTTCCCCTGGATATGGTTTATCACTGGGAGAAGGCCAAGGCGAACTCCGTTTACATGACCCAGCCCATTGGCGACGGCAAAACCGTCGACTACACCTGGGGTCGGGCGGTGGATGAGGCGCGGCGCATGGCGTCTTACCTCAAATCGCTGAACCTCCCTGAGAAGAGCCGCATCGGCCTGATCTCCAAGAACTGCGCCCACTGGATCATGACCGACTGGGCCATCTGGATGGCCGGTCACATTTCCGTTCCGCTGTATCCCACCCTGAATGCCGACACCGTTAACTACATCCTGAACCACGCCGAGTGCGAGGTGGTGTTTGTCGGCAAGCTGGACGATTGGGACATGATGAAACCGGGCGTGCCGGAATCCGTGCGTTGCATCTCCTTCCCGCTGAGCCCTCCCAATGATTTCGAAACCTGGGACGATATTGTCGCCAAGTATCCGCCTCTGGAAGAAAATGTTAAGCGTGATGCCGACGAACTGGCCACCATCGTTTACACCTCCGGTAGCACCGGGAAACCCAAGGGCGTCATGCTCAGCTTTTACAATATGGCCTATGCGGCAGAGGGGGGCATGGAGGTACTCGGCGTGAGCTCCGAGGAGCGCATGTTGTCGTACCTGCCGCTGGCTCACGTATTCGAACGCACCTTTGTTGAGCTGGCATCGCTGTATGCCGGCTTCCATCTGTATTTTGCGGAATCTCTGGATACTTTCGTGCAGGATTTGCAGCGTGCCCAGCCAACTCTGTTCCTCTCGGTACCGCGCCTGTGGGTGAAATTCCAGCACGGTGTGCTTCAGAAGCTGCCGAAAAAGAAGCTGGACCGGCTGCTGAAGATTCCGGTGGTCAACAAACTGATCAAGAAGAAAATCCTGAAGGGTCTGGGCCTGGACAAGGTCAAGCTGGCAGGCAGTGGCTCGGCCCCCCTGGCGAGCGACGTTCTGGACTGGTACCGCAACCTTGGTCTCGAGTTGCTTGAGGGCTATGGCATGTCTGAAAACTTTGCCTACTCCCACATGAGCAAGCCAGGGCGCTCAAGAACCGGTTACGTCGGTGAGTCCGCGCCGGGGGTTGAAACCCGCATCAGCCCGGAGGGAGAGATCCAGATCAAGAGCCCGGCCACCATGATGGGCTACTACAAGGACGAAGAGAAAACCCGGGAGACCTTCACCGAGGATGGCTTCCTGAAGACTGGCGACAAGGGTGAAATTGATGAGATGGGCCGGCTCAAGATCACCGGTCGCATCAAGGAAATCTTCAAGACCAGCAAGGGCAAGTATATTGCGCCTGCACCCATTGAGAACCGTCTGATGTCCCACGATGCCATCGAGATGGTGTGTGTCTCCGGTGCCAATCAGACCCAGCCCCACGCGCTGGTGATGCTGGCCGAGGAGTCCCGGCCGAAAATGGCGGATGAAGCCTTCCGTAAGGAAATCGAAGAGAGCTTCAAGAAGCTGATTGCCGATGTGAACAAGACCGTGGATCCCCACGAACAGCTGGCGTTTATCACCGTAATGAGCGACGAGTGGTCGATCGAGAACAGCTTCCTCACGCCGACCATGAAGCTCAAGCGCAATGTGGTTGAGGATGCGTATCAGGAGCAAGTGGAGAACTGGTATGCACAGCGTCAGCCGGTTATCTGGCAGTAAAACGCCCGATTCAAAATGAAGATGTTATGGCCCGGCTCTGCCGGGCTTTTTTGTGCCGGAAAAAACCGACGTAAGTCGCATAGGGAAAAGGAGTAAGCGGGCCTAAACTGGATGAATATCAGGAGGATGTTATGAGCCAGTTGTCCCTTTTCCAGAAGCGTATCCAGGACGAAATTCCCCTTTCCCGGGCGTTGGGGATTCAATTGCATTCCTGGGATGGCCATTCGCTGCTGCTCAGTGCGCCGCTGGAACCCAACAAGAACCACCAGGGTACGGGGTTCGGAGGCAGCGTGTACTCTGCGGCGGTTACTGCGGCCTGGGGCCTGACTGAATTGGCACTATGGGATCTTGGCTTAAAGGGCAATGTGGTGGTGCAGAGCGGGAATATCGACTACCTCGAGCCCGTGTCTTCCGATTTCTATGTGATCTGCCGCCTGCCCGGTGAGGAGGTACCGGAACGTTTTCGCAAGAGTCTGGCCCGGCATGGCAAGGGTCGGCTGGATCTGACGGCAGAGGTTTTTTGCGGCGAACCAAACACAATGCCTGAGGGGGATCCTGTGGCGGTTTTCCAGGGGCGGTTCGTGGTTCAGGATGTGAAATCCCGGGTAACGTTCTGAGCTGGTCAGGCAATTGACCGGCTGTTGGAGATTGAGCGGCTCATCAGAATAATCGGAATGATGCCAGCCAGAACAATAATCAGGGCGGGCAGGGCGCTGTGGTACAGGCGCTCGTCAGAGGCGAACTGGTACACGTAGGTCGCCAGTGTCTCGAAGTTGAACGGCCTGAGTATCAGGGTGGCCGGCAATTCCTTCATGCAATCGACGAAAACCACCAGGGCCGCTGTTACCAATGTGCCTCGCAACATTGGCAAGTGAACCCTGACCAGGGTGTTGCCCGGGGTGTGGCCCAGAGAGCGGGACGCCATGTCCATGCTCGGGGTAATCTTCTGCAACGCACTCTCCACGCTACCGGCCGAAACGGCAAGGAATCGCACGGTGTAGGCAAACACCAGGGCGAAGGCCGAGCCACTCAGTAACAGGCCCGTGCTGATTCCGAATACGTCCCGCATCAGGCTATCCAGCCAGTTGTCAAAACCTGCCAGGGGCACAATCACACCAACAGCCAGCACGGCGCCGGGCATGGCATAGCCCAGGCTGGAAAGGCGCATCAGTACCTGCATCTTGCGGGTGTTGTGCAGTCGGCGGCTGTAGGCGAGCGTGACACCAATCAGCAGAGTGGTGAGGGCTGCCGTGCCAGAGAGGAAAAGGCTGTTGAAGGTGTTTCGGACAAAATCCGGGTTCCAGCTTTCACCGAAGTATTCCCACGCATAGAGCCCGAGGGTTGCACCGGGAATCACGAAACCGAACAGAACCGGTAAGGCGCAAACCGCTACGCAAATCATCTGGCGCGGGAAGGACATGGTGAAGCGCTGGATCGGCTCACGGTTGTCCCGCGCTGCGAACTGTTGCTGGCGTCTGCGGGAATACCGTTCCAGGGTAACCAGGATCACCACGAAGATCAGCATTGTGGTGGCTATTTGAGCTGCCCCGCCGAGGTTGCCGAGGTTCATCCAGGTATCAAACAGGCCAGCGGTCAGGGTCTGGACGGCAAAGAAGTCCACGGTACCAAAATCGTTCAGGGTTTCCATCAGCACCAGGGAAAGGCCGACGGCTACCGCCGGTCGGGCGATGGGCAGAACCACCCTGAAGAACGTGCTCAGCGCGGAGTGGCCGAGACTGCGGCTGACCGCGAACAGAGACGGGGACTGTTCCAGAAAGGCGGCGCGGGCCAGAAGGTAAACGTAGGGATACAAGACCAGCCCGATCATCAGCGTGGCGCCTTCGAGGCTGCGAATTTCCGGGAACCAGTAGTCTGCGGCACTGCTCCAGCCGAACAGGTCTCGCAAGGCACCCTGAACGGGGCCAGCGTAGTCCAGGAGGCTTGTGTACACATAGGCAATAACGTAGGCGGGCACTGCAAATGGTAGCAGCATCGCCCACTCAAAGAATTTGCGACCCGGAAACTCGCACATGGTGACCGCCCAGGCCGACGCCAGGCCTATAACCAGGGTAAGGGCACCCACCCCAATCATCAGTTTGAGCGTGGTTGTCAGGTACCGGGGAAGGGTGGTTTCGATCAGGTGTGGCCAGATGTTCTCTTCGGGAAAAAACGCCAGAAAAATAACGGAGAGAACCGGAAGGGCGACGATGGCGGTGGTCAGAAGTGCGCTGATCATCCATTTTGGAGAGGTACGCTTAGCCAGCAGGGGCTGGGATAGCCCTGGATTAACGCTGGTTGCGGCCTCGCTCATAGTGTCCCTGCGCCTGGATGTGGAGTCTGTCCAATTGAAGGCTGCAGATTGTAGTCACCTGACCTGATGCCTGCAACGACTGGTGTCATACCGGAAGAGGGAAGCGCCCGCCAAAGGGCATGTGAGGGTGGTCAAACCACCCTCACTGTTGGCGATTACTCGCCGTCGTAATCGACGCGGTCAACCAGTTTGACTGCGGCATTGCGGTTATCTGCAATCTCCTGCAGTGACAGGTTGTCGGGGTTGATCTCACCCCACTCGGCAACCAGTCCGGAAGGCTTAACCTCCGGGTTTGCCGGGTATTCCGTGTTTGCCTCAGCGTAGATACGCTGGGCTTTCGGTGAAGACAGGAATTCCATCAGTTTGATGGCGTTCTCGCGGTTAGGCGCGCTCTTGGTCAGTGAAATACCACTGATATTTACGTGAGTGCCCCGGCCTTCGGCGTTCGGAAATACAAGCCGTACCTGTTCGGCAATCGGCCGCTGGTTCTCATCCTGCAGCATATTGCCATAGTAGTAGCTGTTACCAATGGAGACGTCGCATACGCCCTCGGCAATAGCCTTGATCTGGTCGCGGTCGCCACCCTGGGGTTTGCGGGCCAGATTGTCTTTCAGGCCTTCCAGCCACTTCTCGGTTTCGGCTTCACCATGGTGTGCGATCATGGAGGAGAACAGGGCGATGTTGTAGGGGTGCTTGCCGCTGCGAGTACAGATACGGTTGTTCCACTTGTCGTCTGCCAGTTGTTCGTAGGTGGTGATCTCACCTTCTTCCACGCGGTCCTTGGAAACGAAGATCAGGCGCCCGCGGGCGGTCAGGGCAAACCACTTGCCCTCGGGATGGCGCAGGTTTTCCGGAATGTTCTCTTCCAGAGTCTCGTTGTCGACGTTCTGAACGAGATCACGTTCTACCAGCTCGTTGAGGCGGGAAATATCAACGGTCATCACCAAATCTGCCGGGCTGTTGCGACCCTCGCGCTCCAGTCGCTCGGCCAGACCCTGTTTGGCAAAGACCACGTTGCTCTGGATGCCGGTTTCCTGTTCAAAAGCGTTCAGCAGGGGTTCGAGCAGATATGCCTGACGGTATGAGTAGATATTGACCTCGCCATCTGCGGAGGCGGCCATGGGCATGGCAGAGAGGGCGATTGCTGCGGTAGCAGCCAGTTTCATTCGCATATTCCCATCCTTTCGGGTGTTTCCGGTATTAATTTGCTTTGCCAGGATCGGCAAGTTTTTAAAAACGCCAACCATTCTCATTTCCATTGACTCCAGAGTCAATCTCTCCGTTGGCATATTTTTCTGAAAATGGTGTTATGCTTCGGAAGACTATAAAAACTATGCAAAAAGTAGTGGAATCCTCAAATGGATGGGAACGATCGAAGAGAGCACATACGCACGGCAATGAGTGCGAAAGTAAAGGTGGTTCACGAGGAGCTCGGCGAGTTCATATTCTCGACCCGCGATATCTCCGACGGCGGTGTTTTCATCGTTGTGGACACTGAGCCATTTGCGCCAAACCTCGGCGACACAGTTACCGTGCAGGTGCAGGGGCTACCTGTTCCAGCACCGATACTTGAAATGGTGGTCGTGCGCAAAACCAACGACGGGTACGGCCTCCAGTTTGATCAAAATGGTGACTGATAGACGGATTGAATGCCCCTGCCGTGGATAATGGCAGTGTTCAACCAACCGCTGTCAGGGATGCAACAGCCAGATGATCTTTTCAGTCTTTTCCAGAGCTTACAAGCCAATTATTGCAAGCCTTGTCCTGGTTTCCGTATCGGGCTGTGCGAGCTATTACTCACATTTTGCGATGTTTCCGGCTGAGAATTCATCCGGTGAGCCAAGACACGTGCGGCTGTCCTGGCAAAGCGCGGAGTATCCTGGTTGGTGGTTTGCCGGCGATAAAGCCACGCCCGTGAAGCTGGAAACCCAGTGCAGCGACCGTGTCTGGCGCCTCCGCGATGACGAAGAGGCGAGTGCCTGCGGCGAGGGTATTCGTGCCTGTGGCGAAGCGGGCCGGGATCTGGTGGCGCAGACGGGGCAGCCGGCAAGCGGCTCAACCCGCTGCATGTCCATCAATCCGGCGGATCCGGATGCCCGTATTGCAGAAATAGAAGGGAAACTGGAGTTGCTGGTGTCCTGTACCCCTGCCGTCTTGGCAGAGGGTGAGGGTGATGACGCCCTGAACCTTGACTATCTGCGAGCATCATCAGTTCCGTACACGGTTTATATCCGGAAGGCGCCGCGGGGTTCAATGCGGTCCCGATTGCCTGAATTTGATGAATCGGTATGTGACGCAGAGTGACACTTTCTGACGTTGATATGTGACTCCCATCACGTTGCTACATTTTGTTTCCTGTTGAACATTAGCGTTACGTTTTGTCGCGTTTGGGTTACCTGGCGATACGATATTGTAATTGTGTCTTCCGGCGGTTCGGTCAGAATGGTAGCTATCGAAAAGTTTGTTGTGTGAGGTGGCCCGTGGGTGTCCAACAGAAAAAAGTCGCAGTTCATGATCTGGAAGTGGGCATGTTCGTGTCTGATCTGGACAGGCCATGGCATCAGACCCCCTTTCCGATTCAGGGTTTCCATATCCGGTCCCAGGATGACATTCGTGCACTGGTATCCCACTGCAAATGGGTTCTGGTCGATGTGGCGGAAGCAAGGGAATCCAAAGAGGTAAAAGGCGGAAGCAAGCCGGCTTTCGGAACATTGCAAGGCAAGCGCAGGGGTGGGCGGGAGCAACTCCAGTTGCCGCCCCTGAGTATTCGCGAGCCAGTGACGTATGAAACCGTTACCAGTCTCAAGAAGGAAATGAAAACCTCAAAGCGCCTGCTTGACGATATGGAAGGCGCGCTGGATCAGCTTTTCGAGACACTTCGTGCCGATGGCGTGCCCGATCTCCGGCCGATCGCTGCGATCACCAGCAAAATGGTGAGTAGCGTTGTTCGCCAGCCAGACGCTCTATTGTGGCTCAGTCGCACCCGTGCCCACGATAGCTACCTGTACCGGCATGCATTGAATACCTCTGTCTGGGCCCTGGTGTGTGGACGCCATCTCGGGTTGAACGAGGGGCTGCTGAACCATTTGGGCCTGGGTTGCCTGCTGTCCCAGGTGGGCAAGACCACGCTGCCTGCCGAGTTGCTGGCGCGGGAAGGCCAGTTAAGCTCAGAGGAGTATCTGACCTACCGGAGTTACGTTGGCCGTGGAGTCAGGATGCTTGAAAACGGCGGGCTCTCCCGTGCCGTGCTGAGTGTGGTTCAGGGGCATCGGGAACGTCATAACGGTTCCGGCTTTCCGGAGGGTGTCCGCGGCGATCGGATTCCATTGCTGGCCAAGGTTGCCGGTATCGCGGAATTTTTCGAATCGTTGATAGCGCCCCGGTCTCATGCCGAGCCGATGACACCGGCAAAAGCGGTCACGCTGCTCTATGAGATGCGCAATATCGAGTTCCAGGAGGACCTGGTCGAGAATTTCATCCAGGCGATCGGTATCTATCCCACCGGGAGTCTGGTCGAGCTGACCGATGGTCAGCGCGGTATTGTGGTTTCCCATTCCCCTGAGCGCCGTTTGTGGCCGCGGGTAATGGTAATGACCGATGCTGCCTCAAGGCCGTTGAAAACAGCCAAAATTATTGATCTGGCCAGATATAACGAAGGCAAGGAAGCGCCAGAAACCGTGCGGGTTCGCGATTGTCTGCCGCACGGTACGGAAGGCCTCGATCCTTCCTATTACGACGTGACCGGCGTGGAATCACGCTGGAGCCTCTCGCGCCTGATCAGCGGATAAGCACTCGCAGCTGTTTGCGAACCCACCGATAGGTATCCTCCGGACGGAAGCTGAGCAGCAGCTCGGACTCACCGCCGGAGGGACCAGCGACAAAATACTCAACCTCTCCGCTCTGCCAGTCGGCTGAATTTATCTGGATATCCTGCGGGCGTGTGCTGATGGCCTCCAGCTCCGCCAGGGAAAGTCCGCCCCAGATTTTCCGAACCGCAACCTGCTTCAAAGCTGTATCAGTGGCCGGATGACTGGCAACGTCTTCATCCAGGAAATATCGGTTTGCGACGGTTGTACTGATCGCCTTGAGTTCCCGGGTGAGATAGGTCTGGGCATCCTCCGAATCGATGTCTTCCATGGTTCGCACGGCGTTTTCGATTCGGTCCTTTTTGGCCTGCAGGTCTTCACTGTATTCAATGTCAGGATCGCGATCTTCATCATTCTCCGGTCGTGGCGGTGCGTTGTCGATTTCCTCCTGGGTTGGCGGCTCTTCACAGAGTTCATCGTCCTCGGGGTAAAAACAGATCGCGGCAAGCAGCTGGTTGGCGGGGGACATCGGGTTGTTGGCCGTGAATTCGGATTCGCTGACACTGAAATCAATCGGCGCTGTCAGGCCCGGAAGGGCCGCGTTCAACTGCGTAATAACCCGGTCGCGGATATCGATACCGTCGCCCTCAGCGACATTCTGGCTCCAGTTCAGGAGCATCAGGAACCGGGACAGGTTCATCAGCGTTGTATTCTCCAGAACGTTTTGCTCAGTCAGCGTGTGGGTGCTCAATCCCTCATCATCCACCATTGGCGTTTGCAGCCCTGTGCGGGTGGTCTCGAAAAATTCGAGCAGGGTTACGTATTGCCTGGCCGGTACATCGCTAACCAGCGGCAGGTCTCCAACCCTGAACGTGAGGGTTTCGCCGGGGTAGTAGCGGAATTCTCCCGCTG
>MRWF01005865.1_pt1 | contig 75706 bp, 66 predicted proteins | sample 1013331 | NCBI WGS metagenome assembly MRWF01 (sample SAMN06117577, study PRJNA244670) | biofilm metagenome | biome: Water; feature: Cathode Biofilm; material: Biofilm; isolation source: microbial consortium enriched at the cathode of a solar microbial fuel cell | place: USA: District of Columbia ... | reverse complement strand
CGGTTGAGGTCCAGGCAGGTAACCGGCGTGGGGTGTTTGCCACGACCAAGGAAGCTACGCTCCCGGAGCTGGACCTTCAGGCAGGAGGCGGGGTAACGATCCTTGATTCTGCGCTCTGCGGAATCATTGGTCATACGCTGGCGTCCGTTGCGTGCATTGTTTTTATGGTTGGGACATGAAGTGTAGTTCCGGAAAGGCTGGCTGAAAAATGAGCGGCGGCGGAATTGTGAACTGCCTAACAAAATCCCGCGCACTGTGCGCGACTCCAGAAATCTTCGTGCTGAACGCGACAGAGCCGACCGCAGAATCTACAATGACCGGCCAATGTGTTAACCGTTACAGGACCAAACCTTGAAGTCACTGCCTCTGCACCAGCTTTACAAAGCCTGTGTTCTGAAAGATCTGCCGTTCAAAACCACCAAGCAACTGGAGCCCCTGGCTGAAATCGTTGGCCAGAACCGTGCCCAGGAGGCTGTGCGTTTTGCTCTGGCAATGCCCCATGGCGGTTACAACGTCTATGCCGTTGGCCGTAATGGCCTGGGTAAGCGCACCATGATGCTGCGTTACCTCGAGCATCATGTGGATACGGATCAGCAGAGCCATGACTGGTGCTACGTGGCCAACTTCGAGGAGCCGCGCATTCCGAAGCTGTTGCAGCTCCCGGCCGGGAAGGGTACCCAGCTCAAACAGGATATGGAAAAGCTGATGAGTCGCCTGGTCAAGGTTATTCCCCAGACCTTTGACAGCGACAGCTTTCTTGAGCGCTCGGAACAGTTGAAAAACGAATACGGCAAAAAGCAGGAAGACGAGCTGGAGAAGGTGGCGGCCCAGGCCAAGCGCAAAAAAGTCAGCCTCACTGTGACAACCCCGGGCGGTTATCGGTTGGTGGCCATGAATGGCGACGAACCCCACACTGCGGAATCTTTCCAGGCTCTGACCGATGAGCAGCGCGACAAGTTCGAAGATGCCATCAACAAGCTCGAGAAAAAGCTCCGGCAGGCGCTTCGCAAACTGGCGGACTGGGAGCAGGAATACGCTGATAAACAGCAAGCCCTGAATCAGGAGACCCTCGAGAGTATCTCAGGCCATCAGATTGATGAGCTGATCGAGAAATACAAGGATCTGCCGGACGTGGTCGCCTTCTTTGAAGCGGTTCGGGCGGACCTGGTTGAAAATCTCGAGATTTTCCTCGATGACAACGAGGAACAGGCAGCGATTGCGTATGCGTCCCTCGACAAGAAGATGCCCCGCCGTTACCTCGTCAATGTTCTGGTGCATCAGAAAACCAACGAAGTGCCAATGGTGGTGGAGGATAACCCCACCTACCACAACCTGTTCGGTTACGTTGAGAACGTCACTTACAAGGGCACCGTGTTCACGGATTTCTCCCTGATTCGCCCGGGCAGCCTGCACAGGGCCAACGGCGGCTATCTGTTGATGGACGCCATCAAGGTTCTGGAGCAACCGTTCGTATGGGATGGCCTCAAGCGTGCGCTGCGTTCGAAGTCCATACAGATAAATTCCCTGGAACGGGAACTGACGCTGTCCGGAACCATCTCAATTGAACCGGAGTCGGTGCCCCTGGACGTCAAGATTGTTCTGTTCGGCGACCGTGAAACCTGGATGTTGCTGCAGGAGTACGATTCCGAATTCGCCGAGCTGTTTCGAGTCACGGCGGATTTCGAGAACGAAATGTACCGTTCCGATGACAGTCAGCTGCTATATGCCAAGTTTATCGCCAGCCTGGTGAGCGAGAAGAAGCTGCTGCACTGTTCGAACAAGGCGGTTGCCCGGGTGATTGAGCACAGTGCCCGTATGGCCGAGCATCAGGATCGACTGTCCTTGCATGCGGCCGATATTGCCAACCTGCTGCGGGAATCCGATTTCTGGGCCCGTCAGGCCGGTGCCAAGCTGATCCGGGACCTGCACGTTGAGCGCGCGCTGGAAAGCGCGAAATACCGCAGCAGCCGGATCCGGGATCAGTTTTATGATTCCATCCGTGACGGCACAACGCTCGTAACTACAAGTGGCACATGTGTTGGCCAGGTTAATGCACTCTCGGTGCTGTCCACGGGTGGATTTGAGTTCGGTCTTTCCAACCGTGTCACCGCTACCTGCTATTATGGAGATGGCGCGGTCATGGATATTGAGCGAGATGTAAAGCTTGGTGGCAATCTGCACTCCAAGGGCGTGATGATCCTGAGCTCCTGGCTAGCCTCCCATTTTGCGGTCAACGATCCGATGCACCTGTCGGCCAGTCTGACCTTCGAGCAGAACTACGGTGAAGTGGACGGAGACAGTGCTTCTCTGGCAGAGCTGTGCGCGCTGATTTCGTCCCTTTCCGGTATACCGGTTCGGCAGGATCTTGCGATTACGGGGTCGGTCAACCAGTTTGGTGAGGTTCAGCCCATTGGTGGTGTCAACGAAAAAGTGGAAGGCTTTTTTACCACCTGCCAGCTCAAGGGTGGGCTTTCAGGCAGCCAGGGTGTCATCGTGCCATCCACCAATGTGCAGAACCTGATGCTTGACAGCGAAGTGGTGCAGGCAGTGCGCGGGGGGCAGTTTGCGGTGTACGCGGTCGCCCGTGTTGAAGAGGCCATCACGCTGCTGCTTGGAAAGCCTGCGGGCAAGGCCGATGACAAAGGCAGGTACCCGAAGCAGAGCGTTTTTGGCATTATCCAGCAACGGCTAGAAAAAATGCGGGAACACGAGCGTCAGGAACATGCCCGTGACGACCATAAAGACCCGTCAATTCACTGACCGGCGATCATAAGAAAACGGACAGGAGAGAACACACCCATGACTGATATCCAGCAAACCGTGTACGTTGTTGAGGACGATGAAGCAGTCCGCGATTCCCTGGAGCTGCTGCTGAAATCCGACGGCAAGCCGGTAAAGACCTATGAGAGTGCAACCGCTTTCCTGAAGGACTATTCCGACAAGATGGCAGGCTGCATTGTGCTGGATATTCGCATGCCGGGCATGGACGGTATGGAGCTCCAGAAAAAGCTCAATGAAAAGCACTCCATATTGCCGATTATTTTTGTGACGGGGCACGGTGACGTCCCCATGGCCGTCGACGCCATGAAAGAGGGCGCTGTGGACTTCATCCAGAAGCCCTACCGTGAGGAGGCACTGCTGGAGAAAATTGAGGCAGCCCTCAAACAGGACCTTGAGCAGCGCAAGTCTCTGGACGAGAAGCAGGAGATCATTCGCCGCATCAAGAGCCTGACCCCCCGGGAACACGAGATCATGGACCGTATGATTGCCGGTCAGGCCAACAAGGTGATTGCCATTGAGCTGGAAATCAGCCAGCGCACGGTCGAGATCCACCGTTCCCGCGTTATGCACAAGATGGGGACCCATTCCCTGGCACATCTCGTTCGTATGGTCCTGTCCGTAAAGGACCTTATCGACGCAGGGTGATCCCGGCGGCATCATACGGTTACTTTTCTAACCGGCCCGACATTTATGACTGAAGCTGTCAGCGAGAACTCGGAGGTGACGGTTCTGCTCGTGGATGACAATCCGCAGAACCTCAAAGTCCTCTATGAGACCCTGAAAGACAAAGGTTACCGGCTACTCATTGCCAACGAGGGCGAAAAGGCCCTCGACCTTGCCCACCGCCATCAGCCCGAAGTGATTCTCCTTGATATCATGATGCCGGAGATGGACGGCTATGAAGTCTGCGAGCGCCTCAAGGCCGCCCCGCAGACGGCCGACTGTGCCGTCGTCTTTCTGTCTGCGCTGGACGACCTGCAGGCAAAGGTGAAGGGCTTTTCACTCGGCGGTGCCGACTACATCTCCAAGCCGTTCCAGTCCCAGGAAGTGATCGCTCGCGTGAAAACCCACGCCAGCGTTATTCGTCTTGAAAGAGAGTTGCAGGCCCGCAACCGGGAGCTGCAGAGTGACCAGGCCCGGATTCTGAACTCCATCAGCGAAGGCATCTACGGCCTCGATGAGAACGGCATTATTGAATTTGCCAATCCGGCGGCGGCGTCAATTGTTGGCTGCCCGGTGGAAGAGCTGATTGGTCGTGATTTCTTCGAAACCCACTTCGCGACTGCCGGTGACAATCCGGACGGACTGCCGGTGAAGGCGACCTGTCAGCAGGGTGTGGCCGAGAACCAGCGGGATATCCGAATGCTAAGGGCCGATGGAACCGGCTTTCCGGCGGAGTACCGCTCAACCCCGAAACTGGACTCTGACGAGCTCCACGGTGCGGTTGTTGTATTCCGGGATATCACCGCCGAACTGGACAATGAAAAGGCGCTGGAGGATGCCCGGCAACTGGTTCAGGAACAGCGCGATCAGCTTGCCCATACCTCGCGCCTGACCACCATGGGTGAAATGGCCGCCGGCGTTGCCCACGAGGTGAACCAGCCGCTGACCGCCATCACCAATTATGCCCGGGTCGCCAAGCGGATGATGGCAAAGGAAAGCCCTGACATGGGGCTGCTCCAGGAGACCCTCGATAAGATCGAGGCACAGTCCCATCGCGCCAGTGAAATCATCCGACGCATTCGTCGATTCATGAAAAAACCGGCGACGGGCAAGGAAGTACTGTCGGTGCCTGCGTTGCTGGAAGACACCCGGCAGTTTGCCGAGGTGGATATGCGTAATAACAAGGGCGCTATTGAGCTGTCCGTGCCTGAGGATATGCCTGAGGTTCTGGCCGACCCGGTTCAGGTACAGCAGGTCGCCCTGAATCTGATTCGCAACGCTCTGGAAGCGACCAGCAGTATTGATTCCAGCGCGCCGGTAGAAGTGAGTGCCAGTGTGCAGGGTGGCACCTGTGTTCGAATCCAGGTGCGGGATCACGGCATCGGCCTATCGGAAGATGCCGAAGAGAAACTGTTCCTGCCGTTCTTCACGACCAAGGATGAAGGGATGGGGATTGGTCTTTCAACCTGCCGTTCCCTCATACAGGCGCAGGGTGGCGACATCGGTTTCGAGCGGCCGGAAGGCGGTGGTGCCTGTTTCTATTTCACGTTGCCCGTTGCCGGCGCCCGGGGTTCCCCCTGCGCACCGGATGGCAAGCCTGCCTAAAACCAGTCGACGCGCCCGGTCAGATGGGGCGCATCGCCTTTGGCATTCAGCACCTGGTAGTCCCACCCCGTTTCTCCGGTGTTCCAGTTCAGCTGGGCTGTACCAGGCAGAAACAGCGGTTTCTTGAACTGGCAGCTGATGCTGAGGGCACTGGCTTGCCAGCCTTCCTGTTGTTCCAATAGCGCCAGTGCGTGGGCTTTGGTCCACATACCGTGGGCGATTGCCCGTGGAAAGCCGAACGCTTTGGCGCTCAGGGCATGCATGTGGATCGGGTTGCTGTCGCCGGATACCCGGGCGTATTGCCGGCCAATCGATTCGGGCGCCTTGAAATTTTCGGTGTTTGGATAACGTTCCAGCTCTGGCGGTGTTTTTTTGCCGGACGACTTGCTCTCGCCATCCGGTTGTCGGAACAACGTCGTGCTCGCTTCTTCCCAGACCAGTTTGCCAGCCGAGCGAGCCTCGGTGATGAGATCAAACTCCACGCCCCGGTCACTTTTTACGGTATTCCCCAGTCGTACAGATAAATCCAGGTTCTCCCCGGTGCCGATCGGCCGGTGCTGGGTAATGGTGTTTCGCAGGTGCACCAGGCCCAGCAGCGGCAGGGGAAAGGCCTTCTCGGTGAGCAGTTTCAGGTGCAGTGGAAAAGCCAGCACATGGGGCCAGGTAGCGGGCAGATGACTACCTGCCTCGAAGCCACAGACCTGCTGGTAGCGCTTGAGGTTCTTGCCGGCAGTACTGACGCCAAGCAGGCTGGCAGACAACTCCGGGATGCTGACGTCACCGCCGGTTTGCTTTTGTTTCGGCAGCAGTGTTCTGCCATACATGGGCAATAAGGCGGGTGGTGTCGTGTGGTAAACGAGGGTCTCTGGCATGGATGTTCTCCTTTATAGCCTCGACCGGAAATGCCGGCGCTGCCTGAGTAAAAGCGTAGTAGCAGAGGATATGCTTTTTTTTACATTTTGGTACAACTCGGCGTTCGTGGCCTGATATGCTCTAATATAAGACGATTGTCTAACAGGGTGCCTTTTCTGGGCCCTCTGGATCTGACAAACCTCTGGAGTGTGGCAAACCCTGCCAGATCAGGCATTGACCTGGCGAGCCCCGGCGACTGTCCGGCCGGCCAAAGTAGAAGTCAACAAATAAGAAAACGGGATCTTATGCAGGAACTTCGTGACGCGGGAGTGATGTTGCGCCTGATTTATGAGGCGATGAAAAAGAAGGGAATCGATACCAATGCGATTTTCAGCCGTCTGGGTGTGGATGAAAATTACGTTTATACCGAACAGCTTCGAACTCCCCACAGTGCACAGATGTACTTCTGGCAGGCTGTTGAGGATGTTTCCGGCGATCCGGATGTTGGCCTGCATCTGGGACAGTTGCTGCCAGCGTATAAGGGGCAGGTGCTGGAATACCTCTTTCTGAGCAGCCCAACCTTCGGCGAGGGCCTGCGTCGGGCCCAGAACTATCAGCGTCTGCTGAGTGATGCTGCTAACACCGATTTCTTCATTGAGGGCGACGATGCCTGCATGGTTCTGGATGCAGCGTCTGATGATGTACGTCGTTTACGGCATTTCAATGAATGTTTCGTGCTGGGACTGATTACCTTTTTCCGCTCCATCACCGATGGCAACTTTTACCCGTCACGCATCGAGTTCGAGCATGAGCGTGCCGAGGGCCAGGATCATGTTCGCGAGGTGCTGGGGTGCGACGTCACCTTCGGCGCGCCGGAAAACCGGCTGTATTTCCCGGCCAAGCTGCTTTCCCATGCTTCGCCGCATGCCGAGCCGGAGCTGCTGGATCTGCACGAGCGGTTTGCCAGCGAACAGGTTGCCCGGTTGGAGAAGAAAGACATCGTTGGTCAGGTGGAGCGGATTGTCGCAGAGCTCCTCGATAGTGGAGAGGTCACCCTCGATGCCGTCGCCGAGCGGCTCGGCATCAAGCCGAGGACCCTGCGTACCCGGCTGACAGAGGCCGAGACCAGTTTCAATCAGGTACTCGCGGATTTTCGCTATCGCCTGGCCCGTCAGTTGCTGGCAACTACCGATGAATCCATTGATGAGATTGTCTACCTGACCGGCTTTTCTGAGCCCAGCACTTTTTATCGCGCATTCAAACGCTGGTCCGGAATGACACCTATCGAATACCGCAAAACCGCCCAGGGCAAGGACGCGATGGTCGATGCCATGTAACAGAACGCCTTTTCTGAAAATATTTAAGAAAAAGCGTTGACATAACAGGGCGCCTCTTTATAATGCGCCCTCGTTGTCACAGAGCAATCACACCCTTGATTGCCAAGCCTTTTCGAGGCGAGCTGTGATGACCCGCACGGAGCGGTAGTTCAGTTGGTTAGAATACCGGCCTGTCACGCCGGGGGTCGCGGGTTCGAGTCCCGTCCGCTCCGCCATTTTTTCCCCTCGTTTTACTTTTCACGTTATCCGACCTTTCCAGTTGTCTTACATTCAACGCGAAGCTTCATTGTCATCGTTCTGTCATTGAAAACTTCTAGGCTATTTCTGAAAATTCAGGAATCAGGAAGGCTGTGATGCGGGATTACGAAGAAGAGTTGATTGAAAACCAGTTCGAAGAATATGAAGACGATGATGGCTGGGACGACGCCATGGAGTTATAGGCAAGGGATGAAACCATCACCGATGTTTTCCATGCCTGATCTGCTTTCGGTGCTCCCCGGGGCTTAGATTGAACCAGCGCCGGTAGGCCTTGTGGAAGGCCGCAGGATTGGCAAAACCCAGAAGCCAGGCAATCTCTGCCAGTGATGTCTCTGTCTCCCGAATATAATCCCGCGCTAACTGTTTTCGCGTTTCATCCACCAGTTCCCTGAATCCGGTTCCCTCGGCGGCCAGTTGTCTCTGGAGCGTCCATGGCGCAATCCCCAGTTTAACTGCAATGGTTTCCAGGCTGGGTGTCTCGCCCCGAAACAGGGGTGTGAGAAGGTTTTTTACGCGGTCGCCTGTGGTCCACCCCCGTCGTATCTGCTGCAGTTCCCGTTCGCAGAGATCCGAAAGCTTTTCATGCATGGCGGGCTGAGCCTGCTGGCTGGCGCTTTCCCAAATGTCCTGACGAACGGTAAGGCTGTTGCTCGAAGCTCCAAACTGCACGGGGCAGCGGAACCAGCTCTCGAACAAATCATCCTGGCCGATTGATCGGTATTCGATAGTGACCTTCTCCAGAACGTCATAACGGCCCGTAACGGTCCTGAGAAACTGGGTCCACGCGGCAAGAACAGAATCCACCACGAAGTAGTTGAAGCCGTTATAGGGACGAATCGAGTAGAACTTTGCTTGCCGGGTTTCCGGTTGGACCGTTGGAACGCCACGGCTATTGCGGCTGGTTAGCAGAGCGTATCGAATCAGCGTGGCGAGTGCTGCGCCAGCGGTGCCGGCGGTTTCTCCGGCCAGCCCTGCAATACCCGCGTCGACAGGGCGTGATAGCGCACCCATCCTCAGCCCGAGAGTCGGGTTGCCGGTCTCGTTGATCGCGGCATGCCCCAGACGCATAAACCGCGGGATGCTGATGCGCGCTTCCGGTGATGTCAGGGTCTGATGGTCAAGCTGGAAACGGGATGCCAGTTCTGCGCTGCTGGCGCCTTCGGCTTCGGCGGCCCGCAAAAGAGCCGACACATAGAGAACACTGATGTCCCCGAGTGAGTTTCGGTTTTTTGACGGGCTGGAGAGGTGGGCGTTCATTGAAGCCTTTGTCTGACATGTTATGCAAAGATAATAAAATGTTATCCCTGGATATTGTCGATGGCAAGATGCGCGGGTAGTTTAAGGCTCAACAATGAACGGAGCCCTGTCATTTACAGGCGTTCCGCCCGAGATCACGATGAGGAGAGCAAACATGACCGCGAGCACGACGCCAGGCGTTGCCAAGTACCCGAACCTGCTTGAGCCACTGGACCTTGGTTTTACCAAACTGCGTAACCGCACCCTGATGGGCTCCATGCACACCGGCCTGGAAGAGGCCAAAAATGGCTTCGAACGCCTTGCGGCATTCTATGCAGAGCGTGCCAGAGGCGGTGCCGGCCTGATCGTGACTGGCGGTATTGCTCCGAATGTGGAGGGGGGCGTTTTCCAGCACGCCGCCAAGATGACCACCGAAGAGGAAGTCGAGAAGCACAGGGTCATTACCGATGCGGTGCATGGAGCTGATGGCAAGATCTGCATGCAGATCCTCCACGCTGGCCGCTACGCCTATTCTCCGGAGCTGGTGGCACCCTCGGCCATTCAGGCGCCAATCAATCCGTTCAAGCCCCGGGAGCTGGATGAAGACGGCATCGAGAAGCAGATCCAGGACTATGCGGAGTGCGCCGCACTGGCACAAAGCGCCGGTTATGACGGCGTTGAAGTGATGGGGTCAGAGGGTTACTTCATTAACCAGTTCATTGTGTCTCACACTAACCATCGGACTGACCGTTGGGGTGGCAGTTACGAAAACCGCATTCGTCTGCCCATCGAAATCGTTCGCCGGGTTCGTGAACGAGTGGGCGAGAACTTTATCCTGATCTACCGCCTGTCCATGCTGGATCTGATTGAAGACGGCAGTACCTGGGAAGAGGTGGTGCATCTGGCCAAGGAAATCGAGAAGGCGGGTGCAACCATCATCAATACGGGTATTGGCTGGCATGAGGCCCGCGTACCTACCATTGCCACCTCAGTTCCCCGGGGCGCATTTACCAAGGTGACCGCGCGCTTGAAAGGTGAAGTGAGCATTCCTCTGGTCACCACCAACCGGATTAACATGCCGGACGTGGCCGAGAAGATTCTGGCCGAGGGCGATGCCGATATGGTGTCCATGGCCCGGCCGTTCCTCGCAGACGCCGATCTGGTTCTGAAGGCGGCGGAAGATCGCGCGGAGGAGATCAACACTTGCATCGGCTGTAATCAGGCCTGCCTTGATCACACCTTCAGTGGCAAGCTGACGTCCTGCCTGGTCAATCCCCGCGCCTGTCATGAAACCGAGCTGACCTACGTGAAGACCGCGAAGCCCAAATCCATCGCGGTGGTTGGTGCCGGCCCGGCAGGACTGGCTTTTGCTTCCGTGGCGGCAGAGCGTGGCCATAAGGTGACACTGTTTGACGCCGGCAGCGAGATTGGTGGCCAGTTCAACGTTGCCAAGCTGATTCCTGGCAAGGAAGAGTTTTACGAGACGTTGCGTTATTTCCGGGTGATGCTCGACAAGCATCAGGTCGATGTACGCCTGAACACCCGGGTTAGCGCTGACGACCTGAAAGCCGGTGGCTTTGACGAAGTGATTCTGGCCACGGGCGTAAAGCCGCGTACGCCGGAAATCGAGGGTATCGATCATCCCAAAGTGATCGGTTATCTGGACGCGCTGCTGGAGCGCAAGCCGGTTGGCCAGAAAGTGGCCGTGATCGGCGCCGGCGGTATCGGTTTCGATGTCTCCGAGTTTATCGTCCACAAGGGCACGTCAGCTGCTTTGGATACCGATCACTTCATGCGTGAGTGGGGTGTGGATCTCAGTGTTGAGCATCGTGGTGGCATCCAGGGCGTTGAGCCCCAGGTACCGGAGCCGGCCCGGGAAGTCTACCTGCTTCAGCGCAAGGCCTCGAAAGTGGGCAAGAACCTGGGCAAGACCACCGGCTGGATTCACCGGACTTCCCTAAAAAACCGTCAGGTTCAGATGGTGCCCGGTGTGACCTATCGTAAAATCGATGATGAGGGGCTGCATATAACGGTCACGCCGAAAGGCGCAGAGCAGGGCGAAGATCGTATGCTGCCCGTGGATACCATTATCGTCTGCGCGGGCCAGGAGCCGCTGCGCGAACTGCAAAGCGAACTCGAGGCAGCGGGCCTGCCAGTTCACCTGATTGGTGGCTCGGATGTGGCGGCTGAACTCGATGCCAAGCGAGCGATCAACCAGGGCAGTCGCCTGGCAGCAGAGCTTTAAGCGCAAACACGATCACAAATCGTTGCACTTTTTCCCTGTGCAGAAACGATTGTCTGGCTAGACTAATAGCTTTGAGTCTGTCAGCTTGCGTCTTCGCCCCGGCTCCGGGAGGCTGGGGTTGAAGAGGCCGGCACCACGATCGGATGGAACATCTCTCAGTGTTCTGTCGTGTGGTGTCGAGTCGTTGAACTTTGGAGAACGTGCAATGGTGTCTGCCGACCAGGCAACCGATGGTTATTCGGCGGTATTTTTTGTGGAAGGAAGCCAGGTGGCTCGCGAAATGCGGGCCACGGAATTCGGCGCTTTCCTGGATGGCTACGTTGGGCTGTCCGATCTTGCCGAAACCGATGTCAGGGCTGTTCTGGTTGAGTTGAGTCCCGATCTTCGGGTTCAGGCACTCGTGTTCTTCCGAATCTGGTTTGATGAGGAGGGCAGGGCAGACAGTCACTGGAACCTGCCGATTGAAGAGCTCGCCAGGCAAGGCGCCAAGGGGCCGGACATGGGCGGTGGTCCGATCCGGCTGGTTTGCCGAAGCCAATGCCCCGATCCCAAGTTCAAGGAGGATCTTTGGGACCCGGACATGACCCCGGGGAATAATCATTTCCAGGCCATTCGCAAGGCAGTAGAGGCCAATAGCCTTAAATTCCGCAAAGTTGAGCCGGTACAGGAAGAGAATATTCCGGTTCTGAGTGAGCAGGCAGAAGATTCTTCGGAGCGCGAAGAGGCCGCAGCCGCCGCCGACCGTTCCCGCCTGGCGCAGTTGATTCGTGAGCAACGCCTGCGGATCAAGACCCTCCAGAGTGTCCACCGCGATGCGCTTTCGGATATCCAGCGAGAGCACCGGCTGGAGGTCCAGGGGTTACGCAGTGATATTGCGGATCTCGAGCAGAAATACGAACGCCAGCGCCTCAGTAATGAGCAGCTCAAGAAGCGACTTTCCGAAAGAAACGAGCAGTACCTCGCCATGCAGGAGCAGATGGCCGCGGTAGGTGAGGAGAAACAGCGGGAGGATTCAAACGCGGGTGCCGAGCTCCTGCTCCTCAGGGAGCAGCTGGAGCGGCGTCAGCGTGAACTCGAGCTGAGAGACGAGAAGATTGTCGCTCTCGAGGAAGAGAACCACGAGCTGAGAAACCGCGAACCTCCGGAAGACTCCATCATGGACCACCTGCAGCGCCAGGCGGTGTTCCTGGTGGCCTACCAGCCAGGCGTCGGTCACGTAACGCTGCCCTTCAAGGACATTGAGACCTACTTCAGCAACCCCACCGCCTATGCCGCGGAACGCTGCGGCATGAATGAACCCGCCTATCGTGAATGGCTGGATCACTATGAAAATCCTGTGTGCACCCACAAGGGCAATGATGGCAAACCCTGCGGTGAGCCTATCCTGCGGGTAAGCCAACCCTCGGAATTCCGCCCGGGCGTTGACGATCGGTGTGAGAAACACCAGGCCTGAGGTTCGAACTTTTTCAGTATCGGGGTGACTTTCGTTAAACTGTACGCCAGATTGTCACCGGGGTAACGGTTTCGTTGGTCCCCGCCGCATCCCGACATCACAGGAAACTTCATGGATCAGTTCAGGAACATTGGTGTAATTGGCCGAATGGGCAGTGTGAAAGTGGTTGAATCACTGCGCCAGCTCAAACAGTACCTGATCACCAACAATTACCACGTCATTCTTGAAGAAGACACAGCCAGCATGCTGCCAGGGCATGGCCTGCAGGTGGCCAGCAAAAAGCTTCTGGGCGAAATCTGTGATCTGGTCATCGTGGTTGGCGGGGATGGCAGCCTTCTGGGCGCCGCCCGGGAGTTGGCCAAGTCCAAGATTCCCCTGCTTGGGGTGAACCGTGGGCGGTTGGGCTTCCTGACTGACATTTCGCCGTCCGATCTTGAGGAGCGCCTGGGCAAGGTTCTGGAAGGCGAGTACATGGAGGAGACGCGGTTCCTGCTGGATGGCAATGTTGAGCGCAACGGCCAGCCCCTGGGGTTTGGTACGGCCCTGAACGATGTCGTACTGCATCCCGGTAAATCCACCCGGATGATTGGCTTTGACCTCTTCATCGACGGCCATTTCGTGTACAGCCAGCGTTCGGATGGCCTGATTGTCTCTACGCCGACAGGGTCTACCGCCTATTCGCTGTCTGCCGGTGGTCCGATTATGCACCCGAAGCTGGACGCCATTGTTCTGGTGCCCATGTTTCCCCACACTCTCAGTAGCCGGCCGATCGTTGTCGATGGCAAGAGTGAAATCAAACTGGTGATCGGGGAGACCAATGAAACCTATCCGCAAATCAGCTTTGACGGCCAGATGAACATTGCCTGCGCGCCAGGCGATATCATTCGCATTACCAAAAAGCCGTTCAAGATCCGGTTGATTCACCCCACAGACCATAATTTCTACGCCACCTGCCGTGACAAGCTTGGCTGGGCTAGTGAAATATCAGCGAGTTGATCATGGCTGCTACAAAACCGACCGCAAACCGCGGTTACGACATCATTGGCGACATTCACGGCTGTGCCAATACCCTGGCCCGATTGCTGGACCAGATGGGCTATCGGAAGATCAACGGGGTCTACCAGCACCCCCGTCGTCAGGCGATCTTCATCGGCGATATCATTGATCGTGGCCCACGCATCCGTGAAGCCCTGCACCTTGTGCGCGATATGGTGGAACATGGTTCGGCCCGAATTGTCATGGGCAACCATGAGTACAATGCCCTGGGTTACTGTACGCGGGCGCGCCCGGGCAGCGGCAAAACCTTCCTGCGCGAGCACAACGCGCGTCACGACCGCCTGATCCGCGAGACTCTCGAGCAGTTCGAAGCGCACCCCTACGAGTGGAATGAGTTTCTCGAGTGGTTCTACACCATACCGCTGTTCATCGACGACGAGGATTTCCGCGTTGTGCACGCGTGTTGGGATGGCGACCTGATCGAGAAATTCAAGCAGTCGCAGGGTGGTGCGTGCATTGATGAGGATTTCCTGCACGCCTCTGCCGCCATCGAGTCTTTTGCCGGGCAGGTTATGGATACCCTTTTGAGGGGGACGGATCTGCGGCTCCCCCGGGGAATGACCATCACCGGTCGGGATGGCTATGTGCGCGAGTTTTTCCGAACCAAGTTCTGGGCCGACGATCCTCATACCTATGCCGATGTTGTCTTCCAGCCGGACCCGTTGCCACCGGAAGTGGCAAGCCGCGTATTGACGGAAAGCGAGCGAAAGCAGCTGATCAGTTATCCTCTCGATGCGCCCCCGGTTTTTGTCGGGCATTACTGGATGGAAGGAGAGCCGGCGCCGCTCAAATCCAATGTCGCGTGCATCGACTACAGTGCCGTGAAGTACGGGCGGTTGGTCGCTTACCGAATGGATGGTGAGCGGGCACTTTCCCGGGACAAATTTGTCTGGGTTGATGTGGAAAGACCGGAGCAAGCGGATTATCCCAATAGCGAGGACAGTCTTGCACGCTAGACCGAGCGTTGTGGCTGAATCATTTCCGGAGGCGGAGTAAGCGGTGTACCGAGTCAAGCAATTGGATACCACGGTAAACCTGGCGGGTTTCAGCCGTTGGCTGAACGGCCAGGGTGTGACCCACCGCATCACGGAAGAGGGCGGGTTCCAGGTGCTCTGGCTGGAAGATCCCGCCCATGCGGAACCCGTGCTCTCGGCCCTTGACCGTTTTATGGCGGAACCGGAAATCAGGGAAGCGGTGGATCGTCAGAACCGCTCACCGGTGTTTGTTGGTGGCCGCTGGCAACCTTCTCCACGTCATGCGCCGCTGGTGCTGGGGATTATCGTGTTTGCCGTAACCATGGTCTGGCTCACGGCCATGGGGCAGAATGAGCTGGCGGCCAGCCTGATGGTGATCGACCCCCGGGATTACGACTGGAGCACCATGGCCGGCCGCATTGAAGCGCTGACAGCGACGCTGGCAAGCGGCCAGGTCTGGCGGCTGCTGACGCCGGATTTTCTGCACTTCAGCTGGACCCACATCATTTTCAATTCGGTCATGCTCTGGTTTCTGGGTAGCCAGATCGAGTGGTTTGATGGTCGCGCCCGGCTAATCATGCTGTTTGTGATCACCAGCCTGATTTCCAACGGCCTGCAGTATTTTGTCTCGGGTCCGCTGTTCGGTGGGCTATCGGGAGTGGTTTATGGGATTCTGGGTTATTGCTGGCTCAGCCAGCGATCGGCACCGAGGTTTCAGTTTCCACCTGCGTTGGTAACCTTTGCCGTTGCGTGGATGGTCATCGGATTTACCCCGCTGCCCGAAATGATCGGGCTCGGGCGTATGGCCAACGAGGCGCACCTGGGCGGGTTTGTTGCCGGCCTGGCCCTTGCGGTGGTTTTGCCCGTAAAAGGCAGAAGGGGCGCATAAAAAAGCCCCGCCAGAGGCGGGGCGTTAAAAGAGCTTTTAGCTCCTGATGAGAGAGACCAAATGATACGACCGTCGTCATTTGGTGAAGTAATGATAATCATTATCGTTTGATGCTGTCAAACGGTTCCGCCATATTTTTAATGAACGTTTTTTCAGGAGAGCGGGATGACTTACGAAGAACTGATCGAGCGACTGGATCCCAATGTCTACCGGAGCCTCCGGCAGTCAATTGAACTCGGCAAATGGCCTGATGGCCGAAAACTGACGCCCGAACAGCGTGAAATCAGCCTGGAAGCGGTGATCTACTACGAGAACCTTCACAACATTCCTGAAGAAGAGCGTACTGGCTACCTGGATCGGGGCAGCAAAGCCGGTACCGCCTGCGATCCTTCGGTGCAGCGCAAGCAGGATAAAGACGATATGGACCCCAGCCAGTTTGTCGAGGTCAAGTCTTGAGCGAACTGATTGATGTCACCGGCCGGCTCCGGAAAATGCCGGCGGAGGCCGGAAACCCGGTGGCCTATTCCATTGCCGTTGGCGATACCCGTATCCCTCTGAATGATCTGATCGGCAGGCCTTTGCGCCTGGATTTTGATGGCGTGATTCGCTGTATCCATTGCGACAGGAAAACCAACAAAAGCTTTAATCAGGGCTTTTGTTACCCCTGTTTCCGCAAGCTTGCCGCTTGTGACAGCTGCATCATGAGTCCGGAGAAGTGCCACTATCATCTTGGTACCTGCCGTGAGCCCGAGTGGGGTGAAACCCATTGCATGGTGGAGCATGTGGTGTACCTTGCGAACTCGTCGGGTCTCAAGGTTGGTATTACCCGGGCGTCCCAGGTGCCAACACGGTGGATTGATCAGGGGGCTGTTGACGCTATCCCGATGGTGCGAGTTGCAACGCGATACCTCGCAGGCCTTGTGGAAGTTGCCTGTAAGGCTCACGTCGCCGATCGGACCAACTGGCGGGCCATGCTCAAGGGCGATGTCCCGGAACTCGATCTGGTGGATGAGCGGCAGCGGATGCTTGGGCTGATATCCGACGACCTTGAGTCGCTCAGGCAGGCCCACGGCCAGGACTCCATTCGGGAAGTTGACGAGCAGGGGCTTGGCCTGGGCTATCCTGTCCAGGTCTGGCCAGCCAAGATCAAAACCCATAACCTCGACAAATCGCCGGAGGTCGAAGGCGTACTTGAGGGCATCAAGGGGCAGTACCTTATTCTGGATACCGGTGTGATCAATATTCGGAAGTTCACCGGTTATGAAGTCCGCTTCCGGGTCATGGAAGGCTGATAGCGCCTTTCCCGGCAAATCTTGTCATGCCTGTGGGTACTGTACGCCAGTGCCCACAGGCCGCGAATTCTGGAGAAAACCCATGCGTACCAGCCAGCCACAAACCATTTATCTGAGCGATTACAAGGTACCTGCGTATCTGGTCGACACTGTAGACCTGCGATTCGAGCTTTTTGAGGATGGCGCACGGGTGCACAGCACCCTCGAACTCCGCCGGAACCCGGAATCGGATGAGACGGCGGCGCCTCTGGAGCTCGATGGTGATAGCCTGACGCTCGAGTCTGTCGCTCTGAACGGCGCTGAGCTGGCCGCGGGTGATTATGAAGATCGGGGCGATCAATTGGTGGTTCGCTCGGTGCCGGAACAGTTCACTTTGACGGTCGTCACCTGGATCGAGCCGCAGAACAATACCCGTCTGGAAGGGCTTTACAAGTCCTCGGGCATGTTCTGCACCCAGTGCGAGGCTGAAGGGTTCCGCTGCATCACATTCTTCCCGGACCGCCCGGACGTGATGGCGCGTTTCCGCACTCGCATAGAAGCCAACAAGGACGCCTATCCGGTTCTCCTCTCCAACGGTAATGACGTTGAAAAAGGCGAGCTGGAAAACGGCCGTCATTTTGTTACCTGGGAAGATCCGTTCCCCAAGCCCTGTTACCTCTTCGCCCTGGTGGCCGGAGATCTGGTTGAGAAACGGGACACGTTTTCCACGTGCTCTGGCCGCGACATCGATCTGCGCATGTATGTGGAGCCCCGCAACGCCGAGAAATGCGATCACGCCATGGACTCGCTGAAGCGTTCCATGCGCTGGGATGAGGAAGTCTATGGTCGAGAATACGACCTCGATATTTTCATGATTGTGGCGGTAGACGACTTCAACATGGGCGCCATGGAGAACAAGGGGCTCAACATCTTCAACTCGTCCTGTGTTCTGGCCAGCCAGGAAACCGCTACGGACTTGGCGTTCCAGCGCATTGAGGCCATCGTCGCCCACGAATATTTCCACAACTGGTCAGGTAACCGGGTCACCTGCCGCGACTGGTTTCAGCTCAGCCTGAAAGAGGGCTTTACCGTTTTCCGGGATTCCCAGTTCTCGGCAGACATGGGTTCGCCGACTGTGAAGCGGATTGAGGATGTCACGCTGCTGCGTACCGCCCAGTTTGCTGAAGACGGAGGCCCGATGTCGCATCCGGTGCGGCCGGCTTCCTATATGGAAATCTCTAACTTCTACACCCTGACCATTTATGAGAAAGGTGCAGAGGTCGTACGCATGATCCATACCCTGCTGGGGCCGGACATGTTCCGCAAGGGCAGTGACCTGTATTTCAAGCGCCACGATGGCCAGGCCGTCACAACCGATGATTTTGTAAAAGCCATGGAGGATGCCTCCGGCCGTGATCTGAGCCAGTTCCGTCTGTGGTACGAGCAGGCCGGCACGCCGGTGTTGGCCATTTCGGACGACTTTGACGCGGAGACAGGTGTGTACCGCCTGACTGTTGAGCAAAGCATTCCGGATACCCCGGGCCAGACCAACAAAAAACCCCAGCACATCCCGTTTGCGCTGGGTCTGCTTGGACAGGATGGCCAGCCCCTGCCGTTGCAGCTTGAATCCGGAGATTCGGGTGCGCCGACGGAGCGGGTGCTTGAGCTGACCGAAGCCGTCCACACGTTCGAATTCCATGGCGTCGAATCCAGACCTGTGCCATCACTTTTGCGGCACTTCTCCGCGCCGGTTCGGGTTCGCTACAACTGGAGCCGAGAACAGCTGCTCTTCCTGATGAGCCATGATCCGGACGGTTTCAACCGCTGGGATGCGGGCCAGAGACTGGCCGTCGATGTCATCCAGTCACTGGTCGGAGCGCCGGACGATGCGGACATCGAACCAAGACTGGTTGAGGCTTATCGCAAGCTGATTTCCGACACCGATCTGGATCAGGCCCTGGTGGCGAAAATGCTACAGCTTCCTTCGGAAGCGTACCTGATTGAGCTTACCGAAAACGCCGATGTGCCAGCCATTCACCGGGCTCGTGACTCAGTGCTGCGGCACCTGGCCGGTGCCCTGAAAGGCGAGCTGATTGATTGCTACCAGCGCCAACAGAACAGTGGTCCCTACGAGGTGACGCCGGAGGCCATTGCCCGTCGTAGCCTGCGCAATACCGCTTTGGCCTGGTTGCTGATGATTGATGACGAGGAGGGTCGGGGCCTGGCTGTGAGCCAGTTGAACGCTGCTGACAATATGACCGATCGCATGGGTGCTTTGCGTGCGCTCGTCAATTCGGGCTTTGAGGCTGATCGCCGGCAGGCGCTTGATCACTTCTATGATCGGTTCCAGGAAGATCCGCAGGTTGTTGAACAGTGGTTCTCTGTGCAGGCGTCCAGTGATCAGGCCGGGCAGTTGGCGGACATCCGTAAGCTTCTGGAGCATCCGGCGTTCGACTGGAAAAACCCCAACAAGATTCGCTCTGTGGTGGGTGCGTTTGCGGGTCAGAATCTGGCTGCTTTCCACAAGCCTGACGGTTCTGGTTATGAATTCCTGGCGGATCAGGTCTGCCGCCTGGACGACAGCAACCCGCAGATTGCTGCGCGCCTGGTGACGCCGCTTACCCGATGGAGAAAGTTTGCGCCCGCGTACAGCGCTCAGATGAAATCTGCCCTGGAGCGTATTCGCGACAAATCCGGATTGTCCCGGGATGTTTATGAGGTGGTGCACAAGAGCCTCGCGGAGTGAAGCCAGATACAAAATCGCACTTTCGGTCGATAGACTTTAGTCTGGGATCGGGTAATCTGGAGTAAGGTCTGTAATTCCATCAGACGACAATAAAAAAGCCTCCGCAGAGGCTTCCAGACGCACTTAAGGTTTCACAATGATGTATAACAAAAATGCGATTCTCGGCGGCCTGCTGGCTTTCTCCGTGGCATCAGCGCCTGCGTGGGCGGCGGTCTCCGCCAGTGAAGCGGCCCGTCTGGGCCAGGAGTTGACACCCTTTGGCTCGCCCAAGGCCGGCAACAGTGCCGGCACCATCCCGGCCTGGACCGGAGGGCTGACAGAACCGCCTCCCGGCTATGAGGGCAGCGGACAGCACCACATTAATCCGTTCCCGGATGATGAAGTCCTTTTTACCATTACGCCTGCCAACATGGATCAGTATGAGGAGTACCTCACTGACGGTGTGAAGGCGATGCTCGAAACCTACCCGACCACATTCCGTGTGCCCGTTTACCAGTCCCGTCGTACCCATGCGGTCCCTGATTGGGTGGCTGAGAATACCCGTGAAAACGCGGTAAGCGCGGAGATTGTTGGCCAGGGCGAAGGCCTGGACGGAGCCTTTGGCGGTTACCCATTCCCGATCCTGCACGGCAATGACGAGCAGAAGGCCTGGCAGGCGGTCTGGAACCACCTGACCCGCTGGCGGGGCGTGAATATAACCCGTCGCTCCAGTGAGGTGGCAGTCCAGACCAACGGTGACTACTCGCTGGTTACCTCTCAACAGGAAGCCTTCTTCAACTACTACAACCCGGAAGGCGGTGAAGAAGATCTGGATAACGTGATCTTCTACTACCTGTCGTTTACCCAGTCACCACCCCGCCTTGCCGGTGGCGCCATTCTGATTCATGAGACCCTGAATCAGATCATCAATCCCCGGAATGGTTGGGGCTACAACGCCGGTCAGCGTCGGGTACGTCGGGCGCCAAACCTGGGGTACGACTCCCCGATTGCAGCGGCTGACAACCTCCGGACCGCAGATGATACCGATATCTTCAACGGGGCCCTGGATCGCTATAACTGGAATTACGAAGGCAAGCGGGAAATCTACATCCCCTACAACAATTACCGAATTGGGGAAAAAGGTCTTCCTTACGAGGAAATCCTCGGTATCTCCCATCTGAATCCGGACCTCACCCGCTGGGAGCTTCACCGTGTGCACGTGGTAGAAGCCACACTGAAAGACGGTGAGCGCCATATCTATGGCAAGCGCCGCTTCTATATCGACGAGGACAGCTGGAACACGGTTCTGCTGGATCAATACGACGGTCGCGGCGAACTCTGGCGTGTCACGATGGGGCTGCCGAAAAATTATTATGAACTTCCAGGTGTGTGGACGGTTCTTGACGTCTATCATGACCTTCAGGCCCGTCGTTATCATGTACTCGGTTTGGACACAGAAGAGGCCAATACCCGCGTGTTCACCAATGAGGTCCCGAACAAGCGTTACTTCTCGCCGGCTTCCCTGCGCCGCAGGAGTGTTCGCTAACGCACTGTTGGCCGAGGGATGCGTCCCCGCCCACAGGAAGTGGCGACCCGACATACCGGCAATCGTAAGGTTGCCGGTATGTTTACAGTTATTCCCGGCTTTGCCGGTCAGAGACACAGTTCAATACAACATAATAGGCAATCTGAATGGCTAAAAGGTTGATGTGCAAGACTCTGGGCGCTGCCTGCCTTGGACTTTCCATGGTCTGGTCTGCCCCTGCAGCGTTTGCGCTTGCAGATATCATCGAAACCCCGGCCCGGCCGACGGATCTGGCCCCGGAAAATCTTCTCACCGATGCGACCCGGGTTGGGGATCGCATTGTGGCCGTGGGAGAACGCGGCCATATCATCTACTCGGATGATGAGGGGAAAACCTGGGTTCAGGGTGAGGTACCTGTTTCTGTGACCCTGACAGGGATCGATTTTGGCTCCGACAGCCATGGCTGGGCCGTGGGCCACAGCGGCGTTGTCCTCCATACCAGCGACGCCGGGGCCACCTGGGACCTTCAGATTGACGGTATCCGCGCCATGGAACTGGCCATTGAGAGCCGGGAAGAGCAGATTGCCGCCATGGAGGAGCGCATCGAAGAAGCGCCCGAAGAAGAGAAAGAGGATCTCGAGTGGGCACTGGACGACCTTTACTTTGCCCTCGAGAACATTCAGGCGGATATGGACATTGGTCCAGTTAACCCGCTGCTGGATGTCTGGTTTGAAAACGAGAACCGCGGTTTTGTGGTAGGCGCTTACGGTATGTTCCTGCGCACCATGGACGGTGGTGAGACCTGGAAAGACTGGGCGCCAAGAATTGATAACCGGCAGAACTTCCATCTCAATGGCATTACCCGGATCACGGGTGGTGCACTGGTGGTCGTTGGTGAAGCCGGTCAGATACATGTCTCTGTAGACGGTGGTGAGACCTTTGAGCGCCGTGAGGCGCCTTATGAAGGCTCCCTGTTCGGTGTCATCGGTACAGGCCGGGTGAACGAGATGCTCGCCTTCGGCCTTCGTGGCAACATGCTGTTCTCTTCAGACCTCGGCAGAAGCTGGCGGATGGTCCCCAATTCAGCTGGGGCTACGCTCAACGACGGCGTCGTTTCGGAAGATGGTCGTATCACCCTGGTAGGTAATAGTGGTGCGGTACTGATGAGCACCAATGGCGCCGAAACCTTCCGCGAGCATTTCAGAAGTGATCGTGAAGGTGTCATGAGCGCGGTGCCTATCTCAGGAACAGACCTGCTGATTGTCGGCGAAGGTGGCGTAAAAATCACAGACGCCCGTGGAAGAAACCTTCAATAACGCCCTGATGTGGCAACAACCGAACGAATAATAGAGGGGCTTTTGAATGTCCAACCCTAAGCATGACAAGGGCGAGCACTATCTGACCACGCCCAAGGCCGAACCCTTTCTCGAAAGGCTGATCTTCAATAATCGGCCAATCATTCTCGTCGTCTTCGCCGTGTTGACGCTGTTTCTGGGGTATAACGCCGTCAAGATCCAGCCGGATGCCAGCTTCGAGCGAATGATTCCGCTTGAGCATCCCTACATTGTAAATATGCTTGAGCACCGGGATGATCTTGAAAACCTCGGTAACTTCGTTCGTATCGCCGTCGAGGTAGAAGAGGGCGATATTTTCACCCAAGAGTACATGGAAACCCTGAAGCAGATCACCGACGAGGTTTTTTATCTCAACGGCGTGGATCGTTCGGGTCTCAAATCCCTCTGGACGTCGAATGTCCGCTGGGTTGAGGTTACCGAACAGGGTTTTCAGGGTGGCACTGTCATACCGGACGGCTATGACGGCTCCCGGGACAGTCTGGAGAAGCTTCGCCAGAACGTTCTTCGTTCCAACGAAGTCGGGCGCCTGATCTCTGATAACTTCCAATCAACGATCGTTTACGCGCCGCTGTACGAGAAGAATCCGGAGACCGGTGAGGCTCTGGACTACGGCGAATTTTCCCGTCAGCTTGAAGAAAAGATTCGTGAAAAGTACGAAGAACAGAACCCGAACATCAAGATTCATATAGTCGGTTTCGCCAAGAAGGTCGGCGATCTGATTGAGGGGATTGGTTCTATTGCCTGGTTTGCAGGGATTACCATTCTGCTGACCACGCTGCTTCTGTTCTGGTACTCGCGGGCTATTGCCGGCACCCTGGTTCCTGTCTTTACCTCAATCATTGCAGTGTTCCTGCAGTTGGGTACGCTTCGGCTGCTGGGCTACGGGCTGGATCCTTATTCGGTGCTGGTGCCATTCCTGGTGTTTGCGATTGGTATCAGTCACGGCGTTCAGATTGTGAATGCCATGGCGGTTGAAGCTGCCAAGGGCTTTGATGCGGTGACCGCTGCGCGCCTGGCTTTCCGTGCTCTTTACATTCCGGGCATGCTGGCTCTGATTTCGGATGCCTTTGGTTTCCTGACCCTGTTCTTTATCGAGATCGACGTTATCCGGGACCTGGCTGTTGCCGCAGGTATTGGTGTGGCGTTCGTGATCTTCACCAACCTGGTTTTGCATGTATTGATTATGTCCTATGTCGGTATCTCCAAAGGGGGTATTCGTCACGTGCAGAATCACGGCGAAAAACAGGATCGGAAATGGCGTGTTTTGTCCTACTTCTCCCATCCGGGCGTTGCGCCAATTTCGTTGTTGATTGCTGTAATTGGTCTCGGTCTTGGTCTTTATTACAAGCAGGACCTGAAGATTGGCGACCTGGATCAGGGTGCGCCTGAGCTTCGTGCGGACTCCCGCTACAACAAGGACAATGCCTACATCATCAATAATTACTCGACCAGTGCGGATGTATTGGTGGTGATGGTCAAAACACCGGAAGAGCAGTGCACGCAGTATAATGTGCTGCGGGCCATGGATACTCTGCAGTGGGAGCTTCAGAACACGCCGGGCGTTCAGTCTTCGGTATCACTTGCAGATGTTTCCAAGATGGTGACCAAGGCTCTGAACGAGGGCAACTGGAAGTGGTATGAGATCTCCCGCAACCAGACCATTATCAATGCGTCCATTCGTGAGGCGCCTGCCGGGTTGATCAACACTGATTGCAGCCTGACGCCAGTACTGGTCTTCCTTGAGGACCACAAGGCAGAAACTCTGGAAACCGTCGTTGAGCGCGTCGAACAGTTTGCCGGGAACAACAGCACTGATGAGCACAGGTTCCTGCTAGCGGCGGGTAACGCCGGTGTCGAGGCCGCTACTAACGAGGTTATCTCCGGCGCCAAGGATAAGATGCTGATCCTCGTTTACAGTGTGGTGAGTTTGCTGTGCTTCGCGACCTTCCGTTCGATCCGTGCGGTGCTGTGTATCGTGATACCTCTGGGACTGACTTCGATCCTCTGTGAGGCAATCATGGCGGTATCCGGCATTGGTATCAAAGTGGCGACCCTGCCGGTTATTGCCCTGGGTGTCGGTATAGGTGTCGACTACGGCATTTATATCTACAGCAAGCTGGAGAAATACCTGCTTGAAGGCAAAACGCTTCAGGAGGCTTACTACGAGACCCTGCGCTCCACTGGTAAGGCGGTTATGTTTACCGGTGTGACTCTGGGTCTGGGTGTTGTCACCTGGATATTCTCGCCAATCAAGTTCCAGGCCGACATGGGCTTCCTGCTGTTCTTCATGTTCCTCTGGAACATGGTTGGAGCCATCTGGCTGTTGCCGGCCCTGGCCCGGTTCCTGCTGCGGCCGGATCAGATGCTTGCCAAGGCTCGAGCTGCGAAATAACATTCGCACCGACCTGCAAAAAAGCCCGCTTTGCGGGCTTTTTTGTTGTCTGGTCAACCGGTTAGCGAGCTAATCCATACTTTATTTATGGTGTGAAGTGGTCTATGTTTTATGGTGATCGTACGTCTTGCCCGCTCCCGAAGCGGGCGCCGAATTACAATGAACAGAAAAAAGGAAGAACTCACATGACACTGAAACTTAAAGCCTCCGCATTCGCTGTCGCTGCCGCAGTCAGCCTGGGCGCTGCTTCAACCTCCGTTTCCGCCCAGGAGCAGCGCTTCGTGACCATCGGCACCGGCGGTGTAACCGGCGTTTATTACCCGGCTGGCGGTGCTATCTGTCGTCTGGTGAACATGGACCGTAAAGAGCACGGTATTCGCTGCTCTGTGGAGAGTACCGGTGGTTCCGTCTACAACCTGAATGCCATCCGCCAGGGCGAGCTCGATCTGGCAGTTGCCCAGTCCGACTGGCAGTACCATGCCTACAATGGCACCAGCCAGTTCAAGGATGATGGTGCTAACAAAGATCTCCGCGCGGTCTTTTCTCTGCATCCGGAACCGTTCACTGTTGTTGCCAGCAAGGGCTCAGGCATCAAAACCTTTGAAGACCTGGAAGGCAAGCGGGTATCTGTCGGCAACCCCGGTTCAGGGCAGCGCGCCACTGCTGAAGTCCTGATGGATGAGATGGGCTGGACGCTGGACAAGTTCTCACTGGCTGCCGAAATCAAGGCCGCGGAGCAGTCCCAGGCCCTGTGTGACGGTAACATTGATGCCTTCTTCTACACGGTTGGCCACCCCTCTGGTGCAATCAAGGAAGCGACCACCTCCTGTGACAGTGTACTGGTTAACGTTGATAACGCTGCCACACAGAAGCTGATCGACGAAAACCCGTACTATCGTAAGGCAGTCATCCCTGGTGGTATGTATCGTGGCAGTGACGATGACGTTACCACCTTCGGCGTTGCGGCAACCTTTGTGTCATCCACTGATGTGCCCGATGACGTTGTTTACGCGGTTGTGAAGGCTGTTTTCGAGAACTTCGACAGCTTCAAGCGCCTGCATCCTGCATTTGCCAACCTGAACAAGGAAGAAATGGTCTCTGATGCCCTGAGTGCGCCTCTGCACCCGGGTGCTGCCAAGTACTACAAAGAAGCTGGTCTGATCGACTGATCTGCCTGCACTCCGTCACAGCGGGCTCAAGCCCGCTGTGACGCCCTTTCAGAGATTGATTTTTACGTACGGGACTAATTTATGGCGACGAGCGATCCGGCTAACGGAGCTGGTGCTGGTGGTAGCAGTAATGTAGACCAGATCCTGCAGACTGAAACCGGGGGCAGGGCGACCAGCGGATATGCTGCGGTTATTCTTTTTATCGTTCCCCTGGTGTGGTCGTTGTTTCAGCTCTGGATTGCGTCACCGCTGCCCTATATCTTCAATTTCGCAATCTTTAATTCCACGGAAGCGCGCTCGATCCATCTTGCGTTTGCCGTTTTCCTGGCGTTTTCTGCCTTCCCGATGATCAAGGGGCGGCATGTAAATATCGTCCCCATCTATGACTGGATTCTGGCGCTTGTTGCCGCTTTCTGCGCCTCATACCTCTACGTTTTTTACGAAGAGCTTTCAACGCGGCCCGGCGCGCCGATCACCCAGGATCTGTGGGTTGCGCTTATCGGTCTCGTGCTTTTGCTGGAAGCCACGCGTAGGTCGCTCGGGCTCCCGCTGACTATCGTTGCTGCGGTCTTCATCACATACTCGATTGCCGGCCCCTATATGCCGGATGTGATTGCCCATAAAGGCGTGAGCCTCAGTAAGCTGGCGTCGCACCAGTGGTTGGGCACTGAGGGCGTGTTTGGCGTTGCACTTGGGGTTTCCACGAGCTTCGTCTTTCTGTTCGTGTTGTTTGGCGCGCTGCTTGAGAGAGCAGGCGCCGGTAATTACTTTATTAAAGTCGCCTATGCCATGTTGGGGCATATGCGTGGTGGTCCCGCCAAAGCTGCGGTGGTTTCCAGTGGTTTAAGCGGCGTTATTTCCGGTTCGTCTATTGCCAACGTCGTCACTACCGGCACGTTCACCATTCCGCTGATGAAGCGGGTTGGTTTTCCGGCTACCAAGGCCGGCGCAGTGGAAGTGGCCGCATCAACCAACGGCCAGCTGACACCTCCCATCATGGGCGCGGCCGCTTTCCTGATGGTCGAATATGTGGGTATCTCCTACCTGGAGGTCATCAAGCACGCCATCCTCCCTGCGATGATTTCCTATGTGGCACTGATTTATATCGTGCACCTTGAGGCCTGCAAGCTGAACATGCAGGGCATTGAGCGTCTCAACAAGCCGACTCTTGCCCAGCGGATGCTGAATTGGGTCGTTATCCTCATCGGCCTGAGTGTGCTGACCCTGGTGGTGTATTACGGGATCGGCTGGACGAAAACGCTTTTCGGTGAAGCGGCGATGTGGGTGTTGGCACCTTTGCTGGTGCTGATCTATATCGGCCTGGTTGGCTATGCCACCCGATTTCCGGAACTCGAGGAAGACGATCCGGATAAGGACATGGGCGAATTGCCGCCGGTTGGCCCAACTGTAAAGACCGGGCTGTACTTTCTTCTGCCCGTTGTAGTGCTGGTCTGGTGCCTTACTGTTGAGCGTTTCTCGCCACAGCTGTCGGCGTTCTGGGCCACGCTGTTCATGATTTTCATTGTTGTTACACAGCGACCGTTGAAGGCCTTTTTCTACAAGCACGGCAACTTCCTCACTGCGTTCAAGGATGGCGTGTTTGATCTTGCGCATTCGCTCGCCACCGGTGCCCGAAACATGGTGGGTATTGGCGTGGCAACTGCCACCGCCGGTATCGTGGTGGGTACGGTTACCCTGACCGGTATTGGCCTGGTGATGACCGAATTTGTCGAGTTCCTGTCTGGCGGCAACCTGCTGCTGATGCTGATCTTCACGGCCATTATCAGCCTGATCCTCGGCATGGGTTTGCCGACCACTGCCAACTACATCGTTGTGTCCACGCTGATGGCGCCGGTAATCGTCACTCTGGGCGCCCAGAATGGGCTGATCGTGCCGCTGATTGCGGTGCATCTGTTTGTGTTCTACTTTGGCATTCTGGCGGACGATACGCCGCCCGTGGGGTTGGCGGCTTATGCCGCCGCTGCCATATCCGGCGCCGATCCCATACGAACGGGTATCCAGGGCTTCACCTACGACATCCGTACGGCGATCCTCCCGTTCATGTTTATTTTCAATACCCAGTTGTTGCTCATTGGGTTGACCGGATGGTTTGACCTGCTGGTTACGATCTTCAGTGCAGTCACTGCGATGCTGGTCTTTTCCGCGGCCACGCAGGGGTTCTGGTTTACCAAGAGCTATAAGTGGGAATCGCTGTTATTGCTGCTGATTACGTTCACCATGTTCCGGCCCGGCTTCTGGTGGGATATGGTTTACCCGCCCACGGCAGATCGGCCCGGCGCCGAGATCATGGAGTATGTTGAGGATGTGCCAGCAGACAAACCGATTGTCCTGAAGGCTTCCGGGATGACGATTGACGGCGACGAGGTGACCACCTATGTGCGGCTTGAGATTCCCGCTGGCGACACGCCCGAGCAACGTCTGATGGACGCCGGCCTTGAACTCAGCCCGGATGGCGAAAAGATGGCGGTAGACTTCGTTGGTTTCGGTAGCCCGGCGGAGGATGCTGGCATCCAGTTTGGCTGGACCATCGATGCCGTGCAGGTTGACCTGGAACGGCCGCCAAAAGAGCTGATGTTCATTCCTGCTCTGGTGTTACTCGGCCTTCTGGCGTTTGGTCAGTTGCGTCGGCGGGCCAGGGAGGAAGCCGCCGGCCAGCCAGCCTGACGCCACACCTGTCCGTGCAAACCCGGCATTAACCTGCCGGGTTTTTTTCTGTTAGACTTCGCCTCGAAGCGGCCCGCGGTTTGTATCGCGCCGTGCCGTCACCATGTGGTCTCTGGTATAGATCACCGCTGAGTAACCAACAGGAGCCTTTCATGCCCGTCGTAACCCTGCCCGATGGTAGCCATCGCAGTTTTGCCGAACCCGTAACCGTTCATGATGTCGCCGCCGATATCGGCGCTGGCCTTGCCAAAGCCGCCCTTGCCGGAAAGGTGGATGGCCAGCTCGTGGACACCAGTTATCGCATCGAAAACGATGCCGAGCTGGCAATCGTCACCGAGCGTGATGAAGACGGCGTTGATATCATTCGCCATTCTACGGCGCACTTGATGGCCATGGCTGTCCAGGAACTGTTTCCAGGAGCCCAGGTCACCATTGGCCCGGTTATCGACAATGGCTTCTACTACGACTTCAAGTACGACCGCCCGTTCACCAATGAGGATCTGGCGCGGATCGAGAAGCGGATGGAAGAGCTCTCCAAACAGGACTTGCCGGTTTCTCGCTCCATCATGTCCCGCGATGAGGCGATCAAGCTCTTTGAGGATATGGGCGAAGAATACAAGGTCCGTATCATTCAGGACATTCCCGGCGATGAGGACCTTTCATTTTACAGCCAGGGCGATTTTATCGACCTGTGCCGCGGTCCCCACGTTCCCAGCACCGGCAAGCTGAAGGCCTTCAAACTGACCAAGGTGGCCGGCGCGTATTGGCGTGGCGACACCAGCAATGAGCAGCTTCAGCGCGTGTACGGAACCGCCTGGGGTAACAAGAAAGATCTCAAAGCCTATTTGCACCGTCTGGAAGAGGCCGAGAAGCGGGATCACCGGAAGGTCGGCAAGAAGCTTGGCTTGTTCCATATGCAGGAAGAAGCACCGGGCATGGTTTTCTGGCACCCGGATGGCTGGTCGCTGTATCAGGAAGTTGAGCAATACATGCGCCGCAAGCAGCAGGAGCATGGCTACAAGGAGATCAAGACACCACAGGTGGTGTCACGGACCCTGTGGGAGAAGTCAGGGCACTGGGACAAGTTCAAGGACGACATGTTCACCACCGAGTCGGAGAAGCACGACTACGCCATCAAGCCCATGAACTGTCCCTGCCACGTGCAGGTCTTCAACCAGGGTCTGAAAAGCTACAAGGATCTGCCCCTGAGACTGGCGGAATTCGGCTCCTGCCACCGGAACGAGGCCTCCGGGGCGCTGCATGGACTGATGCGTGTTCGGGGCTTTACCCAGGACGATGCCCACATTTTCTGCGAAGAAGATTCTATTCAGCAGGAAGTCTCGGCATTTATTGAAATGCTGCACGAGATCTACACAGACTTCGGGTTTACCGAAATCCTGTACAAGCTCTCAACCCGTCCGGAAAAACGGGTTGGCTCCGATGAGGTCTGGGACAAGGCGGAAGCCGCCCTGGAAGAAGCGTTGAATCGCGAAGGGGTAGACTGGGAATTGCTGCCAGGCGAAGGCGCCTTCTACGGACCCAAAATCGAGTTCTCGCTGAAAGACTGTATCGGACGGGTATGGCAGTGTGGCACTATTCAGGTGGACTTCTCGATGCCGGGTCGTCTGGGTGCGCAGTATGTTGCCGATAATTCCGAGCGGAAGACCCCGGTCATGCTGCACAGGGCGGTATTGGGATCCTTTGAACGTTTTATTGGTATCCTGATCGAGGAATACGAAGGTGCATTCCCGACCTGGCTGGCGCCGACTCAGGTGGCTATCCTCAATATCACCGATAATCAGCGTGATTATTGTCAGAATCTGGCGAAAAAGTGGGATTCTTTGGGCTATAGGGTTAATGCTGACTTGAGAAACGAGAAGATCGGCTTTAAAATCCGCGAGCATACTCTTAACAAGGTTCCCTACCTTGTCGTTGTCGGTGACAAAGAAGTCGACAACAACGCCGTTGCGGTGAGAACCCGCAAGGGCGAAGATTTGGGAACTTTATCGCTTGAAGCGTTTGAGCAATTCTTAAGTGAAGATGTTGAACGCAAGGGCAAAACAAAGACGGAGATCTGATTATTAAACAGCGAGCGAATCGGGGTGGGCGCACACCAAAGGCGCCTATCAATGAGAATATTGACGCAACCGAAGTCCGACTGATTGACGCAGAAGGCAATCAGGTCGGTGTAGTACCAATAGAGGATGCTCTCAAGCAAGCAGAAGAGGCATCTCTTGACCTGGTCCAGGTTACGGATTCCGATCCGATCGTCTGTAAGATAATGGACTACGGCAAGAAAATCTTCGACGAGAAGAAGGCCAAGGCGGCTGCCAAGAAAAAGCAGAAGCAGACGCAGGTCAAAGAGCTTAAGTTCCGTCCAGGAACTGAAGAAGGGGATTATCAGGTCAAACTACGCAACCTGGTACGTTTCCTTGAAAACGGGGACCGCGGCAAAATCACTATCCGCTTCCGTGGCCGTGAGATGGCACACCAGGAAATTGGTATGCAGCTCATGCAGCGCATAGAAGCAGATATTGAAGAGCTTGCCCAGGTAGAGATGCGGCCGAAAATGGAAGGCCGGCAGATGACCATGGTTGTGGCGCCCCGCAAGAAGAAGTGAACCTGATCGGGTGCTTGTCCCCCGCGCATGCGGGGGATTTGTCGTTCAGGGGCACATTATTGTTTATTTAAAAATAGAATGCGGAGTTTTAAAAAATGCCTAAGATGAAAACCAAAAGCGGAGCCACCAAGCGGTTCAAGAAAACCGCCACCGGCTTCAAGCACAAGCAGTCCTTCACCAGTCACATCCTGACCAAGAAGAGCCCGAAGCGTAAGCGTCAGCTGCGCGGCACCAAGCTCATCGCCAAGTCGGATGTTGCATCTATCAAGCGTATGACCGCGTGCTGATCCAGCCGCGAGTATCATTCCTTAGAAAGTACAGGTAGAAGGATTAAAGTATGGCTCGTGTAAAACGTGGTGTGGTCGCACGCCGTCGTCACAAAAAGATTCTCAATCAGGCCAAAGGTTACTACGGCGCTCGTAGCCGGGTATTCCGTGTAGCCAAGCAAGCGGTTATCAAGGCCGGTCAGTACGCCTACCGTGACCGTCGTAACCGCAAGCGTGCTTTCCGCGCTCTGTGGATTGCCCGTATCAATGCTGGTGCCCGCGCTAACGGTCTGTCTTACAGCCGTCTGATCGCTGGTCTGAAAAAGGCTAACGTTGAAATCGATCGTAAGGTTCTGGCCGATCTGGCCATGAACGAGCAGCAGGCGTTTGCCGCTGTTGTTGAGAAGGCCAAAGCGTCCCTGTGATCGCTTAGCTCTTTCATCGATTGCTGATCGATATGGGCGTCTCATGATTTCATGACGGCGCCTCCTGATAGGGGAAGGGCACGCTCTTCCCCTATTTTTGTTTTTGAAGTTACGTTTTTAAGCACTTCCATTTCTGGTTTGGAGCAGGGTCAATGGAAAACCTGGAGCAACTGGTTCAGGACGGGCTGGCAGCAGTTGATAGCGCCGACAGCCTGCAGGCACTTGATCAAATTCGTGTTGAGTATCTTGGCAAGAAGGGTGTGATTACCCAGCAGGCGAAAACTCTGGGCAAGCTTTCTGCTGAGGAGCGCCCTGCCGCCGGCCAGAAAATCAATGAAGCCAAGGGGCAGGTCGAAGAAGCCATCAATGCCCGGCGAAGCGATCTTGAACGTGCCGCCATCGAGCAGAAACTTGCCAGTGAATCCATTGATGTGACTCTGCCTGGCCGTGGTCAGGACCTGGGTGGATTGCACCCGGTTACCCGCACCCTCCAGCGGATCGAGCATTTCTTCGCCCGGGCCGGCTATACCGTCGAGCAGGGGCCCGAGATCGAAGACGATTACCACAACTTCGAGGCCCTCAACATCCCTGGCCATCACCCTGCTCGCGCGATGCACGATACGTTCTATTTTAACCCGGGCACCCTGCTGCGAACTCACACTTCGCCGGTACAGATTCGAACCATGGAAGCGGGCAAGCCACCATTCCGGATGATCTGCCCGGGCCGGGTTTACCGCTGTGATTCGGATATGACGCACACCCCCATGTTCCACCAGGTGGAGGGGTTGCTGGTCGAGAAAAATGTCAGCTTCGCGGATCTCAAAAGTACTGTTGAAGAATTCCTGCGAGTGTTCTTTGAGCGGGACCTTCAGGTCCGCTTTCGGCCCTCCTATTTCCCGTTTACGGAGCCCTCCGCAGAAGTGGACATTGAATGGGGTCGGGAAGCCGATGGCAGCATCAAGTGGCTTGAAGTCATGGGTTGCGGAATGGTGCATCCCAAGGTGTTTGAATATTGCGGAATCGATGCCGAGGAATACCGTGGCTTCGCATTCGGTCTGGGGGTAGAGCGCCTGGCCATGCTTCGCTACGGCGTGAACGATCTGCGTATGTTTTTCGAAAATGATCTGCGCTTCCTGCGCCAGTTCCGTTAACCGGCAAGATCACGGCATCCAATCAAACAGGCATAACCGCATCAGGACAAGGCAATAACCATGAAATTCAGTGAACAGTGGCTGCGCGAGTGGGTTAACCCGCAAATCGATACCCAGGAATTAATGGACCAGATCACCATGGCAGGTCTGGAAGTGGACGGTTTCGAGCCGGTGGCCGGTCAATTCAGCGGCGTGGTCGTTGGAGAAGTTCAGTCAGTAGGGCCACATCCTGATGCAGACAAGCTGCGGGTTTGCCAGGTCAGTGATGGTGCCTCCGAGGTTCAGGTGGTCTGTGGCGCTCCCAATGTCCGTGAAGGTATGAAGGTTCCTTTTGCCGTGGTGGGGGCGGTTCTGCCCGGTGATTTCAAAATCAAGAAGGCCAAGCTTCGCGGTCAGCCTTCTGAGGGCATGCTTTGTTCCGAGTCAGAGCTTGGGCTCTCCGATAATCACGATGGCCTGATGGAGCTCCCGGCGGACGCACCGGTGGGGCAGGACGTGGCCGATTACCTGAAGCTGAACGATGTCACCATTGATGTGGATCTGACTCCGAATCGCGCCGATTGCCTGTCTATCAAGGGTATCGCCCGTGAAGTGGGTGTTCTGAACAGCATGCTGGTCAACAGCCCGGCAATCGAGCCCGTGGAATCGGTGCACTCTGAAGTGCCTGATATCCGGGTGGAGGCGCCGGCAGGCTGCCCGCGGTACCTTGGCCGTATTCTGCGCAATGTGAACCTGCAGGCGGAATCGCCCCTGTGGATGCAGGAAAAGCTTCGCCGTTCAGGTATTCGCTCCATTGATGCCGCCGTGGATGTCACCAACTACGTCATGCTGGAACTAGGCCAGCCCATGCACGCCTTCGATCGTGACGAAATCCAGGGCGGGATCGTTGTCCGCATGGCGCGAATTGGTGAAAAGCTCGTTCTGCTGGATGGTCAGGAGGTCGAGCTCACCCAGGGAACGCTGGTGATCGCGGATCATGAGAAGCCGATTGCCATTGCCGGTGTCATGGGCGGTGAGCATTCCGGAGTCAGTCCGAAAACGCGGGACCTGGTGCTGGAATCCGCTTACTTCGATCCGATTACGCTGGCGGGCAAGGCTCGTCACTATGGTTTGCACACTGACGCATCGCACCGGTTCGAGCGAGGTGTTGACTACAAGTTGGCGCGGGATGCGATGGAGCGGGCCACCCGGTTGCTGATGGACATCGTTGGTGGTGAGCCTGGCGAAATCGTCGAAGTTGCCAGCGATGAGGATATTCCCGAGGATCGGGTTGTCGACCTGCGATCCCGCCGGCTTAACGATGTTCTGGGTATGGAAATTGATCGCACCACCGTCGAGGAGATCCTGACCAGGCTCGGCCTGCGGGTGGAAAAGCTCCTGAAAGACGGCTGGCGTGTCAGTGTGCCCAGCTTCCGCCCGGACATCTCTATTGAAGAAGACCTGATCGAGGAAGTCGGTCGAATTTATGGCTACAACAATCTGCCTGTAACCGAGCCTACGGGCTCACTCGGTCTGCGCCCGGAGCAGGAAGCTGTTCGCCCGGTATCGGCCATCCGCAACTTCTTTGTGGATCATGGGTACCAGGAGGCGGTGACCTACAGCTTTGTCGATCCTAAGGTTCAGCAACTGGTGGACCCCGATCGTCAGGGCATCGCGCTGGCCAATCCGATTTCTTCGGATCTGTCGGTGATGCGTACCAGCCTCTGGAGTGGCTTGTTGAAAACCGTGGCCCATAACCAGAATCGCCAGCAGCCGCGCATACGTCTGTTCGAAACCGGTCTGCGCTTCCTCCAGGAGGGCGAGCGGATTGATCAACAACCGATGTTGGCCGGTGTGGTGGTTGGCAGCCAGTATCCTGAAAACTGGGCAAACGGTCGCAGAACCGCGGATTTCTTTGATGTAAAAGGGGATTTGGAGAGTCTGTTCAGTCTGCTGGGCATTGAGATCCATTTTGTTGGCAGCCAGCATCCTGCGCTGCACCCGGGACAGACTGCAGAACTCATGCGCGACGGCGAGCACGTGGGCTGGCTGGGGACTCTGCATCCACAAGTTCAGAAAAATCTTGAACTTAATGGCACGATCCTGATGTTTGAGCTATTCTTGAATTCAATCGTTACCGGATATGTGCCTAATTTCAAAGAAATTTCAAAATTCCCGGAAGTTCGTCGGGATTTGGCTATTATTATCGGAAGCGAGGTAGCGTTCGCCGATGTGGAGCGTGTAGCGAGAAAGCATGCCGGCGAGCAGCTGACAGCGTTGCGTGCGTTCGATGTCTATGAGGGCGAGAGTCTGGGTGAGGGTAACCGAAGCCTGGCTCTGAGTCTGTTCTGGCAGCACCCCGAACGTACATTGAACGAGGATGAAGTGCATTCGCTCTTCAACGGTGTGATCGACGCATTGAAAGAAGAGCTGGGGGCAACACTGAGGAGTTGAGAGATGGCGGCTTTGACGAAAGCGGAAATGGCGGAGCGGTTGTACGAGGAATTGGGCCTGAACAAACGCGAAGCCAAGGAAATGGTAGAAGCTTTTTTCGATGAGATCAGAGGCGCTCTCAGCCACAACGAGCAGGTGAAGCTGTCGGGTTTCGGTAACTTCGATCTGCGGGACAAGAAGCAGCGGCCGGGACGGAACCCGAAAACCGGTGAAGAGATTCCGATCAGTGCACGGCGTGTCGTTACGTTTCGCCCGGGACAAAAACTAAAGCAAAAAGTAGAAGCGTATGCTGGAACCCAGTCATAACAACGAACTTCCCACCATTCCGGGGAAGCGTTATTTCACCATTGGTGAAGTAGCGGAGCTGTGTGCTGTGAAAGCACACGTCCTGCGGTATTGGGAGCAGGAGTTTCCGCAGCTGTCGCCGGTAAAGCGTCGGGGCAACCGTCGGTACTATCAACGGGCGGACGTTATTACCATCCGCCAGATTCGTAGCCTTCTCTATGACCAGGGCTACACTATCGGTGGCGCGAAGCAGAAGCTGAGCAGTCACGAGGTGAAAGACGATACCTCCCAGTACAAGCAGCTGATCCGGCAGATGATTACAGAGCTGGAAGAGGTGCTCGAGGTTCTCAACGCGCCGGTCAAATAATGCTTCCGAAGCTTTGAAGAAAAAACGGGATAGCGAGAAGCTGCCCCGGTTTTTTTATGCCTGCAGGTTTATTGCTTCTTGCAGGTCTTGATGCCCAGAATTGAATAGGCGGGGCAGTTGCCCACTGCGGCAGTGGCCAGAGGAACGATGCCAATCCAGCCCCAGGCGGTTTGTGGGCCCACAAATACGAGCGCCAGAAGTACAATGCCGACAATGGCGCGTATGATACGGTCCGCAGATCCCATATTGATGCTCATGATCCATTCTCCTTGGTTGATTTGAGGCAGTAAGGCCACTCTAACGCCTGCTCCCGGGCTGTTCAGTGATAAAGTCACACAAGGAAAAGCACTGGATAAGCTAGTCTCGTTAACTATGGAAAAACTGACGTTGCAACACAGCATTCTTGAAACATTGCCGGAATCCCTTCGGCGGGACGCTCTGAACGGACTGCAGGCGATTCAATTTGAGCATGGAAAGGTGCTTTTTAGAGCGGGAGATCCGTGTCAGGGCCTTCCACTGGTGCTCCATGGCAGTGTAAAGGTTCAGATGACAGGGCTGTCGGGGAATAGCATCGTCCTGTACCGGATGGGCGCGGATGACATTTGCACGCTCTCGATCGGGTGCCTGATGACCGGTGACGGCTTTCGCGCAGAGGCCGTGGTTGAGGAGGATGCCAAAGTGTTGATGGTGCCCAGGGGGTTGTTCGATCGGCTCATGGACCAGTCCGCCGATTTCCGGCTGGGCATAATGGAGTCTTACGGTCGCCGCCTGAACGATCTGATGCTGCTGGTGGAGGAGGTTGCGTTCAGGCGAATGGACGAACGACTTCTTCACTGGCTTGAGGCAAGAGCCGGGCACCGCGCAATCACCATCACCCACCAGGAGCTTGCCATTGAGCTCGGCACAGCGAGAGAGGTGATAAGCAGGCTGCTCAAAGAGCTTGAGCGAAAGGGCAGGTTGCGTCTCGCGCGCGGCAAAATTGAATTTACGGGTTCGTTTGCCGAGTAAGTGCCTATAACAAAAAGCCCGGACCTTTCGGCCCGGGCTTTTTGTCGGAATCTGGTCGGGACGGTAGGATTTGAACCTACGACCCCTTGCACCCCATAAAGGTACATGGCCATCCAATAGGGTCTAATCCAATCCACCCCAAAAGCCTTTCTCGCTGATTTAATTGATTTTTCCATTTTGTGTTTTCTAACGGAATCCAATACCATCCAGTTTAAGCGATCGAGAAACGGTGACCAAACGGTGACGAGAATCCGGCCTCAACTAAGTGGATGGTAATGGGAACGATTACAGATAAGCAGATGAACTCCAAGCCAGGCAAGTCTGTCTGGTTGACTGAGGATGCTCCAAGAGGCTGTGGGCGTTTTATGGCTCGTATTCTGAAAAGCGGAGATAGGCTGTTTTACTTCCGATATACCAATTCGCAAGGTGAACGGGTTTTCCTCCCTGTAGGCAACTACGACCAGTCAGGTAAAGATGGCTTAACCTTGCGCGAAGCGCGAACGAAGGCCGGTGAGCTATCTCGCTTATATCAGGCTGGCATTCGGGATTTGAGGGAGTATTTGGAAGCGGAGGAAGATGCACGTAAGGCCGCACATGAGGCGGAGATGGCCAGGCTGCTGGCTGAGCGAGAGGCCGCAGAAGCAGAAAAGGCACGCCAGGCCGCCCGTAAGACAGTGAAAGAGCTTTTCGAACATTGGGCGGATATTGACCTTAAAAACCGGAAAGATGGCGGTGCAGAGGTTCGTAGGCTCTTTGAAAAGGACGTGCTTCCTAAAATTGGTCAGCTTGCGGTTGAAGACGTCAAAAAGGGTAATGTCACAGAGGTCGTCGATGCGCAGCTTAGTCGCGGTGTGACCCGCATGGCGAAGCTAACACTGAGCCTAATCCGGCAGATGTTTCGTTTTGCAGTTGATCGAGATTTGATCGAGTACGACCCCACAGCCAGTATCCGAAAGTCAAAAATTGGAGGCAAAGAGGTAGAGCGCGACAGGGTGCTGACTGATGATGAAATAAAAGCATTGGCTAACCAGATTCCCGATGCGCAAATGCTGCCTTCCACCTCAATCGCTATCTGGATCATGCTGACAACCTGTTGCAGAATCGGTGAGCTGATTAAAGCGAAGTGGGTCGATGTGGATTTAAAACAGGGAGTTTGGAAGATTCCTGCGGAAAACAGTAAGAATGGTAAGCCGCACGAGATTGCTTTATCCAGTTTCGCTGTGGCTTGGTTTAAAGACTTGGAAAAGCTATCCGGGGATTCTCGATGGTGTTATCCGAACTCATCCGATACCGGCCCAGTCTGTCCCAAATCAATCACTAAGCAAATTCGTGATCGACAGCTTCCCACCGGTAAAGAGCCAAATAAGGGGCGAAGCTCAAAAGCTCAAGCACTCGTTCTTTCGGGTGGAAAGTGGACCCCACATGATCTCCGGCGAACAGGGGCAACAATAATGACCGCGCAGGGAGTGATACCCGAGGTGGCTGAACGTTGCCTCAACCATACTGAAGAGAATAAAGTGAAACGAGTGTACCAGCGTCACAGTTATGGCCCTGAAAAGAAAGAAGCTTGGGATTTGCTGGGCGCTCATATACGGAAACTCTTTCACATCGGCATAGGTAATTGAACAGTGCATTCGTCAGCGGGTGATCCAAGCTATAAGAGCCAGGAAGATCTGGCTGACGTTGAATATCTCAAGAAATTATGGGACGAAGAAAAAGGTAGTTTCTTCGATGCATTGGCTGAGGCGAAGACAGGCGTGTGGACGTATTGTCCTCCACACTACCGAGTTTATATGAAGACTCTTTACCTTGATCGACAAGGTAAGGTTATTACTTGCACTTACTGCGCATTGGACGTGTTCAATCCCCTGATTAAATTAGAAGCCTCCACACTCACGGATATTGAGAAAAACGGCAAAGCGAGAGTATCGTGGTCTGAGGGAGTTGCAGACGCGAGTTATAATAAAGTTATTGTTAATGTTAATTACAGTGATGGTGACGAGAAAAGAACTTCGATTGAAATAACAGCCCCAATGCCTGTAATTACGAGAGGAAACACTGACTCTTTTAGTGTTCGGTCATTCGGTAATCGGTATTACTCATCGAAACAACTGTATGTTTTCTCGGAGTTTAAGGTGGGAGAACAGCCTGGAGGTTCGGTAAAGTTATTAGATGAGATGTCCTTCGATGTCACTCTCGCAGACTTGTGGGTCGCAGAACGAGAGGCTGATATTTTATCCGGTGGATCGTATTTTAGTAAAAGGCAGTTAAAAGATATACTTTCAAGCGATTGGGTTAGTAGGTCAGTGAAAGATTTGAATAGGATTGCTTTTGAATATAAGGCCTATAACGAAGAAGGCGATAGAAAAGGAATCTCAAAAGAAATAATCAAGGAAGAGCTTTCCGTATACTTGCGCATAAGAAACAAGCAAAAGTTGAAGAGTGCCTTTGATATCGCAGTCGGCACTTGGTCAGCTTACCGAAAGGGAATATTTGGTGATTCTAAGGATGGACGGATAAATCTATTAGATATCGTTAATAGGTTGGTAGAAATCGACCATGACGCGAGTTTACACAACCGCAACCGGTCGTATTATGCTCAAAAAAATGCTTGCCCAGAATTTGATGAAGCTTTTGAAAATAGGCGCCAAGATGCTGGAGCCTTTTGGGTTTGGGTGGAAAAAGAATTGAGTGTTTTTACGACCAAAAAATGGGGAGCAATCTCGAAACACATTAGTGAGTTTATAAGGAACTAGGCTTATTTCCTGATTAAATTTTGGGTCCTGGACTTCTATATTAAATAGGTAGTCATTTTTTCCTTTTTCTGCCACGTTTATCTTTTTCTTTTGGCATCATTCCTCGAAAGAAAGTCCGATGGCCTTGATTGTTCAAAGCATTCAAAGAGTAGTCTGTTTTTGCTAAATAGTAGGCCGCGAATTTAAGATTGTCGATTTTGTCGAGATCCCAGTGCTCTACACGTCCAATTCCATAATATTTATAGCCCGAAGGGTCGGTTGCGTTGCAATTGTGGTATCCTCCTTGACCCTTTGTTACCTCGTGTTTCCAGTGTTCTCCAATCATTTTGGCTAAGGTGACGTGTTTCTGATGCTTTGATCCATCGAAAAAAAGCATAACGTGAAAATGATAACCACGATAATGTCCATGCTCCAGTTTCCCTATAAAGCCTTCCGGATTAGGTATTTTTTTAGACTCTCTCAAATCTCTGCGGAGTCGGCTCCAAAATCCTGTCATGTCGTTAAGTAAATCACTAATGAAGTTGACTTTGTATGGGTCGATCCTTAGACGTAGGTCAATTCTAACAACTACAATTCGTGCGTACTTTTTTAGATGAGCATCAATATATTTGGAGCAGCTATTTTCTCTTTTTAACTCTAATTTTCGGTTGCGCCTTATAATGCGCTTAAAATCTTTAGTCGAGGCGTAATCCTTTAACGACTGGTAAAAGTCGTTGAAAAATTTATTGTCATCTAAGTTTCCTGAAAGAAGTTTTTTTACATCCTGATCTATAACAAATGGTGATATAGTTGAAGTTTTTGCTGAAAAGAATGCCTCTACATAGGGGTTCATCCCATAGAGTGGGGCGTCAATAGATAATCCCTCCTCTGAGATACCCAGAAGTCTTACTATCTCTCGTTTGCTTGGTCGTGATAATGATTCTCCTTTGGCGATCTTTTTTGATAGTGTTGCTATATCATCTAGATCCTTGATGGTGTCTAATGATTCGTGTACGTATGTCATATTATCTCTGTCTCTCTCTATCTATTTATTTATGTATCTTCTAATAACGTAATAGAATAAGTACCAGAATTGAATTCGCTTGTTTACTGATGATACGGCCTGAATTCCGGGAAATTCAGACCGTTAAATTAGGCGTCCTCTTTATGCTGGAAGATTAGGCATCGTGTCGATTAGATGCCTGTTCTTCTCATCAACGAAAACTCGAATGTATCCGCTACATTCAAGGTATTCTAGCGCGTCCCTGAATTGCGCCGGTTTCCTCACTGCTGAAGGACAGTACTGCCTGGTGTGTCTCTTTGGGATATATCGCTGATTTCGGCTACGGACATTACTTGTTAGCCAATCGTTAAGAATCATGGCATTGACGACGTGACTCGGGGTGTGATCGAAAATCATCATGTATTCATTTGAGAAAAATACGCATATATGAACGGCGGCATCCAACGTTTCATAGCTGATATCACCGTTCTCGTTGTTCACAGCGTGTAATATCCCCGCCACCCGGACTATATTCTCCATGAGCTTGGATGCGTGATCCGTTGCATTGGCATAGATACCGCCAGGCCTCATATTGACCTCAATTTCGTTGCTGATAGCGACACATAGGTCTGCAGCACGATCACCTAATTTCAGGAGGTTCTTCATAGTCAGTCACCCTCGTATGCGAAGGATTTTTCGATCAGCTCGCGGATCCGCGTAAAATATTGCGCCGGCCCCGAGCTGGCTTTTTTGTCACGCGATATCTGTCTGTAACCTATCGTTGAAAGCGGTCCGCACACTAGGGTTCGTGCCCACAAACCTGCCGCTTTGGCTAGGTCAGATTTGCGGTCTCGATATTCTTGGAATGGGCCGGGCTGAATTGAGAGCAGGAAAGCCATCCGCTGCCCGCTGAGAGTGAAGGACTCAGAGGTTTTTCGTTCGACTTTAATGGGCATTCCACTCCAAGAAGAGTTCAGTGCTGACATCCCAGGAGTGACCAACTGGTTGAGGGTACCCGTTCCCTCGTCGGCCAGGACGCAAACGTTTTTTGTGTTCTGATGCATTCCCTTAAGTAAGCCCTGCACAGTTGTGTCGTCGTAGATCGTCTGGCGCCCTCGCGGTTTGGGTGGTTCATTTTGCAGGTGGTCGTAGTAAAGATGACGAACTTTTTCAGTCTTTGGGCTAGTCATCTGTATTCTCCTCATTCATGGCTAGGACAATGTCGCGTTCGATTGCTTTGCTGAGTCTTTTTTTCAACTCCTTGCGGTGAATCTCCCAAATCTGGAAGTCTCGTTGCCACTGTAATATCCGTTTTTGGTGCTCCTTTTCCGCCGCTATCTCTGCCTCTTGAATTGGTTTAAAGAAGTAATTGATTAAGCTTGATTTCCTCTCGCCAGAGTCGGCGATCAATAGTCCATAAAGCGACAGGGATGTTTGCCCTCCCGCTGGTCGTTCAACGTCGTACAGGGATTGAGTCGCAGTTGAGGCCGCAACAAGACATACAAGTAGTGTTAAGGGAGGAGGAGCTTGTACCTCTTTGAGCGCCTCATTGACGGCATCTCCGATCAGGCCCAACCGCGACAGGTCTGGTAGTCCGCTGTAACGTTCAAACAAAGTTTGCTGCCCCGGTATTGCGGCCAAGCGTCTCGGAAATTTTTCATTCTGTTGCATAGGCATCACCCTTATTTTGTGAGGTCATTTACATCTTGATTTCTCAATCTGGAGCTCCATCCAAACTTCGATCTCATCTTCGATCCACGCCACTGCTCCACCTCCGATCCGGATTTGTTTCGGAAAAGCTGCGTCGTAGTACTTGGAGCTCTTCTTGAGCCGGTTATAGATTGATGCGCGAGACAGGCCGGTTTTTTCGATCACCGCTTTCAGCCGAATGAATCGAATTTTTCGTTTGGATGTACTGGTCATGGAATGCCTCCTCAACAATCTGAGTAAAAGCATAAATCGGCATACGTTCGTAACGCATTGTTATTCCAAAGATATTCCAGAGTATTCCAGGAAGGTCAGGTAGCTCAGAGTTAAGAGAAAAAGGAAAAGAATAAAAAGGCTCGAACCACTGCTACGACCGCTACGCGTAGCAGTCGTAGCAGTGAAACTGCCCATCCCAAAAGTTTTCGGACCTATATCACTCCTGTGAACCACGGCAATAACAATGCCTTCCCTCCCAATTCACAGAGGTAATTCCCGATGTCTGAAAAATGCCCCAACTGCCTGTCAGGGCGTATTGGCAGGAATAACTACGGCAAGAAAACTGCCGGTGTGGTCGGTGCTTCTGCCGGTACCTATGGTGGTTATGCGGCTGCCACAGCTGGTGCCCAAGCGGGCGCTGCCCTTGGGATCGTTGCCGGTCCCGTCGGTGCGACCGTGGGCGGTATCGGCGGTGCCGTCATTGGCGCTCTGCTGGGGGGCGCGACGGGCGCTTCCGCTGGCGTAATTCTCGGCGACGTTCTGGATGAACGGGTGCTCGACAACTACCGTTGCCTCGACTGCGGCTACTCCTTCAGCGATGACCCTGGCTCCCCCGGGCGATAACTCCACTTCCCAAGGGCGCGGTCGGTCTCCCTCGGGTGAAAAGATCACTTCCACGGGAAAGTCTTTAATTTTCATAATAAATTTCTAAGGAGCACAAGCATGGCTCACCTCATCGAACAAATGGCCTACGTAGGCCAAACCCCTTGGCATGGCCTGGGGAATGAACTGACGTCCAATCAGCCCTTGGAGGTCTGGGCAAAGCAAGCCGGTTTGGACTGGACGATAAAGGAAAGCCCGGTTCGCTTCGTGGCGAACTCGGGTGGACCACTCGGGGAGATCCTCTCCTACCCAGATTCCAAAGTACTTTACCGCTCGGATACAAAGGCGCCGTTATCGGTCGTTGGTAATCGATTCAAAGTGGTCCAGCCTGAGGAAATCCTGGAGTTCTACAGGGACCTGACAGAGGTGTCTGGTTTTGAGCTGGAAACCGCCGGTGTGCTGAAAGGTGGTCGCAAGATGTGGGCACTGGCCCGCACTGGTCAATCTGGCATGCTCAAAGGCAACGACCAGACTAATGCCTACGTGCTATTGGCCACGGCCTGCGACGGCACTATGGCAACCACTGCTCAGTTCACCAGTATCCGTGTGGTGTGCAATAACACTCTAGCGGTCGCCCTGAAAGGCTCAACGGCCAACGCCGTGAAGGTTAAGCACAACACTGCCTTCGATGCTGATTTGGTGAAGAAACAGCTCGGAATCTCGGTCTCAGGCTGGGACCAATTCATGTATGGCCTGAAGACCCTAAGTGAGCGAAAGGTGAAGACTGCTGAGGCCAGGAACTACTTCCTGAAGGTATTCACCGATGATTCCGGGAGTGGTGTTGGTAAAACTAACGAGCGATCCATGGCCAAAGCACTATCCCTCTATGAAGGAGAGGGCATGGGAGCCACTTTGGCTTCATCTGAAGGCACGGCCTATGGGTTGCTGAATGCTGTGACGGAATTCATCGATCACCAACGCAGGGCCAAGACTGTGGACCACCGGTTGGATTCCGCCTGGTTTGGGACCGGTGCGGCCTTGAAGAACCGCGCATTGGAGCAGGCGATGTCACTTGTGGCCTGAGCCAATCCTACAAATCGCAAAACCGCCATAAAGCCCACCGGAGCCTGACGCTCTGGTGGGCTTTTTTATGTCCGGAGGAAAACACCATGGGCATGAGTGTAAACACAGTTCCGAAACAGCGACCAGCATTGCGCTTGGTCTCCACTAAAGGCCTAAGCCGGGATGAATGGCTGAAGGTCCGCAAGCAGGGCGTTGGTAGTAGTGATGCCGCAGCAGCCGTTGGCATGAATCCTTATCAGTCGCAGCTTGAACTCTGGATGATTAAGACCGGCAGAGACGCAGGCCTACCAAAACCGGATTCGGACGATCCCGCGTCGCCAGTCTACTGGGGCCATATCTTGGAACCGATTGTGGCTGAGCAGTATAGCCAGCAGACCGGCCGCAAGGTTCGCCGGGTGAATGCTGTGCTTCAGCACCCTGATCCCGACAAGCACTGGATGCTGGCCAACCTGGATTACTCAGTCGTGGCCGATGATGACGTGCAGATCCTGGAGTGCAAAACGGCAGGGGAGTTCGGCTCACGTCTTTGGAAAGAGGGTGTGCCGGATTACATCCAGTGCCAGGTTCAGCACCAGCTGGCCGTCACGGGCAAGCAGGCGGCAGACGTGTGTGTGCTGATGTGCGGCCAGGAATTGAAGACCTACCGCATTGAGCGGAATGAAGAGCTCATCAAGGCGCTGTACGTGCTGGAGCGGCAATTCTGGGATTTCGTGGAAACAGATACGCCGCCACCGGTTGACGGGACGGACTCTGCAGAACGTGCATTGCGCCATCTTTACCCGGTGGACAGAGGGGAGACCCTGGACTTCAGCCAAAGCAAGGAGCTGTCCGATGCTTTCGACGAGCTGCTGGCAATCCGTTCGGAAATGGAAATTCTCAAATCCACTGAATCCCACCTGAAACAGCGAATCGAGAGCCAGATGGGCGAAGCCTCAAAGGCAATCTTTTCAAGTGGCAGCGTGAGCTGGAAACGCAGCAAGGATTCCGTGGGCCTCAACGTGAAGCAGCTCCTGAAGGATAAGCCAGAACTATTGGAGCAATACCCACTGAAGAAGCCAGGAAGCCGTCGATTCCTCATCCAAGCATGAATACCCCATTGGCCACGCGGGCGTGACGAGTGCCCGTGGCCGTTTTTTCAGGAGAGTCATCATGATTAAAGGTTTAGCCATCACGCCTCCCGTACTGGGGCGTATTAGCATCGGTCGGGTCGTTGAAAAGAACGGTATCCGACTACCTAAGAAAGACGATCAATTCACCATCACCTCTCAAATCCAAGAAAAGGATGGTTGGGTGCTTCATCCCATAGATGAGGAACTGAGAAAGGAGGCTCCCAACGGAAAGCTGCGTACGATCCCGGTGCGAATGCTCTTCAACGATGCGGATCTCAATCTACGGGCTGAGTACACAATGTTCGACCGCAAAAGCGGGCGACCCATGTGTGTCGGCAACGGCGACACCTGTAAGCGCCTGACGCAATCAGGAGTGCAGTCTTTGCCATGCCCTGGGCCAACGCTCTGTGAATTTGGCAAAGGGGGGTTGTGCAAGCCCTATGGCCGTCTGAACGTCAAGATCGGTGACGACGATGATCTCGGAACCTTCATCTTCCGCACGACCGGGTACAACAGCATACGTACGCTCGCCGCCAGGTTGAGCTACTACCAAGCAGTCTCTGGTGGTCTATTGGCGTACATGCCGTTGGAATTGAAGTTACGAGGTAAGAGTACAGCTCAGAGTCATCGAGCGCCGATTTACTATGTTGATTTGGTTATAAGAGGGGGGGGGGGCTTTGGAGGAAGCGGTGGGTGAAGCCAAGGAGAATGCCCGAGAAAAAGTTGAGGGTGGGATTGATCAGGCGGCGCTAGATGCTGCGGCGGCAAAAGGTTTCGATAATGGAGAGTTTGACTTCGATGATGACCTGACGGACGTAATGGAGGAGTTCTACCCTACACTGAACCAGGCGCCTCAAGTTGCCGCTGACGCAACGGCAATGCCGGGGCTTTGGAGCAGAATGCAGGCGGTATCTTGTCAGGTGGGAGGGACAAAGAGCCAAGCAAATGAGGTTTGAACTAACTTTCGCCAGGGCTAACGTCTGTGGCATTGGGGCTTGATATATAGAGCCGTTCTGCCACTTGCCATAGCTGCGATGGAAGGCAGCCTAATCCATCTGCCAGTCTCCAGACCGTCACGGTCGAAGCCTTCGCTGCACCCCGTTCGATACCGGAGACGAAGGATCTGGCAAGACCGGTTTTTTCAGCGAAGTCCTCTTGGGTTAAGCCGATTTCGACGCGCTTGATTTTAACGGCTCTTCCGAACGCCAGTCCAACCCTAACAGCCTCTTCCGTCTTCATTACGACATCCTTGAGTGTCGTGAACTTGACGCAAATTCTTAGGTTTTTGAGTTGGACACACCACGCTCTAGTGGATACGATCAGACCTTTATAGAGGTCATTTTGGTTGTTTCTATGGATAAACGTTAGGAATAACCGATCTTTCGCATTAGTTGCGGGATATTTGAGCATTTTTCAGAGATCGTGGCATCCGATATACACTATCAAAAAGGACGAGAATATGAATCTGCATACAAAGCTTGCAGCCATAGTTGTTTCTTCTGCAGTGCTCACGGCCTGCGGTGAAGTCGGCGCCGTAAAAGATGCTCCATTCATCATGGAGCAGACAATTACGGTAGGTAAGGCCCTTGAAAATCGCCCCATTTGCGAAGATACCTCTTGGAGCGAAGAAACAGATCAGTACGACCGCACAATTGTGGAGTACCGTTGTAGGTTGAAAGGTTCGGAGGCGTACTTTTCGGATACTGATGCTGAGTACGCTGAAGAGTACTTCCGAATGATGAATGTGGATGAAGGAATGCTCTACGCCGACGGAGGCGTTTATATAATTCGTGAGAATGGTGAGGAAGTGACACACTCGTACTTACGTGAGTTCCATCGGAAGGAAGGGGTTTTAAGTAAACACATGGAGTGGGCTTTAGAGGAGGTTTTGGCCCAAAAAATCAATTCATACGAAGAGAATACTTTGACATCCTACCTCCCCAGATACTGGCCGGATATCCGAACTTATAAAAAATTGGTTAATGAGGGTTAGTCGAACAGCGCACTGAAATGCAGTGAGCTTTCAGCGTTGAATATGCCGTTACGCCCGTCCCCGATGAGACACAGGCGTAACGGCGTCGCTACCCTGACAAAACACCCCACGCGATTAATGTCCATAAGGTGCCGAATCCGAATTAGGACGATAGCCAAGCAAGCTAAGCGTCGCTCCTACAGTATCCAGAAAATTCGAACGGAAGTTTTTGCTCACAAGATCAGTTGCTGCGCTCAGAACTGGAGTCCAGTAGGTCACCTGGGTATGATGCGCGTTATCCTCCTCAACGAGTTCTTTGGATCTCCGGTGAAGCCTCGACAATCCACTTTGCCCGTCAAGCACAAGGGTCAGCACCGCCCTGAAATATGCCTCCTCTCCAATAGATTCACGGAATAACAGCTTGGACCTTTGAGCGATTGCCTCCCACACCTCGTCGGCAGTTACCTTTTGGTTTAGGAGTGATTCGAAAAACTTCGGGTCGTGTTGCTTTTGCACGAGCAACCACAGAATAACTCTCGAGAGCAGCGGGGGAATATTCGAGTTTGCTGAGTACACAGCTCCCGATTCGAGCAGCAGCCTTTCGATGTCGCGCAAAGAAAGTTCGTAGGATGTTGCAAGGCGTGTAATGAAATCAGCAGAAAAGGAATTTCTGGCAGTATTCTGGAGGCCCCTGCCTTCGAATATGTCTGCCATGCCTAGTCTTGTGATCGTGTTGCGGCAGAAAGCATCGACGTTCGGCTCGGGAAGCTTTAGTTGCAGGTGGAAAAACTTGTTCAGGTACCGGTGGCCATCGTAGCCCTGACCGTAGTGGCCTTTGACGGTTTCTCCAAGCTGGGCGATATCGACGCCGATTACGAAAACAATGCCGTCAACATTAAAGAAGTGCTTGATGGATTCCAGAAGCTCAACAGCATAGGTCGGCCTGCAGCGATCAAGCTCGTCCACGATGATGATCAGAGGAAAGCCGCTTTCCTGTTCCTCGAGTTTTTTGGCGTAGGCGTGAAGAGAGTCGCGGAACCGGCTAGCGGAAAGTTTTGCGTTCTCGTGATCCGCCAGTTTTTTTTCGACAAGCTTCTCCGAGAGGTCATCGACACCCTCGATGTCAACTAAGCCACTGGTTAACAGCTTCACTGCCAGAGGGCCTACGTGCCTGAGCAGCTCGCCGCCTTTCGATTTAATCTGCTCAATTGATCTGGAACTGGCGTGGTCATCGGACAGCTGGCCGCTGAGCTCCTGAATCAACGCAACGAGGGCATCTTGAGTGTAGTCAACCTCCCATGCGCTGAATTTAACGACTTTTGCGCCCTGTGACCGGAGTGATACCGTCCACATGTCGAGAAAGCTGGTCTTGCCTGTTCCCCAGGGGGCAGTAAGAGAAATGACGGCTGGGCCTTCTGCTTGCTTTACAAGATTGGTCAGGCGCTCACCTGTGTCGCTCAGTGGGAAGGCACTAGCCGCCCATGGATCGTCGTCGGGGATCTCTAGTTTTTTTGGCTCGAACCTCATCAGTCCCTGTGCTCCTTGCGACTTACGGCTGGTGGTGTTTTCCAATTGGCCTAATGCTAACGGTTACTTACAGCATGGCCGGACGTGGCCCTGTTCTATCACTTCTCCGGATCGGCTGGTAGACTTTCCTGTTGATCAGTTTCCTGGTTTCAATTAAATCAGCACCTTACGAGATTGTTGAAGGCGTATTGTCAATGAACGCAGTAGAAATCGAAGAAGCCATATCTGAACTTGCCCTGGAGGCGTTCGATAAAGACGAATTCCCCTTCGCCTTCCTACGTGCCTTTGGCAACAAAGAAACCACTATCAAGCGCCTTAGAGCTGGCACCACCAACAAGTCAGATCTGGGCGGCGTGTTACAGACCAACAACATCCACATTGCTGTGACCGGTACTGGAGAGGTGACGCAAAAGCTGGGGGAGCTCAGGGAGAGCCCCGCGACTGCACGGGCTAAAGCGCGATTTATCCTATCTACGGATGGCGTTTATTTTGAAGCTGAAGATCTCGAAACGGGTGAAACGGTTGCCTGTGAGTACGAACAGTTCCCTGACCATTTCGGTTTCTTCCTTCCGCTGGCGGGTATTTCTACCGTTAAACAGCTGCGGGATAGCTCTTTTGATATACGGGCGACCAGCCGCCTGAACCGCCTTTATGTTGAACTGCTGAAAGATAACCCGGATTGGGGCGGCAGTGAGCAGCGCCATGAAATGAACCACTTTATGGCCAGATTGATTTTCTGCTTCTTTGCTGAAGACACCGATATTTTTGCCGGTGAAAGCCTGTTTACGGACACCGTAGAGCAGATGAGCGCCCGGGATTCCTCCAACACTCATGAAGTGATCAGCCAGGTCTTCAGGTCGATGAATACCCGGGCGGCTGACCGGCAGGCTGAGAAGCTGCCACGATGGACAGAGCGTTTCCCCTATGTGAACGGCGGCTTGTTTTCCGGCAGTATCCGAGTACCAAAGTTCAGTAAGATCGCCCGCTCCTACCTTCTTCACATTGGAAACCTGGACTGGACTCAGATCAATCCGGATATCTTCGGTTCGATGATCCAGGCCGTTGCCGATGATGAGGAGCGGGGTTCGCTCGGAATGCATTACACCAGCGTTCCAAACATCCTCAAGGTGTTAAATCCACTGTTCTTAGATGACCTCCGAGAGAAGCTGGAGGAGGCTGGTGATAACCCTCGAAAGCTTCTGAATCTCCGTAATCGAATGGCTCGGATTCGAGTGTTTGATCCTGCTTGCGGCTCCGGAAACTTCCTGGTAATCGCCTACAAACAGATGCGCGAGATTGAAAACAAGATCAATGAGCTACGGGGTGAGCCGGGTCGGAAAAGTGATATCCCACTTACGAATTTCCGGGGTATAGAGCTGCGTGATTTCTCGGCAGAAATTGCCCGCTTGGCGCTGATTATTGCGGAGTATCAGTGTGATGTCCTTTATAGAGGGCAGAAAGAGGCGCTTCAGGAGTTTCTGCCTCTCAATGCCGATAATTGGATTACGTGCGGTAACGCTTTGCGGATCGATTGGTTAAGCGTATGTCCCTTTACGGGATTGGATGCGCCAGCATATTCGGATGATTGTCTGGAATCAAAAGCCTCAGAGTCTTATGTCGATTTTGAAAACGAAGGTGGAGAAACATACATCTGTGGTAACCCGCCTTATGTTGGTGCCACGATTAAACCTCCGAAAGGAGCAACCAAGGAAGTTAGAGAGCGGTTAAAAAAAGAGGACGAGAGTCGCAAAGCGGATCTACATGCGATATTTGAGGGAAGGGCAAAGACTTGGAAATCTCTTGATTATGTCTCAGCTTGGTTCATGAAGGCTGCGGATTATGGTTCAAAAACAAATTCAAGTGCTGCCTTCGTTTCTACTAACTCAATATGTCAGGGGCAGCAAGCGCCAGTCCTATGGCCAATGATTTTTGCGACAGGTCATCGAATTAATTTTGCACATACATCATTTAATTGGAAGAACTTGGCGGCGAACAATGCGGGTGTAACTGTCGTTATTGTGGGTATATCAAAAGGTGCCAAGAAGCGACCTCGTATATATAGCATAGATAAATTTGGGAATAGTGAAATTAAAGAAGTAGATAATATTAATCCTTATTTAGTGCCAGCTCAGAACGTTATCGTTGATAAAAGCCGATCGCCACTGAGTCCTCTGCAACCTATGACAAAAGGTAGTGCCCCAACTGACGGAGGATATCTTTTATTGGACAAGGACGAGGTTGATTTGCTTGATATAGATGATGTCCAGAGAAAGCGGGTTGTTAGAAGGTTTCTTGGTTCTGATGATTCCATTAATGGTAGAGCAAGGTTCTGTTTGTGGATGACCGACGCTGACTTAAATTTGCTGTCTTCGAGCGAGAGTATAAGCGAACGACTCCGTGCCGTGAAAAGTATGCGGTTAGGCAGTAGTAAGAAATCAACGCAGGAGCTTGCACGAAAGCCTTACAGGTTTGGCGAGGTCCGCCAAAATGGCAATGAGCTCCCAATTGTTGTCCCCAGACATAGCTCGGAGAGTAGAGAGTATTTACCATTTGCGGTTGGGAAGAGGGGAGACATTGTCGCCGATAGTGCCTCTGCCATCTTTGATGGCCCTCTTTGGAATGCAGCAGTTCTAGCCTCTCGATTACATTTGGTGTGGGTCGCGACAGTCTGTGGGAAGATAAAAACCGACTACCGATACTCAAATACACTTGGTTGGAATACCTTTCCTCTGCCAGTTTTAACGGAAAAGAATAAGGCTGACCTGACCATCTGCGCTGAGAATATTTTGATCGCTCGAGAAAGCCATTTCCCGTCGACTATTGCAGAGCTTTATGATCCAGAAAAGATGCCTGCAAATCTTGCTGATGCGCATGAACAAAATGACGAGGTCCTTGAACGAATTTTCATAGGTCGTCGCTTTAAGAATGATACCGAACGATTAGAAAAGCTCTTTGAGCTCTATACCAAAATGACCTCAAAGCAGCCGGGTCAAGCCAAAAGCGTTAAGCCGAAACAAGGACGTAACCAGTGAGCGAATTGATCCTCTACACCTCCGATGACGGCCAAACCCAACTCCACCTGCGAGCAGAGAATGGCAGCGTCTGGCTTACCCAGCTCGAAACAGCGGAGCTCTTCCAAACCACAAAGCAAAATGTGTCACTTCATGCCAAGAACATCTTCGAAGACGGTGAATTAACTCCGGAGGCAACTGTCAAGGAATCCTTGACAGTTCGCACCGAAGGTAGCCGCCAGGTTCAACGCAAAATAAGCCATTACAATCTGGATCTAATTCTGGCCATTGGTTACCGCGTCCGTTCCCCTCGTGGTGTCCAGTTCCGGCGATGGGCCAGTGCGCATTTGAAGGAGTTCCTGCTCAAAGGCTTCGTTATGGACGACGAGCGCCTGAAGAATCCCGGTGGTTGGGACTATTTCGATGAATTGCTCGAACGTATCCGCGAGATACGGGCATCTGAAAAGCGGTTTTATCAGAAGGTGCGTGACCTTTTCGCTCTTAGCTCGGATTACCGGGCCAGGGAGCGGGAAACCTCTATTTTTTTTGCTGAGGTACAGAACAAGCTGATCTACGCCGTTACCGGTTACACAGCTGCTGAGCTGGTGCTGAAACGTGCAGACCCGGATCAGCCGAACATGGCCTTGACCACGTGGAAGGGTTCCCGGGTGCGCAAACAGGATGTGATCATCGCCAAGAATTACCTGACTGCTGACGAAATGGATAGCCTCAACCGCCTGGTGGTGATCTTCCTCGAGCAGGCGGAATTGCGGGTGAAGCAACAGAAAGACCTTACGCTGGAGTTCTGGCGCAACAATGTGGATCGCATGTTAGCCTTCAACGACCAGCCGATTCTGGAAGGGGCTGGTTCCGTCAGCCGGGAAAACATGGAGAAGATCGCTCACCAACGTTATGACGAGTTTGACCAGAAGCGTAAAACCAACGAAGCAAGGTTGGCTGACGAGGAAGACCTCAAGGAGCTTGAGCAGCTCGAGGATCAGGTGAAGCGCCAGGCTCACACGCCGGATAAATAATCAGACTGGGATTAAAACAGGAAGTACCCAATGACTAAAACCGTTCCGTCCGTATCAGTCTCTTATGCCCGCAACGGCAGCTCTACCAAGTCCAATGAGCTGGGTATGCGGCCAATGCAAGAGCGTGCCTTTGAGCGGCGCGGAGAGCAGTATCTGCTGATTAAATCGCCGCCGGCATCCGGCAAGAGCCGGGCATTAATGTTCATTGCTCTGGATAAGCTGCACAACCAGAGTTTGAAACAAGCGATCATCGTAGTACCGGAGAAATCCATCGGTTCCAGCTTTGCCGATGAACCGTTGAGCGATTTTGGTTTTTGGGCTGATTGGCATGTGGAGCCGAAGTGGAACCTGTGCAATGCACCAGGTTCTGATAATGGCGGTAAGGTTAAGTCCGTGGGTGCCTTTTTGGTTAGTGACGATAAGGTGTTGGTGTGTACCCATGCCACGTTTCGTTTTGCGGTGGATCAGTTGGGTATCGAGGCGTTTGATGATCGACTGATTGCCGTGGATGAGTTCCACCACGTTTCCGCTAACCCAGATAACAGGCTGGGGGCGCAGCTGGGGCAGTTCATAGCCAGAGATAAAGTCCACATTGTTGCCATGACAGGCTCGTACTTTCGAGGTGACGCGGAGGCAGTGCTGGCTCCCACTGATGAGTCCCGCTTTGATACGGTGACTTACACCTACTATGAACAGTTGAACGGTTACGAGTATCTGAAACAGCTCGATATTGGCTATTTCTTTTATTCTGGCTCCTATGCGGACAGCATTCTGGAAGTCTTGGACCCGAACGAGAAGACGATCGTCCACATACCGAATGTGAACTCCCGTGAGAGCACCAAAGACAAGATCCGGGAAGTTGAGCACATAATTGAGGAACTGGGTGACTGGCAGGGTACTGATCCTGAAACCGGGTTCCAATTAGTCAAAACCTCAAGTGGCAAAGTACTGCGCATTGCTGATCTGGTGGATGACGATGCTTCCAAGCGTGACCGAGTATCTGCTGCGCTGAAAGATTCTGCCCAGAAGAATAACCGTGATCATGTAGACATCATTATTGCTCTGGGGATGGCCAAAGAAGGCTTTGACTGGATCTGGTGTGAGCACGCTTTAACCGTAGGTTACCGTTCGAGCCTGACTGAGATTGTGCAAATCATTGGCCGTTCTACCCGGGATGCACCCGGCAAAACCCGCGCACGTTTTACCAATCTCATTGCAGAACCGGATGCCTCAGAGCAGGTAGTAACGGAAGCGGTAAACGATACGCTCAAAGCCATAGCCGCCAGTTTGCTTATGGAGCAGGTACTGGCTCCTCGCTTCGAATTTAAGCCTAAAGCAACGGCTACTGGCCCAATTGAGGGCTATGACTATGGTGAAGACGGCTATGATCCGAATAAGTGTAATGTGGGGATTAATGAGGAGTCTGGTCAGTTCCAGATAGAGATAAAGGGCCTGGCTGAGCCAAAGAGCGAAGAGGCATCCCGAATTTGCACGGAAGACTTGAACGAGGTGATCGCCAGCTTTGTTCAGGATAAGAATACGATTGAGCGGGGCTTGTTCGATGAGGAGATGATTCCGGAAGAGCTTACCCAGGTCAGCATGGGCAAGATCATTAAAGATCGGTATCCGGAACTGGATGAGCACGATCAAGAGGCCGTGCGGCAGCATGCTATTGCTGCGCTGAATATGACCCAGCAAGCGAAACAGGCCTTGCTCGAAACGATCGGGGGCAGCGAAGGTGAGGTAGGCGGGGCCGGTGGTGAATCGAGCACCAAACCGAATACCGCACTGATAGCTGGTGTGCGAAAGTTTGCCATGGACGTAACCGAGCTAGATATCGATCTGATCGACCGGATTAACCCGTTCAGCGAGGCCTATGCCATTTTGGCAAAGACTATGAGTGAGGACAGTCTTAAACAAATTGCGTCTATCATCTCGGCCAAACGCACAACCCTGTCTCCGGATGAGGCAAAAGAGCTGGCGATCCGCGCTGTGAAATTTAAGCGAGAGCGGGGTCGGCCGCCCTCCAACACCTCTCAGGATGCCTGGGAGAGGCGAATGGCCGAGGGGGCCGCCGCGTTCATGAGATATCGAGAAGAGGGCCGTTACGATGGATCTTGATGAGCTCAGTGCAGAGCTACAGGACTTTGCCCAGCCAAAGAAAGAGAAAAGCCGCAGCGCCCGGGACGAGCGGATTATTGCCGGCTTTGCGGAAGTTCAGCGCTTCGTGGAGGAACATGGCCGGGCTCCACAGCATGGCGAAGACAATGACATCTTCGAACGCCTGTACGCCGTGCGCCTCGACCGGATTCGTTCGCTGGAGGAATGTCGTGAGCTAGTGGCTGACCTTGATTATCAGGGGCTGTTGGATGGTAAGGCAGCTGTTCAAAGCGAGTCTGCCGAGGAGCTGGATGATGAGGAATTGCTCGCAGAGCTTAGTGATATGGCGCCTGCTGGCGGACTCACTGAGTTGCGCCACGTTCGCTCTACCGCCGAGAAACGTGCGGTAGAAGACATTGCCAATCGCACAAAATGTGAGGACTTTGACCAGTTCAGGTCGCTATTCCAGCAGGTAGAGGCAGAACTCAAAGCCGGGATACGTGAGACCCGTCGCTTTGGGCAGGACGCCAGTATCGAACAGGGCAATTTCTTCATCCTGAATGGCCAAATGGTCTACGTGGCAGAGGTAGGGGAGGCCTTTAAAGCTCCCAACGGCGAAAGAGATGCCAGGCTACGGGTGATCTACTCCAATGAGACTGAAAGCGACATCCTGCTCCGGTCTCTCCAGCGAGCCCTCTACAAGGATGAAACCGGTCGCCGGGTTACAGAGCATGATGCCGGCCCCTTGTTTCGTGATACCTGGGATGATGACGACGTAGAAAGTGGGACCATTTACGTGCTTCGAAGCAAGTCACAGAATCCGTTCGTGGCTGAGCACAGAGAGCTGATCCATAAGATCGGAGTGACGGGTGGCAAGGTGGAAGCACGCATCGCCAACGCCGAGCATGATGCCACCTATCTGTTGGCAGAGGTGGAAATCGTGGCCACATACAAACTGGCCGGGATTAACCGAACCAAACTGGAAGCGCTGCTTCATCGCGTGTTTGCACCTGCCCAGTTGGATCTGGAGATCAAGGATAGGTTTGGGCACCCCGTGAAGCCTAAGGAGTGGTTTCTGGTGCCGCTATCGGTGATTGATGACGCGGTTGATCGGATTCGGGATGGGTCAATTACTAAAGTAATTTATAATCCCGAGACTGCCAGGCTGAGTTGATCTGAATTAATTATTCAGATAATCGTTTTTTGTTTTTCGGAAGGGATCAGTGAGATGGATATAGAAACGAGTAGTGCAATTAAGTTGTTCTTTCCGAACCCTTCCTTGCAGCTGGTTTATTTTGAGGCTATCCACAATTCTTTAGATGCAAACGCGACGGAAATTGACATTAATATTGATGTGCTTTCGTTTGAAAGGGTGGATACTTTAAAGATCACGATATCTGATAATGGCGATGGCTTTAACGAGGATAATTTTAATCGATTTAAAACCCTGTTGAGGCCAAGGGACAATTTGCATAAGGGTATTGGTCGTCTTGTTTTCTTGAATTACTTCAAGAAAATATCTGTGCTGAGTGAGTGGGGAAATTCTCGTCGGTCATTCGTTTTTAAAGAAAATTTCTCTGGTGAATCTGATTATGACGAAACGGATGTTCCATTGGATAAGAGAACAGTCCTTGTGTTTACCGAATTTGCCAATGAACGCATAAAATCCTACGATAATTTGAAGCCTGATTCACTCAAAGAGCAGGTGATTGACCAGTTTTTACCAAAATTCCAAGATTTACGGACTCAACGCATACCTTTTAAGATAAGGATTACACTTAAGGCAGATGAGGAAAATGTTAAAAAGGGATTTATTTCATCTCAATCTGTAATAACTGAGAATGATCTGCCACGGTTTTCGACTGTTATAATCGAAGATGTAGAGTTTGATGCTTTCTCGAAAATTAAGATGCACTATCACATTGAACGATCGCAAGGCAAAGGGCGTCAGTTTACCGCATTTGATATTGATGGTCGTACCGTTCCAGTTAAACTCTTATCACCCGGGGCTGTTCCAGCGGGATATGATTGTATTTTTATTTTTGAGTCTGAACTTTTTCACACAAACTCAGATTCTTCTCGGCAAAAACTTGTTCTCCCAGATGGAGTTCATGAGGTAATCCCCCCGAAAAACAGCGGTGATCGAAAGTAGAATTTTCCGTAAGCTACACGCAGGGAGATTCTGCATGAAGAAGTCACGTTTTTCCGACAGCCAGATTCTGTCGATCCTGAAGCAAGCCGAGAACGGCGTCCCGGTTCCAGAGCTGTGCCGTGAGCACGGCATGAGCAGCGCTAGCTTTTACAAATGGCGCGCGAAGTTCGGCGGAATGGACGCATCGATGATGGCCCGTTTGAAAGAGCTGGAGGATGAAAACCGCCGGCTCAAGAAGATGTATGCCGAAGAACGGCTGAAGGCTGACATCCTCAAGGAAGCCATCGAAAAAAAGTGGTGAAGCCGTCTCGTCGCCGTGAGATGGCGCAGAAGGCCGTCACTGAGAAGCGTGTCAGCGTTCGCCTGGCGTGTTGGATGTTCAGCATCAGCGAGACCTGCTATCGCTACCAGGCCAAGCTCAGCAGCGAGAATGCCGAGATTGCCGACTGGCTGATTCGATTGACCCATAATCAGCGGAACTGGGGCTTTGGTCTGTGTTTCCTGCATTTGCGCAATGTGAAAGGCTTTGCCTGGAATCACAAGCGGGTGTACCGGATTTACCGGGAGCTGGAACTGAATCTGCGCATCAAGCCCAAGAAGCGCCTGGTTCGTGAAAAGCCGGAGCCTTTGGCTGTGCCGGACAGGATCAACGACAGTTGGTCGATGGACTTCATGCACGACCAGCTCAACGACGGACGCAGTTACCGGCTGCTGAATGTGATCGATGACTTTAACCGCGAAGGCCTTGGCATTGAAGTGGACTTCTCGCTTCCGGCAGAGCGCGTTATCCGATCACTGGAGCAGATCATCGAATGGCGGGGCAAGCCTCGTTCTATTCGCTGTGACAACGGCCCAGAGTACATCAGTGGCAAGCTGGCGACCTGGGCGGAGAACCAAGGCATTGCTTTGGCGTTTATCCAGCCCGGCAAACCCCAGCAAAATGCCTATATCGAACGCTACAACCGAACGGTGCGTTACGATTGGCTGGCACAATATCTATTCGACAGCACCGAAGAAGTCCAGGATTATGCCACTCGTTGGCTCTGGCACTACAATCACGAACGACCCAATATGGGACTCGGAGGGATTACCCCTCAACAGAAGTTGGCTATGATGGCCTGAGGTCTACTTTTGAACCCCGCTAAAAATGGGGGGATTACCATGAGGTTTCCTTGAATCGATTGCTCACGAGAGAGGTGGGAAAGATCTTGGCAGAAAAAATACCTCAGATAAACGAGAATAATCGGAAAATTAAAGACGGTTTTGAACAGAAGTTTCCTCATCTACTTGGATACTTTGAGGAAGAAACTGCAGGTTTGATCGATAGAGATGATGCTTTGCAGATTGCTCAGCAGAAGTTCTTTCATGTTCAGAAAGAGATTCTTCAATGTGAAGAAATGACTGACCGGGAGTATGAAAAGTCGCTCGAGTTGTCGTCCCGAACTCTCACAGAGTATATTTTGTATCGTGAAAAAATAATAAGAAGAATGAAAGAGATGACTAAAGATAATAGCGAGTCGGAAATACATAACTTGATTGTTCCAAGATATAAAAAGTTCTCTAAGGAGTCAATGGTTGAAGGTGTTTACCAAAATAATGCCTGGCTTTTAGATGACAAGTTTATGAATTTTCGGACTGTCTTAAGTGAGGGGCGAATGGATGAAGTGATCCAGCATATCCGTTTAGATGAAGAGGTTTCTGGGGAAGACGGAAGGCCTGATATCGCGATGATTTTTTCTGCCGATCCAAGTTCAGAAAAACCTGTTGATGTGGTTATGATAGAAATAAAAAAGAAGACTGATAATGAAAAGGAAAACCAGTATTCAGTTAATCAATTGATGGATCGAGCATCTAAGTTAATAGAATTCTGTCCGAATATTCAGAGAATGTGGTATTACGCAGTCATACAGATAAGTGAGCAAATGTCATCAAGGCTGAGGCAGATGAATTGGACTCCTATTTACTCTACTGGTAAAACATTTTATCAGGAATTCAAAGCGTTCAAAGAAGATGGAACAGTAGTTCCAGCCCCCACCTTTGTAATGTCTTTTGATGCAATAGTTTCAGATGCTGAGAGTAGAAATCATACATTTTTAGAGATTTTGCGAGATGGAATGAGAAAGCTATCTCAAGCGTAGCAGTCATGGTGCGAAAACGTTACTTTGATGGTTTACGAAATCTAAGGCTCCTATTTTTAAGATTTGCTTTCGCTAGAGGTTCGCTGACCTTCTTGCTGGCGCAACAGTGGATTATCTAGAAGCCAAACTGGAGGGCTATAGCGTGTGGCATGACAATGAGACTACTGTTGATTACGTTAATTTTCGCCTGGTCGCGAAGGCTTGCGCCGAGCTTATTCGGGATGCAGGGGGAGAGCCGATTTCGGTTGGCATATCTGGTGGTTGGGGGATGGGCAAATCCTCCCTCGTTCGAATGGTCGCATCAGAATTGTCGCCCGATCAGGGGGATAGCCAAAAATCCGATGAGCAAGGTATTACAAGGTATATCGTTGTTACCTTCAACCCATGGCTTTACCAAGGTTTTGAAGACGCCCGAACGGCACTGCTGCAAACTGTAGGAGACGCGGTTCTTAAAGAGGCGGAGCAGAACGAGGGGCTGTTTGACAAAGCCAAGTCCCTGGTCAAACGAATTAACCTCTTGCGACTGGCCCAGCTCGGAGGAGAGACGGCTGCGACGATATTTACTGGAGTGCCCGTCGGTCTTATCGGTAAGGCTTTGGATTCGGGCACAGAGGCTTATAGAAACAGTTCTTTTCAAGAAGGGTACGCTGCTGCACAGGAGGCGCAATCTGCCACGAAGGGGCTTTTGGATGAAGCGCAGCCAATTTCGCTACCCAAGGAAATTCAGTCATTTCGTGACGCACTTGAAGAGCTACTGAATGATTTGGGAATCACGTTGGTCGTCTTTGTCGACGACCTTGATAGGTGTTTGCCGAAAACTGCAATTTCAACGTTGGAGGCAATACGCTTACTGCTGTTTTTGAGACAAAGTGCTTTTGTTATCGCAGCCGACGATGTTTTCATCCGCGGTGCTGTGCGAGTGCATTTCTCTGGCACTGGCTTGGATGATGATATTGCAACTAATTACTTTGATAAGCTTATTCAAGTACCGCTGCGTGTGCCAAGACTTGGTCCCAATGAAACCAAAGCTTATACCGCATTGTTATTCTTGGAGCGGGCGCACCGGAATGGGCATCTAAATGTCGAAGCTTTTGAAGCTGCGAAGGTGAGCGTCGAAACTCGCTTAAGGGAAACATGGACCGGAAAGTCTGTAGACTTGGTATTTCTCGAAAGTCTCTCTCCACCAGGAAATTCTGAGCTTCTTGGTTTAATGGGATTGGCAGAGCGGTTGGCTCCGCTTCTATTCAATGCCAGTGCTGTGCAAGCTAACCCGAGGCTGGTCAAACGTTTCCTTAATACTGTTTTCTTGCGCAAGGCCTTAGCTAAGCCACAAAACATCGATGTGGACGTCCAGATTTTGGCAAAGTGGCATCTCCTTGAGCGGTGTGACGAATCAATTGCAAATGCGCTTGCAGAAAAGGTTTCTGCTGAGAACGAAGGCAAAGTCTTAATTCTTCGAGAGGCAGAGGAATCTGCGAAGGCGGACGATCAAAAGCTTCCCGCACTGTTTGGCGATAAAGAATTTTCGCGCGAGTGGCTCAGACTCGAGCCGCCTCTTGGCGATATGGACTTGAGGCCTATATTACATCTAAGCCGAGATAGTACGATCAGGGATTTTGGTGCTGATGAGCTAAATGCTGCTGGTAAGGCGTTACGTGATTCGCTCGTTTCCGCTCGGACATCAAATGAGGCGTTAAAGCAACAGATTCGAGAGGCCGGGGAGGTGCAGTCAGGTCTTGCTATGGCAAGGGCATGGAATGCACGGCGGTCCAATAGAACCTGGCAGAAGCACGAGGAAATTTTGATGTTGACTGAGGTCTGTCGCATCTATCCAAGCGCAGGGCCACGTGCTGCGGCATTTATTAGCCAAGCGCCTGTTGTTGAACTTGCGCCCGGATTTGTTTCTGCTTTGACGGACTGTGACTGGGCGAAGGAGGTGCTGGACAAATGGGTAGGTGATGTAGATACACCTGAGTCTGTGAAAAAGGCAATTGCTCATGCGAGGAAGAAATAATGGGTACATCTGCATCGAGTGCGGGTGCCGGCACAGGCGTTCCTTTTGATCCGCCATGGTTGGATGACGCTAAAGCAGGTATTGACAGCGAATACGCGGATGTTCCCCTTAGTCCGGGGACAGCGCCCTCAGACGATGCCGGCAGCACGGACGGTGGCGAGGATAATCAGAATCCCACGATGGCACCCTCAAGTCCGGCCAAAGCTCCCCCGGGAAGATATCAACAGGCTCGTGCCGCTTTGACTGAATTTGTAAAGTCTGGCAGCAGTTCCGATCTGCACCGAGGTGTATCAAGCTTCGTGAGAAAGGGGATGGGAGGATCATCCAGAGCGGCGAGTCGAATGCGCGCGAGTACAGTCGCTGCATCATCATTGGGCGGGTTCCTCGCAACGGCTCGCGACGGTTCTGATTTGGGCATAAATGCCTGGGTCGATTCAATAAAGAATCGCGGGCTTTCTGCAAAGGAGACTGCTCTTGAGGTAGTGCAGAAACTGATTCCCACAGGAGGGAGCGTTGACGAAGACTCTGCCAGGCACTCCATGGACCATGCTATTGCGCATCTTTACGAAGTGGAACCGAATACCGATATTTTCAATTTGACGGATGATCAAATCGCCAACTTGATGGCTTACACCGTGGCTTATGATGTTTATAACCGAGTTCAACTTGAACTTGGCCAGGTATTTGAAAAGCTGAAATACAGCCCTCGGTTAATACAAAATCGCCTGGGGCAGGTACTGGATTACGTGATGGTGGTGGTCAATCGGTCAATGGAAAAAGCGCGGGCGGGAGATGCACCACGAGCTATGAGAGAGTTGGCGAATGCCGCTCTCAAAGACGCACTGACGGTGTTTGCTGAATCATGAAAATTATTTGTTCGAGTGTTGATGCGTTGCCAGATCCTTTACCTTCTGGTTCACGGGCCTTCACATTTTTGGAGTCATCATCTCGGCCAGAAGTTGGTCGCATAGCTCACGGCTGGACTCGAGAGTTGGAGAAGGAAGGTTATGCCCCATCAGTTCCAGTATGGGATTTTGTACTTTTTTGCTTTGCTGTCTATGCAGCCGATGTGTCTGTTCTTCGTAAGGAAAGCGCTGATGGTTGGACTCGTCAGATTGAACTTGTTATCTCGCTCAATGACCCTGCGCCATGGGAGGCCAATCGTCAGCTTGTCGAAAAGATGTTGCGCGTATTGACTGGTGACTTTTGGGCGTTGCAATTCTCATCGGGTGGTCCAATACCACCTAGAGGTCAGCCTAGGCTTTGTGATCGAGACTCTGTCGCTTTGCTCTCCGGTGGACTCGATAGTCTAATTGGTGGGATCGATGCCGTATCTCAAGGGCGTAAACCAATCTTTGTTTCGCAACTCGCCTTTGAGGATTCGGCTCGACAGATTAAATATGCCAATGACCTTGGTGGTGGTGAATGGCATCAGCAATGGAGTCACCGTGTTGTTTTCAAAGGAAAAAAAGAAACATCCACTAGGGCGCGTTCGATGGCGTTTTATGGGCTGGCGGTACTTGCAACATCGCTTCTGCCAATGGAGAAATCAGAGATACTCGTGGCAGAAAATGGGTTCATAAGCATCAACCCACCTCTGTTGCCAGGAAGGATGGCTAGTTTTAGTACCAGAACAACACACCCACTATTCATGACCATGCTTCAAGACCTGTTGGTAGGTCTCGATATCAAAGCCAGTCTAATTATGCCATACCGGTTCAAAACCAAAGGTGAAATGCTGGTTGAATGTGCTGATCAGTCATTGTTGGAGTTACATGCTTGTGATTCGACAAGTTGTGGCCGCTTTCGCACATACAACCGAACGCACTGTGGACGTTGTGTGCCATGCATGGTTCGTAAGGCGGCCATCAAGCATTGGGGGAAAGTTGACACAACAAATTATAAGTTTCGATCATTGTCTTCCGCGGGCAAGATAAAGGCGGATGATCCTATGGCGTTGGCTTGCGCGGTTCTCTCTTCGGAGCAAAAAGGTATTGATTATTTTCTTGGGGCCACTTTGTCGTTTGCCTCGCAGGCAGATCGGCCCCGCTACCGCCGTGTTATTGAGCAAGGCTTGAAAGAGCTATCGGTTTTGCTTCGGAGGGACGGCGTAATTTGATGGATTTTCATTGTCACTTGGATCTCTATCCTGATGCGCGAAAGGTTTATTCGGAAGCATCGAATAGAGTTGAATTTGTATGGTTGGTCACTACCAGCCCGAGAGCTTTTGCAGCGACATCAAAGGTGCTGCCTGCCACGGATAAAATATTCGTTTCACCAGGACTTCATCCAGAAGTTGCCGATAAAAAGTCCGGCGAGTTGGATCTGTTGCTTTTGCAGATGGAGGGGTGTTCGGGAGTTGGTGAAGTAGGTCTTGATGGATCTGCTCGGTATAGACAGCATTTCGACCTTCAGATAGACATACTACGGGCTGTGCTTCAAAAAAGTGCAACCCTTGGGGGGCGTGTCCTAAGTATTCACTCTCGATCGGCTGCAAAGAATATATTAGATTTGCTCGAATCTCAGCCTCGCTACGGAATAGCGGTTCTCCACTGGTTCACCGATTCTCCGTCGCAGCTTTCCCGAGCCAAAGAGTTGGGCTGTTGGTTTAGTGTTGGGCCTGCGATGCTGGCTTCTTCTAACGGCAGAAAATTGGCAGGTTTAATGCCCCGTGATCGTGTTGTTTCTGAAAGTGATGGGCCATTCGCTAAAGTTCGTGGCGTGTCTTTGATGCCGTGGGATGCTGCCTCCGTGACGTTCAAGCTTGCTGAAATATGGGGGATGCAGGTAGATCAAGTTGATCAATTGCTCAAAGCTAACGGAAAAGTTTTGATGCATTACCTCGCTAGACCAGGGGATACGCTCGAATGGAAACGGTCAAAGGCGCCGGCGTAGTTAAAATGAGGGGGCTATAGGTCTGCGACGTCTCAATGCTCTCGAAATCTCGCTCTTATTTTCATCCGTGTCATATTTTGGCATTTGCGAAGTGCCAACGACTGGAATTCCGAGCTGGCAGGATTGCCATTATTTGCCACAACTTTTACCAGGTCATGCCACTTTCTGTTGGTAGTGTTTTGAGAACACAACAAGAAGGGAGTGCTGTCATGGGTTTTGTTTCGTGTCTTGAGGATCAGCAAAAGCGATTTGAGTCAGACTGTCACATTCTTCATCGCGATATTCAGTCGGGAAGGGCGGATGGAGAGTCTGCCAAAAAGGATGCCCTGCGTTTGCTTGGTGATGCTCAGGTGTGCTGGGCTAAAGTTATGAAATACGTGGATGAATTAACTCTCCCAGAATTCGATAATTGGGAGGGGGCACAGGAGCTTCGTGACCGATGCTCTAGCTTAGAAGGTGTTGTCTCCAGGGTCGAGCAGGAATCGTCGCGTATAAGCGATCTGGCTGGGTTGCTGTTTCTACACAATCAGGTATTGCAGGAACAGTTGAAGCAAGAACGCATTCGCTGCAGACAATTTGAGAGGGATTTTGAGAAAATGGGGCGTGAAGATTTTGGCCGACTGGTGGAGCCGTTCTTAACTAAAGGGATGTTTGCGAAGCACGCGAAACGGTGACCGAGTGGTGACGAGATTTTTAAGGGTTTGAGAAACGGTGACCAAACGGTGACGAAAAGGGCTGTTTTGCAGAAACAACAAAGCCCGGCTCTTTCGAGACCGGGCTAAGTGTTTGATAAAACTGGTCGGGACGGTAGGATTTGAACCTACGACCCCTTGCACCCCATGCAAGTGCGCTACCAAGCTGCGCTACGCCCCGATTCGCTCTTTGCCACATCGAAACTTGAGAGTATTCTCAGTGGCTTAGCGGGAGCGAAGTCTACACGAGCCCATGGAAAAAATAAACATCCGACGGCGATTTTGATCGCAATTTTTAGCGTAGCTTGGTCTCCCGAAGTTTGAGGATGAATTCCGGTGGTTCGAAAGTATCCGCCCGGGCTGATTCCCAGTACTTATCGAACACAGTCAGGTCTGTTTTTCCCTCCAGCAGGGCCCCCGGTTCAAGGAACGGGAAAAGGTCCATGTAAGAGTGAACTTCGGTTTTAGACACCCGCCGGACAACGTGTTCCGGACCAAGCTCGGATGGATGCTTGAGCCCGGAAGCCTCAAGCAGGTTTTGCAGCGCGTCCAGAGTATTCTTATGGTAGTTGTACACCCGCTGGCTCTTGAGCTCCACGTCGAGCTTGTTGCCGCGCCTGGGGTCCTGGGTGGCCACGCCGCTCGGACAACGCCCTGTGTGGCAACTGAGCGCCTGTATGCAGCCCAGGGAGAACATGTAGCCACGGGCCGCGTTGCACCAGTCCGCACCAAGGGCCAGGGTTCGGGCTATGTTGAAGGCCGAGGTGATCTTGCCCGCTGCGCCAATGGCGATGTCTTCCCGCAAATGGGTGCCGACCAGTGTGTTGTGAACCAGCAGAAGTGCCTCAGTCATGGGCATGCCAAGGCGGTTGATAAACTCCAGTGGAGCGGCTCCTGTGCCGCCTTCACCTCCGTCGACGACGATGAAATCAGGTTTTCGACCGGTTTCCAGCATGGCTTTGACGATGGCGAACCACTCCCAGGGGTGGCCAATGGCAAGCTTGAAGCCGACGGGCTTGCCGCCAGACAGTTCACGCAGACGGTCAATGAACTCAAGCATCTCGATGGGGGTTGAGAACGCCGAATGACTGGCGGGAGAAACGCAATCCTCACCCACCGAAACGCCCCGGGCTTCGGCGATCTCGGGAGTCACCTTTGCACCCGGCAAAATTCCGCCGTGGCCCGGTTTTGCACCCTGAGATAGTTTGAGTTCTATCATTTTGACCTGTTCAATCGTGGCGTTCTGCCGAAACATATCTTCGTTGAACGAACCGTCTTTGTGGCGACAGCCGAAGTACCCTGAGCCGATCTCCCAGACCAGATCGCCACCTGGCTGTCGGTGGTATCGGGAGATGGAGCCCTCTCCGGTGTCATGATAGAAACCGCCCATTCTGGCACCGGTATTCAGGCTGAGTATGGCGTTGGCGGAGAGTGAGCCGAAGCTCATGGCCGAAATATTGAACACACTTGCGCTGTACGGTTTTTCACAGTTTTTTCCGATCAGAATCCGGAAATCGCTTCCGCTCAGGCGGGCAGGGGCGAGGGAGTGGTTCATCCATTCGAATCCTTCCTCATACATGCCGAGTTGGGAGCCAAAAGGGCGCTTGTCGAGGACATTCTTCGCGCGCTGATACACGATTGTGCGTTGCTCCCGAGAGAAGGGACGCTCCTCGGTGTCTGACTGGATAAAATACTGGCGGATTTCTGGCCCGACGGATTCGAGCAGGTACCGGAAGTTGGCCATGATCGGGTAATTCCGGCTGACCGTGTGCCGTCTTTGCAGCAGGTCGTAGGTGCCAAGGGCTGCGAAGGCACCAAAGATCAGCGGAAACGCCAAGCTTACGCCTGCGAACATGACCAGTCCAAAAGAGACGATAAAGCCGATGATGCTGAGCGCGTAGGCCGAATAGCGAAGCGGAAAGGTCTTGGTTTTTTCCATGGGATCCTCTGGTTGTCTCACAAAACCGGCTCGACCCGCTCACCGGATAAAGAAGAGTTTAGTCCTACGAAGCGGAGTTCTGCCGCGATTGGTCCGGACTTTGGCTGGTCCGTTGTCGATCATGGTCTATGATAAATATCAAGGCGGCGGCAATAATTGTAGTTTTGATGTTTTGAACTCAAAACATTATGATAACGCGCTTGTAATGTTTGAACTCCGATTCTGAATAAACGAATTATCAACTCAGGAGGCTCCAAAACGTGGGCAAGGTAGTCAAAGACGAATATTCGACGGACTACGTGGCCGGCCAGGACAATATCACACCGTTCGGGCTGGATCTTCACGCACCGGTATTTCCGATTACGGCAATACTGGTTGTTGCGTTCGTGATAGGGACCCTGATGTTCCCAGGGGAAGCGAAGGAGCTTCTCGATGGAACAAAGTGGGACATTATCGCGACGTTTGACTGGTTTTTCCTGATCAGTGCCAATATTTTCGTGGTTGTGTGCCTGGCGTTGATCTTCCTGCCAATGGGCAAGATCCGTATAGGCGGCCAGGATTGCAAACCTGAGTTCTCCACAATTTCGTGGTTCTGCATGCTTTTCGCGGCTGGCATGGGTATTGGTCTCATGTTCTGGGCCGTTGCCGAGCCGGTGGCTTACTACACAGGATGGTATGAGACACCACTGAACGTAGAGGCGGGTACGAATGAAGCCCGCAATCTTGCGATGGGCGCGACTATGTACCACTGGGGTCTGCACCCCTGGGGCATCTATGCAATCGTAGCGCTCTCCCTGGCATTTTTTGCGTTTAACAAAAACATGCCGCTGACCATCCGCTCTGCTTTCTTCCCTCTGCTGAGAGATAAAGTGTGGGGCTGGCCTGGCCACATTATCGATGTTCTGGCGGTTGTAGCCACCATCTTTGGTCTTGCGACCTCCCTCGGTTTTGGTGCGCAGCAGGCAGCTTCCGGCCTCAATTACCTGTTTGGCATCGGCGCTGGAATCAATGTCCAGATGGCGATCATTGTCGGGGTTACAGCACTGGCGCTGATCTCAGTGCTCAGGGGCCTCGACGGAGGGGTGAAGGTCCTGAGTAACATCAACATGGGCGTAGCCGCCGTCTTGCTGTTGTTCGTTATCTTCGCCGGTCCAACCATGACCATTCTGGAGACCCTGTGGGTTACCTCTTCCAACTATGTTGGTAACGCTGTGCAGCTCAGTAACCCGTTTGGTCGTGAAGATGAAGCCTGGTTCCAGGGCTGGACTGTGTTCTACTGGGCCTGGTGGATTTCCTGGTCACCGTTCGTAGGTATGTTTATTGCCCGTGTTTCCAAGGGACGTACTGTTCGTGAATTTGTGACTGCAGTGCTGATTGTTCCGACCGTTATCACGGTTGTCTGGATGAGTGCTTTCGGTGGCGCTGCTATCGAACAGATCCAGCAGGGTGTTGGTGAGCTGGCAGAGAACGGCTTGACTGAAGTGTCTCTTGCGACCTTCCAGATGTTTGCAAATCTGCCGCTGACCGGGATCCTGTCGTTCGTGGGCATTATTCTGGTGCTGGTGTTCTTCGTAACATCTTCGGATTCCGGCTCGCTGGTTATCGACAGCATCACAGCCGGCGGCAAGACCGACGCTCCGACCGCTCAGCGTGTGTTCTGGGTAGTTGCTGAGGGTGCCATTGCTGCGGCCTTGATCTTTGGTGGCGGTGAAGATGCACTTGGCGCGATTCAGGCGACAGCAATCAGTGCTGGCCTGCCCTTTACGGTGGTTCTGTTGATCATGACGTGGGGGCTTCTGAAAGGCCTCAGTCACGAGCGGCAACTCCTGATTGCCAGGGGCGAGCTCACCTAAGAGCGCTGTGAAAATAAAAAACCGGGGCCTTGGCCCCGGTTTTTTTATGTCTGGAAGCACTCAGAAACTGGCGAACGTGTCCATGGCGAAACGGGAACGCTCCAGTGGTGTGAAGTGTGGGCGTTTCAGCGCTTCGATGGCTCGCAGGCGGGGCAGCAGCCCCCGACCGTTTGCCATCTGAATGGCGAGTCCGGGGCGTGCGTTCAGCTCCAGTAGTAACGGCCCTTCGTTGGCGTCGACCACCAGATCAACCCCCATGTAGCCGAGTCCGGTCGCCTCGTAGCAACGAGAGGCCATTTCCAGCATCTCGTCCCAGGCTTCAATCTGGATGTTTTCCAGAGCAAGACCGGTATCCGGGTGAAGTGTAATGGGACGGTTGAACTGAACTGCGTTCAGACTTCGACCAGACCCGATATCAAGACCGACGCCTACGGCTCCCTGATGAAGATTGGCTTTACCGTCCGATGCGGTTGTAGCCAGTCTCAGCATGGCCATCACCGGGTAACCCTGGAACACCACAATACGGATGTCGGGCACACCCTGATGCGAATACTTTGCCAGTGAAGGAGCGGATTCCACCAGGTTCTCGACAATCGCAACGTCCGGAGTGCCTGCAAGAGAGTAGAGGCCGGCCAGAATATTGGTCAGGTGACGCTCAAGGAATGAAGAATCGACACGGGAACCGGAAGCCTTTATGTAATCATCACCATCGCGCCCGGTAATCACCGTAATGCCTTTGCCGCCAGACCCCTTCGCCGGTTTTATCGCAAAGCCCTCAAGGTCTTCAGCCATCTCCCGGAAGTGGGATATTTCATGCTGTTGGCGGACAATCTGAAGCAGCTTGGGCGTTTTTACCCCGTATTCGGCAACCACCAGCTTGGTCTTCAGCTTGTTGTCCACCAGAGGGTACGACGAGCGCTCATTGTACCGGGAAATGTAGTCGACATTTCTCCGGTTCATATTGAGCATCCCGAGCCTCTTGAGAGATCGCGGTGAAATCCAGTCCATATCAGTCGTACGCCTTCATTGGCGTGAACCGTCGCAGCTCGCTGAGCTTGTAGCCGGTGTATTGGCCCATCAACAGGATCAGCCCGAGGATCACGAGGTGCAGCTCCGGGAAGTTGAAGGTCAGATGGCCAGCCAGAGGCGCGCTCATCAGCAGATAGGCGCAGATGGCCACGAACAGGCTGCCGGCACCCTGAACCATGACCTCGTGGGCGCCTTCTTCCTCCCAGAGGATGGACATGCGCTCAATCGTCCAGGCAATAATAACCATCGGGAAGAAAGTGACCGTCATGCCAGTGTTGAATCCCATCTGGTAACCAATAATGCTCAAGCCCGCGGTGATGAAAATAACCAGAATGATCAGGGCGGATATTCGAGACACCAGCAACAGGTTGAGACTGGACAGATAACCGCGCATGAGCAGACCTATGGCGACAACCGACAGGAAAGCAATCAGCCCGGGCACCAGAGTTGTCTGGACGAAGGCCACGGCGATGAGCACGGGCATGAAAGTGCCAGAGGTACGAATGCCGATGACGATCCGCATGAAGGCCACCATGAGTGCGCCGAGTGGCAGCAACAGCAGCATCCGGAACATGCTTTGTTCTTCAATGGGCAGCTCATAGAAGCTCAGGAAACCGAGGCCGTTGGAGGCGGATTCCATGGTCGCCAGTTGCAGGGCCGGAACAGTTTGCCGGAGCATGGAGAAGCTCACTTCGGAGTTTTCCCCACCCACGACATCCAGCAACGAAGCAGAGCCCTGGCGCCAGAGCAACAGATCGTCAGGTACGCCCTGTTCAGCGGTTTTCGGGTTGAAGGTGAGCCACTGTTTGCCATTGTAGATTTGCAGGTAGGGCATCAGCTGTTGCCGCCGGCGCGCATCCTCAAGCCTGAGGCCGTCGGCTATCCTGGCAGCGATACCGCTATGGTTGAGCATATCGACCAGAAGGTCCAGGTAGTTCTCTTCCGAGACCAGCAGGGTGGTGTTCTGAGTGCGGGTGTCGGGCTGCATCAGCCGGATAAGCTCTCGGGTCATGCTTTCTGGAGTACTCGAACGGGCCCTGGCCTGGTCCAGTATTTCCTGAACGGCTGTGGCTTCGGGTTCTTCCCAAAAGGTCCTTGGTGTTTTCGGTTCCCGCACGGCAATTTCCGGTTGGGCGTTAGCATCCGGAATAAACTGGGCTTTGAAATACAGTGTCTGCGGCCCGGAGACTTCCCGCTTGCTCCATTCCGCCCGGCGGCTTCCCGAGCTGTCGATGATAGAGAAGCCGTAGCCAGGTGATGCAGCCTGCTCGGTAAGGATACGGAATCCCGGAGGTTGCTCGGGTATGTTGAGGCTGGCAAGCACTGATCCGTCGCCGGCGTCAAAATCGATTCGGGCCTCGACCATCCAGACAGGACGCTGCTCGCCTGTCAGCCAGGGGATACCAAGCTCAATGTGTCTCCAGACAGCAAGCGAAATGCCCGCTGCGATGAGGAGAAAAACGGCAATATAAAACGGCAGGCGCGAGCGGGTGGTCACGATTCGTTCCCGTTGCTTTTGCGGATGGATTCAGGCAATTCGGTGGCGTACTCCTTGCCGACATCGACCAGCATTACGTCACGCAGAATATTGCGGCCGATCAGAACTTCGTAGGTCAGGTTTGTTCTGTCGGCAAGTGTGAACTCGGCTACCTGCCGATGGTCGCCAATAAAGAACTGGAGTTCGACAACAACACGGCGCTCAGCCTCGTCCGCGCTGGCCTGGATAACCCGGACACGACGGGAGATTTCTTTCTCCAGGGTCACGAACTTGTCGGCGCCGGGAACGGGTACATCAAACCGCACCCAGTTGCTGCCATCCCGCTCAAACCGGGTGATGTTGCGTGCGTCGATGGAGGAAGTTTCGGCGCCGCTGTCGATTCGAGCTTTGTAGATCAAGCCGGGGCCCGCGAGGTAGAAATTCTCTACCTCACCGACAATGACTTTCCCCTTGAGGCGATCAGCGCGGCCTTTTGAGTTGTCTGTTGCGGGGCACTGCTTCTGGACCTGAACGGGCGGACATTCGGGCTTTTCTACCTGGGTGGCGATCGCGTCCAGTATGGTTTGAGTCGATGAGCGGGTCTGGGCAACGGCTTGCTCGTGTCGAGTCGCTGCATTCTCTTCCATGGTAACGAGAGTCGCACGCTGGCTCTTGACGGATCCCTGAAGCTCATTGAGGTCTGTTTTGGGAACCATGAAATAACGGTCTGCCGAACATCCCGTCAGTGTGAGGATGCCTGCGAGTGCGATGAAGGAAGGTTTAGGCAGTCCAGCCCGAAAACATTTCAAACCCATGAATAACCCCTGAGCTGGCAGCTTGTCATACCCGAGTGGGAACGGCGATGACGGTCTGTGCATGTGAAACCGGATAAAAACGGAATGGAAGTATACAACATCCAACCTGTGTGGTTGATTTACAGATGGTTAAGGGGCAGTAGTGTTTACCGTGACAGGAAATGTCCTTCACCGAGCACGGTTTCAGCACGCAGGTATTCCTGAATCACGGGGGAGCAATTGAGGTAGAAAAGCAGCAGTTCGCGCTGCACATCCTGATCCTGAATTCGGGCGGCAAAACTGATCAGCTCCCGGATGTTCTCGTCGCTTTCGGCACTGCTGGAAGGCATCCCGAAACTCTTTCCGTACCGGGTTTTAAGCAGGCTGGTGAGGCGCTCGAGGTGAAACTCGCCAGTGTGGGTAATGTGCGGCAGGATTCTGAATGCTTCCTTGTTGCCGGATGCGCCTGTACCGAACAATCCGGATTGGCTGTCCTGACTGGAGCCGTCATCGTGGAGAAACTCCGCCCCCAGCTTTCGCCACAATTCTTTCAGCATGATCTGTTATCCATTTCTGATCCCGTCCGTGCCCGTCATACGGTTACCAAAGGGTAATAACCACTTGGCGGGTGAACATTTTACCCTTTTAGACGATATTACGTTGGGCGTCCAGAGCTAGATGCCCGGGCTTCGAATTATTGCCAAACAGTCGTGGTCCTTACTGGCAGCACCAGTCAACTTGACGGCGCCCCGGGCAAAAGGTTCCCTGCGTGGGTTAGACTGTGTTCAAGCAGAATCGTACCGATCATTCATCTGAAAAGAGTTTTAACAGGAGTATTGCCAGGTGCCTGAAGCCATCATGGAACAGATGTTGTCCCGTCCTGATCTGATGGCGGCGCTGATGGTTGTTTTGATTCTTCTGGTCGTTCTGAAAGGGCTTTGGGGCAGGAATGGTCGACTTGAGCAGGACGTCGAACATTGGAGGCAGCATGCCGCAAGCCTCGAGAACCGACTGGCCGGGCTTGAGTCGGAGCTGGAGAGCCGGAAAGAGCGCTTTGCGCAGGTGGAAAGCGAACGTCAGACCCTGAGGGCAAAGGCGGAAGAGCTGTCCGAAGCGCTGGGTGAGGCCCGCATGTCGCTCCGGGAGCAGGAAGTGACAATTGATAAGGAGCGCCGTTCAGCCAATGAGAAGCTGGAGCTGCTTGAGCGTAACCGTGACGCCCTGAAGCAGGAGTTTGAAAACCTTGCCAACAAGATTTTCGAGCAGAAGAGCGAGCGTTTCAGCCAGCAGACACGAACCAGCCTGGATACCCTGCTTAATCCGTTCAGGGATCAGCTGCAGGACTTTCGAAAGCGCGTCGAGGACGTGTATACCAATGAAACCCGGGACCGTCAGGCCCTGCGCAGTGAGATCAAATCACTACAGGACCTGAACCGACAGATCACTGAAGAAGCCGCCAATCTGACCCGCGCACTGAAGGGTGACAAGAAAATCCAGGGCAACTGGGGTGAGCTGATTCTCGAGCGTGTACTGGAAAAGTCCGGCCTTCGTAAGGGGGTTGAATACGACACTCAGGGCAGTTATCGGGACAGCGATAATCAGCTGTATCGGCCGGATGTCATCGTGCATCTGCCAGACAACCGTAACCTGATCATTGATTCCAAGGTGTCGTTGGTGGCTTATCAGCAGTGGGTCACGGAAGACGAGGATTCCTTGGTCAGGGAAGAGGCTTTGAAACAGCATGTTGAGGCCGTTCGAAATCACATCCGTACGTTGAGTGAAAAGGACTACAGCCAACTGCATGGCCTTCATTCGCCGGATTTCGTGCTTTTGTTCATGCCAATCGAGCCTGCCTTTGTGGCGGCGTTTCAACAGGACGAGAACCTTTTCGCAGAAGCCTTTGAGCGAAAGATTATTGTGGTAACTCCAACAACCTTGTTGGCAACATTGAGAACAATCGAAAACATCTGGCGTTATGAGCGTCAGAGCCAGAATGCGCGACGAATCGCCGAGCGGGCAGGCGCGGTTTATGACAAACTCAGGGTGTTCGTGGAAGCGATGGAACGCCTTGGCACCCAGTTGCATACCGCCCAGGGAACCTACGACTCGGCCATGAACACCCTGACCCGCGGGCGGGGTAACCTGATCTCGCAGGCCAATCGCTTTGTTGAGCTGGGTGTTCGGGTCAAGAAAGAATTGCCCAAGGGGATCATGGATCAGGCGGAAGTGGACGATTCCGACGAATTCCTTCATTCCGGGGACGACGACCGGCCTGATTCTGAGGAGCAGGCGATTGGTGCAGATAACGAGCAGGAGTAGATGCCATGGCAGTATTATTTGGAACAGGTCGCTGTTTTGTCCTCGGGGCCGCCCTGGCTTCCGTGCTCCTGGCGGGGCCGGCGCTGGCGCTGGCGCCCGAACATGAAACCCGCAGGTTGATGCTGGCTACGGAAGAGGCCGTTGTTGCAGAAAACTGGGGTGAGGCTGCGGAATACCTCAACCGGTTGCAGCAACTGGAGGGGGAAAAGCCGGAAGACTACTATTTTTATCGGGGCAGGGTGATGCTCCAGTCCTCCCATTTGAACGAGGCCCAGTCGGCCCTTGAGACCTATGTAAGCCAGGCGGGTGCGGAGGGAGCCCACTATCAGGAATCCCTTCAGCTGATCACCTCTATCGAGAAGACCAGGCGACAGAACGCTGTCGCACCCCAGGCTGCTGGCGAAAGCGAGCCGGTTGCGGTTATTGAACCAGCGGGTGAGGGCCGCGTTGAGTCACTGCGCAAGCTCTATCTGGCGGATTCAGACCGTGAAGCCTTGACCCTTCATATCAACAGCCTTCTTGAACTCGCAGGCTGGCGCCGTGATCAGGCAGTGGTGCGGCTGGACCGGCCGGCAGATGTGGAATATCGCCTGGGAACCCAGGGAGACGAGATTCAGGTGCAGGAAATCAGGCGAGCCGAAGATGGCCGTATACTGAGGAGCACCGAGCCGATGTCGGTGTTTGGCATTAACCCCCAGGTTGAGTGGCGTTGTGAAGCCGCTGTTTCGACCTGCTGGGTTTACGATCCAAGGGATGGCTCCCGCCTGCTTCAACTGGCCGCGAACCGTGAGCGAGTTCAGGAGATTGCTGAGACGCTGGGGCAGTTGATCCGGACACTTCAGCTACCGTCCGGATCCTGATTCAATCAGGGAGGTTGCCTCGTTCGCCCTCCCGGTATGCGCCGGGCGTCACCCCTGTCCACTTCTTGAAAGCCCTGTGGAAGGTTGAGGGCTCGGTGAAGCCAACCTTGGCCGCGATGTCGTTGATGGGCAGGTCCTGCCGGCTCAAGTAGTAAATCGCCATATCCCGCCGTAGCAGGTCCTTGATTTCCTGAAACGAGGTATTTTCCTGCTTCAGCCGGCGACGCAGCGTTTGCGGGCTGGTATGTAGCTCTGCGGCAATCCATTCGAAATCCGGTAACGGCTTTGAGAAATCTCGCCCGATCAGCGCACGAATCCGCCCCGTAAAGGTGTTGCTCTCGTCAGGCCGGGACAGCAGGTCTGCGGGCGACGTCTTCAGGAATTGCCGCATCTCCGGCTTGTCGCGGATAACTGGCGC
>MRWF01000696.1_pt1 | contig 79416 bp, 71 predicted proteins | sample 1013331 | NCBI WGS metagenome assembly MRWF01 (sample SAMN06117577, study PRJNA244670) | biofilm metagenome | biome: Water; feature: Cathode Biofilm; material: Biofilm; isolation source: microbial consortium enriched at the cathode of a solar microbial fuel cell | place: USA: District of Columbia ... | reverse complement strand
GGCTCTCAATCCCTGGCGCCACTGGAAGACATCCGCGCGAGATTTGGCTGGCGTCGCCACGATACGGTGATGACCGACGAGACTGTGGTCGAATCCGGGGCCTTCGCCCTTGGCGAGTGGCATCTGAAGCAGCTCCAGTGGACCTGGGACGGCGATGTGGTTTCACCTTTCAGTCTGAGGTTGGCGCCGTCGGAGGGAGGCATGTCCGTCATTGCCGACGCCCTTCCGCTAGCGCCCACACGTCGCCTCGCTGCGCGGCTTCCGTTATTGCCGGAGCGTGCACTCCGGGCCCTCCGGGACTATCGGCCCGGTGGCTTTCTGGACCAGTTGAGAATCTTCTTCCCCGAGGGCGCCCCGGAAGACTTTCAGCTTTCCGGCCGGTTGCGTGACGTTAGTGTTCGGGCCCACGGCGGCGCGCCCGGCGTTACCTCTGTCAACGGAGACATCGCTCTGGACCGGCAAAGAGGCTATGTCCGGATTGCCGCCGGCGAGTCGCCCGTTTCACTGGATTTCCCCCAGCTTTTCGGGGGCGCCTGGTCATTCCCCGTACTCGAGGGCGAGGTGGCCTGGCTGCTGGATGGCGCTATTACCCGTGTGTTTTCGGATGGCGTACGGATGCGTTACGGCGAGGCCACCGAACTGGACGGTGCTTTTGACCTCAGGATGGATCGAGAGGGTGAAGACAATCTGGGGCTCAAAGTGTCGGTGAAAAACGGCAACGCCGACATGCTGGCGGATTTCGTTCCGGTTAAGGCGGTAAACCCCGGTTTGTACGATTGGCTCACGACCGCCATTCTCGAGGCCGATATTACCTCAGGGACGTTTTTCGGCCATGGTCAGATAGGTTTTGGTGCACCCCGGGGCTCCTTCGTCACCTCAATGATCTATGAATTCGATCAGGCATCTGTCCGCTACGATGACGCCTGGCCGGAGGTCACAGGTGCCCGGGGCAGTGTCAGGGTTCACAATGGCGACACGCTGGTTCGACTCGAAGCAGGTCAGACCGGTGGCCTGGATCTCGATCCCGGGACGGTTCGCGTGGTGCCCTCCGATCAAGGCACACGGATAAGGGTGGATACCTCGGCACGGGTGCCCGGCGAATCGGTCGGGTTCTGGATGGAAAATAGCCCCCTGGGTGATATGGCAGGCACAGAGGCCCAGAAGCTTGAATATGGTGGTGAGTATCAGCTGGATCTTGGTATCGACTTGCCATTGGGGGCGGAGCAGCCCCCCGTGGTTGAGGCAAAGATTGCCGCACAGGAAGGCACCGTCTCCTACCCCTCGGCAGGGTTGGCCTGGCGGTCGGTTCAGGGTGAAATGACCTACCACAGCGAAAACGGCTTCTCCGGTGGTCCTCTGACTGCGGAATTCTTCGATGAACCGGTAACCATTGCCTTCAGCAAGTCCCGGGCGGGCAATGCCCTTACCATCCGGCAGTCGGGAACGCTACCGGTGCCGGGGGTGTTTGAGCAGGCGGGACTTGGGACCAGTTCGGGTTTTGGTTTGCAGGGCAATGTTACCTATACCGCGGACCTGGACGTGGGATCGGATTCAACGTCGGGGATCCGCGTGCGGTCCACTCTTGAGGGGCTGGCAGTTGACTGGCCGGAGCCACTGTCAAAAACGGCGGATGAGGCAGCACCGCTGCGGGCAACCATCAATCCCTCGGCCGCCGGCGGGCTTGGCATTACGGGCGACTGGGAAAACCGCGCAACGTTCGATCTGTTATGGAAAGAGACCGGGTTTGATTTGCGTCTTGGCCGCCTGCACCTTGGCCCGCAGGTGTTGAACGATATTGATATCAATGCCCTCGATCTTGGTGACCGGTGGGTGGTGACCACCAGCTCGCAACGCGCCGAAGGCCGACTGACAATTCCGCAAAATGGCGACACGGTGAAGGCCGATTTTCAGGTGTTACGGCTCGTGCGCAGTGAAACACCCCCTGAGGATTCGCCGGAATTACTCACCCTCGAAGAGCAGCTTGAGGCGTTCCGCGCGCTGGATATGGGAAACTGGCCGGATATCGATGTCTCGATTGCGGAACTGCAACTGAACGACGAATCGTTGGGACAGTGGGCCTTCCGGCTCCGCCCCGAACCTTTTCGGTTGCAGGTAAATGACATCGAGGGGCGCCTGAATTCCCTGACACTGCTGGGCGACATGAGCTGGAGCATCGTCGGAGACCGGGAAACCAGCCGGTTTACAGGTTCCATCAGCGGGGGTGCGCTCGCGGATCTGAACGAGCTCCTCGACACTGAAATGCCGGTCACTAACGAGGGGACCAACATAGAGCTGGATCTGGACTGGCCCGGCCGTCCGGATGAGCTTTCCATACCGGAGCTCAGTGGCTCGGTCAGTCTAAGGCTGGATGAGGGTGTGATCCTGGAGCGAAACAACACGGCGCAACTGTTCCGGGTGTTCAATCTGCTGAACTCTGACACCCTATGGCGCCGGTTGAAGCTCGACTTTTCCGATCTGTATGAGCGTGGGGTGGCATTCGACGCGATCTCGGGCAAGGCGCAGATCATCAATGGCTTGCTGACCATGGATCCCGAACTGCAAATAGTGGGCCCATCCGGCGCCTTCAAACTCAGTGGCACGACCAATATGGCCAGCGAGGAGCTGGATATGCGGCTTGTGGTTGTGTTGCCCCTGACTCAGAATCTGCCATTGGCGGCGCTGCTCATGGGTGCCGGTGCGCCGATCGGCGGCGCCTTGTTTGTGCTGGACAAGATTCTGGGCGATCCTTTGAGCAGGCTGACAAGCGCAACCTACAGCGTGACCGGCTCATGGGACGAGCCGGAAGTGAATCTGCAACGGGTTTTTGACACCGGCGAATAACTTTTCTGTTTGGCAATATCGGAGGCAGTCATGAACAAGCGTGTTTCCAACCGGGTCGCAGCCATCCAGATGGTCAGCGGTCATGACATTGACGCCAATCTGCGCGAAGCGGAACAGCTGCTGGCCCGGGCTGCCGAGCAGGGCGCCTCGGTCGCCGTACTGCCTGAGAATTTTGCGGTTCTGGCCACCAGTCAGATGATTGATCGTGGTCGCCAGGAGGCGGGGGCCGAGCCTGTCATAAGAACCTTCCTGGCCGAACAGGCCCGGAAACTGGGGCTCTGGATCGTTGGCGGATCGATGCCCGTGGCCAAACGACCGGACGGCTCAGATCTGGAGGATCGGGTCAGGGCAACCTGCATTGTCTTTGATGACCAGGGTGAGGAAGTTGCCCGTTACGACAAGATTCACCTGTTTGATGCCATGGTGGAAGACGCCCATGGTCAATACCGTGAATCGGACACCTTCGAGCCCGGCGAACAGATAGTGACCGTGGATACGCCCGCGGGCAAGCTGGGGTTGGCGATCTGCTACGATCTTCGCTTTCCGGAGCTGTTCAGGCTGCTGCGTGAGCAGGATGTCGACTGGATTTGCCTTCCGAGCGCTTTCACCTGGCAGACCGGTGATGCCCACTGGTACCCCCTGATCCGGGCCCGCGCGATCGAGAACCAGGTATGGTTAGTGGCACCTGGCCAGGGTGGCCAGAACAGCGAGCGCCGTCGCACCTATGGCCACAGCCTGATCTGTGATCCCTGGGGGCGGATCGTGACGGAAATGGGGGAAGGCCCGGGCCTGGTCACCGCCGAACTGGACGCCGATCAGGTAGCCAATCTGCGCGCCCGGATGCCGGTGTGGGAGCACCGCCGGCTCAAAGGTTGAACCAACGGCTCACATGGCCTCGGCGTCATCGATGCACTCCCTGAGATAACGGAACAGTTTCCGGGCCTGGCCGGTGTTCTTCTGTTTTTCGACGTCTTTTCGGGCGTTTCGAGCAAGGTTTCGCAGGTGCTGCATATCGGCAGTGGGGCAGTAGCTGAAGAACTCGCCAACAACGGAATCGCCTTCGGCAATCATCCGGTCCCGCCAGCGTTCCGCCAGGTGGTGTCTGCGGGTGTGTTCTTCGCTACCGGCATCGAAGGCGTCGATGGCTTTCGCCAGGGCTTCAGGATCATCTTCCTGTCGGATGACCTTACCGATGTATTGCAGGTGCCGTCGTTTGGCCTCGTTCTGGCGGATACGGCGGGATTCCTCGATCGCGGCGCGGAGGGTCTCGCTGATTGGCAAGGTTTCCAGCTGATCGTTGCTCAGGTCCAGCATCCGCTTGCCCAGATCCTGCAGGGCATGCATTTCCCGTTTCAGCTGGGATTTGCTCGGGCCGTCGTATTCCGGCGCGTCGTTGTCTTGATGGTCTTTCATAAATCCGAGATCCGCTTAAGCGTAGAAAATCGTCGCGAGGCCAAGAAAGGCCATGAACCCGACTACATCGGTCACAGTCGTGAGAATCACGCTGCCTGCCAGGGCCGGATCAATATTGCGAGATTTGAGAAACAGTGGCAGAACCGTGCCAACCAGCGCTGCGGCGACAAGATTGATCACCAGCGCGGCAGCAATGATCGCGCCGATCATCACATCCTGGAACCAGAGCATGGCTGCACCCGCCACCACGGCGGCCCAGAGCAGGCCGTTCAGTATCCCTGACAGAAATTCCCGGTTCAGCAGCCAGCCTACGTTGGCGCCGCTGATCTGCCCCACGGCCATACCGCGAATCACCAGTGTAAGCGTCTGACTACCAGCAATGCCGCCCATACTGGCAACAATTGGCATCAGCACTGCGAGCGCCACCACTTTGGCGATCGTGTCTTCAAATAGCCCGATGACGGCGGAGGCGGTCAGTGCCGTAATCAGGTTGATGCCCAGCCAGACGGCACGGCGACGGGTGGTTTTCCACACCGGCGCAAAGGTGTCCTCGTCTTCGTCCAGACCCGCCATACTCATCAGTGAGTGGTCCGCATCCTCCCGGATAACGTCAACCACGTCATCGATGGTGATCCGACCCAGCAGGCGGCCCTCCTCGTTTACCACCGGCGCCGAGATCAGGTCGTAGCGTTCAAACAATGTCGCTACCTTGGTGTCGGAGAGGCTCACGGGAATGGGCTCGATGTCGGTATCCATGACTTCCCGCACGGTGGAGGCGGGGTTGGAGACCAGCATTTTCGTGATGGGCAGCATGCCAATGAAATCGTCCCGGCGGCTGACCACGATCAGGCTGTCGGTCATGGGTGGCAGGGTGCGGTGCCTGCGAAGGTAGCGGAGCACAACATCGATACTGATGTCCGGGCGCACCGTAATGGTGTCCGTGTTCATCAGACCGCCGGCGGTGTCCTCCGGATAGGAGAGAACTTCCTCCACCCGTTGCCGGTCCTGCTCGTCCATGGTCTCCAGGACTTCCTGGATGACCGTATCCGGCAGCTGCTGCAGCAGGTCGGCCAGGTCGTCTGACTCGAAATCCTCGATGATGTCCGCCAGTTCCTGAGCGTTCAGCTGGCTCAGGAAGTAGCCTCGGATATCATCACTGAGATACTGGAGAACCTCGCCTTCGAGGTCTTTGTCCACCAGGTTCCACAGCAGGGCCCGCTGCCGGGGCGGTGAGGACTCCAGCAAATGGGCAATATCACTGGGGCTCAGGCCACCGTTCAGGATGCGGGCAACCTGCTTCAGTGCGCCACTGTCCAGCGCTTCGCTCAGGGAACGAAGACGCTGGCGGGCCTGGCTTTTTTCCAGAATATCGGTCATGTGTTTATTTTACTCACCCTCACCGAAATAGTCGTTAATCAGTTCCACCAATGCTTCGATGGCCTGTTCCTCATCCGGTCCGTCGGCAATGAGCTCCACATCGGTTCCTTTGCTGGCGGCCAGCATCATCACCTGCATGATGTTCTTCGCGTCCACATCCCGGCCTTTGCCGCTGATACGCACGCTGCTGTCGTATTCCGATGCCGTGTTGACCAGCTTCGCAGTGGCGCGCGCATGCAGGCCCAGTTTGTTGATGATGGTAATGGGGCGGCGAATCATGGCTTGATCAGATCTCTTCCCGGGTCTGCAGGTGTGGCAGCTCGGTGTGCCGCACTTGCACATTGCTGTACCGTTGCCGGAAGTACTCACCCAACTGCTCGCACACATACACCGACCGGTGCTGGCCGCCGGTACAGCCAATGGAAATGGTCATATAGCTGCGGTTACTGTCTGCAAAGGAGGGCAGCCAGGTATCCAGAAATGATTTCAGGTCCTCGATCATCTTCCGGCTTGCCGGTTCTTTTTCCAGAAACTCGATAACCGGCTGATCCGTCCCGACATACTTGCGGAGGCTGGTATCCCAGTAGGGGTTGGGCAGGCAGCGGACATCGAAAACGTAGTCGGAATCCAGCGGCACGCCGTGTTTGAAGCCGAATGACTGAAACAGGAGAGCCAGTTCCTGATCTTTTCGACCGACCACGCGCTGCTTGACCATGTCCCGCAGCTCGTACATGGACATGCCGGTGGTATTTACGTAAAGATCGGAAAGCTTGGAGAGGGGCTCCAGCAGTTTCTTCTCGCTGGTAATGGCTTCCCGGAGAGAGGTCCTGTCGTCACTCAACGGATGCTTTCTGCGGGTGGCGTGAAAACGCTGCAGAAGCGACTGCTCGTCGGCGTCCAGGAAGATGATTTCAACGGTAACCCCGGTTTCCTGGAGGCGCCGGTAGATCTCCTCGAAATTGGCCAGCTCGCCGGAAAGGTTCCGCGCATCGATACTGACGGCCATCTTGCCCAGTCGACCAGGCCTGGTCTGGCTGGCGGCTTCCCGTGTGAGGGGGAAGAGCAGGCCAATAGGAAGATTGTCGATGCAATAAAACCCGAGGTCCTCCAGCACATGAAGTGCGGTACTCTTGCCCGAACCGGACCTGCCACTGACGATAATCAGCTTCATGACCACCTTACCTCCACTGCAGTGAATATCAGCCGCCTGAGGCGGTCATGCGCTGGTACAGCGTGCTGGCGTCCTCGGATTGCCGGAGGCGATCACAGAACGACCGCTCATTGAACTTTTCAGCCAGTTGGCTGAGCAGCTCCAGGTGTTCGCTCGTTGCTTCCTTCGGGACGATCAGGGCGAAAATCAGATCCACCGGCTGATTGTCGATAGCATCGAATTCGACGCTTTCTTCCAGCGTCATCAGCACGCCCACCACGTGATCAAGTCCTTCCAGACGGCAGTGGGGAATGGCGATTCCCTGGCCAATGCCGGTGCTGCCCAGGCGCTCGCGGGAAATCAGGTTGTTGAAGAGCTGGGTCTCGCTGAGCGTGTTGTCCTGATGGTTTATCTGCTCGGCAATAAACTCCAGGGCCCGTTTCTTGCTGGACGCAGCTACCCTGCAGAGGGTGAGCTCCGGAGCAAGAATGTTCTCTATGGTCAGGGATGTGTCGCTCATGGATCGACTGCGTTTCCGTTAAAAAAAAGGCTGCGACACGTTACTCATGTCGCAGCTCGATTAGATGAATTGCATGAAAACAGTCAGTTAGCGAGAGCCGTTTCCGTGCATCCGGTCTACATTCTTTTCCTTGTGCTTGAGGATCTGACGGTCAAGCTTGTCGATCAGGGCATCGATGGCTGCGTACATATCCTCATTTTCTGCCTTTGCGTGAATCTCACCACCAACCACATGCAACGTGGCTTCCGCAATCTGGCGCACCTTTTCCACTTCCAGGGTCACCTGGCAGTTACTGATGTGGTCAAAGTGACGCTCGAGCTTCTCGAACTTCTCTGAAACATAATCCTTCAGTGCGGGAGTCAGTTCTACGTGATGGCCTGAAATATTGAGTTGCATAGGCGTCTCCTGTTGTCATCGTGCCGGCTCCCGGGAGCCGGTCTGGGTGCTGGCGCATTATGCGCCGGCGAATACGGTGTTGCGTCCCGGCCCCCGGGTATTCAGACCAGCCGCTTGCGCTCGTTGGACGGCGGAATGTGCATGGCCTCCCGGTACTTGGCAACGGTGCGTCGCGCAACCTTGATACCCTGTTCCCCTAGCATGGCTGCAATTTTGCTGTCGCTCAACGGCTTTTTGGGCGTTTCCGCCGCAATCAGCTTCTTGATCATCGCGCGTATGGCCGTGGAGGAGCATTCTCCACCCTCGTCAGTGCTGACATGGCTGGAGAAGAAGTACTTCAGCTCGAAAATGCCACGGGGGGTATGCATGTATTTCTGGGTGGTTACCCGTGAAATGGTCGATTCATGCATCTCTACCGCCTGGGCGATGTCTGAAAGAATCAACGGTTTCATGGCTTCTTCACCGTGATCCAGGAATCCCTGCTGGTGCTCGACAATACGGGTCGCGACTTTCAGCAAGGTCTCATTGCGGCTCTGCAGGCTCTTGATGAACCACTTGGCCTCCTGCAACTGGTCGCGCAGGTAGGTGTTGTCTGCGCTGCTGTCCGCACGCCTTATAAGTGAAGCATAGCTGGCATTGACCCGGATGCGCGGTGCAATTTCAGGATTCAGCTCAACACGCCAGCGGCCATTGTGTTTGCGAACGATCACGTCCGGAATCACATAATCGGGTTCGGCCCGGTCAATGACATCGCCCGGCCGCGGATTCAGGCCGGTGATCAGCGCCAGGACATCCCGCAACTGGTCTTCTTTCAGGCGGCTGCGGCGCAGCAACTGGGCGTAATCGCGGTTGCCCAGCAGGTTGATGTAATGGGTAATTACAAGGCGTGCCTGGGCCAGCCAGGGTGTTTCCGGCGGCAGCTGGTTGAGCTGGATCAGCAGGCATTCCTGTAGGTCCCGGGCAAACACGCCGGGCGGATCAAAGTGTTGCAGGCGGTGAAGCACGGCTTCCACTTCATCCAGTTCAAGGGGGTCTTCATCGTTCTCATCCAGCAGTCCGGCGTGGATTTCCTCCAGCGGGCTGGTGATATAGCCCCGTTCGTCCACTGCATCCATCAGGGCATGGGCAATGGCCTGGTCCCGTTCACTGAGGGGCGTCAGATTGAGCTGCCATTCCAGGTGATCCTGAAGCGTTTCGGTCGGGGAATTACGGGTTTCGAAATCGTGATCGTTTTCGTCGTCGTTGCGGGCTGCCGGCGCTGGTGCGGACTGGTAGATGTCGTCCCAGGCGGTATCAACCGGCAGATCGTCCGGAATGTTGTCAGGAATCTCGTTCTCCGAGGACCAGTCCGGGCCGTTCTCGGATTCATCCCAGTCGCTGGCCGGTTCCGGGGCAGCTTCAGCGGCGGACTCGGTGGCGTTGGCCTCGCGCTCGTCGTTTTCGCTGGCTGCGTCGGTCTGGTCATCGTCCTCGGAGGTCTCCAGCATGGGGTTGGATTCCAGTGCCTGCTGGATTTCCTGCTGGAGGTCGAGAGTGGAGAGCTGGAGAAGCCGGATCGCCTGTTGCAGCTGGGGCGTCATGGTCAGGCTTTGACCCAGCTTTAACTGTAAGGAGGCTTTCATAACCATGGTTCAGGATCCGTCACTCATCAGCGCGTTGTGTCATAAGTCGTGAAAAAATCTTTATATGCCGGTTACTTGCCGTGATTTTAATTTACCCTAGCAAGTTCTTTGCCGAGTTTACTTGCTACAGATCATCAAAACAATCAGCCATTGGGTGTCAGAGTCTGAATTCGTCGCCGAGATAGACTTCCTTGACCTGCTGGTTGGCCAGGATGGCGTCGGCATTGCCGGAGGCGATGATGTGGCCGCCGGAAACAATGTAGGCATTCTCGCAGATGTCCAGGGTCTCACGCACGTTGTGGTCGGTGATCAAAACGCCAATGCCTTTGTCCCGAAGGTGCCGGATGATGTGTTTGATGTCACTGACGGATATGGGGTCCACACCGGCGAAGGGTTCATCCAGCAGGATAAAAGCCGGCTCCATGGCCAGTGCCCGGGCAATCTCCACCCGTCGGCGTTCACCGCCGGACAATGCCATGCCAACACTGTCCCGGATATGGGTGATGTGGAATTCTTCCAATAAACCCTCGAGCTTCTTCTCCCGCTCTGCCTTGCCCAGCCCCGGCCGGGTTTCGAGGATGGCCATGATGTTGTCGCGTACGGACAGTTTGCGGAAGACCGAGGCTTCCTGGGGCAGGTAACCGATGCCCTGGCGGGCCCGACCATGCATGGGCAGGGGGGTGATATCCCGGCTGTCGATCGTGATCCGCCCGCGATCAGCGGGGACGAGCCCAACGATCATATAGAAGCAGGTGGTTTTCCCGGCACCGTTGGGACCAAGCAGCCCGACAATTTCCCCACTGCGGATTTCCAGGGAAACGTCGATCACCACTTTTTTCTGTTTGTAACTCTTTGCCAGGTTACTGGCTCTCAGAACTGCCATCGGATCCCTGTCTGTCTGTACTGCGTGGCTGAATCACCATCTCTACCCGGCCGCTGCCCTCGCCGGTGTCTGCGCCGCCCTCAGCGGTGACAACCCGGCCGACGGTATCATAATGAATGACATCACCCCGGAACAGGTTGCCATTCTGCTCGATGACTGCTTCCCGTTCAAAGGTCAGCTGGCTGTCGGTGGCAGACCAGGTAATGTTCAGGGCACGGGCATCGGTTTCGCCTTCCCCCTCGCGCGCCGGTTGACGGTATATAGCGGGCGTACCAGAGGCTTCGATCCGGCTCAGGCCGTCCTCGGTCCGGTACAGGACGACCCGCTCGGCAGTCAGGCGGGTATTGCCCTGCTCAAGTTCCACAGCGCCGGTGTAGGTGGCAATGCCCTGGCCGTCATCCAGGCGGGCGGTATCTGCGGTGACCTTGATAGGAGTGTCAGAATCAAGGTCAAATGCAGCCGCCGGGCCGATCATCACGACCGTTAGCAGGGCAGCCATCAGGCGCCGGTATCGGTTAGTTTCCGGTTTCATAGAGTCCTTCCACCTGGGAGTTCAGTTCCAGAATTCGTTCGTCTATCCACGCTTTCATGCCCGTGGCCCGGGTTATGCCGGTAACATCACGTATTTCTACGGGCGCGTCTGTATATACCATGCCCCGGTCGTTATCCAGGGTCAGGCTTGATGTTGTCAGGACGGCGTCCCGTTCGCCAATCGTGCGCTGAACCCGGACATTGTCCGTCAGGTACACCAGATTCTGGTTTTGCAGCAAGCTGCCATTGTCGGCCTCGACAATCCACGGCAGGGCCTCCTGGTCCCCGTACAGCTCGGCCCGGGGAGATTCCATGGTGGCCAGGTTGCCTTCCTCGAACTGCTCAATTCGGGGGCTGGAAAACCGGATCTTGAGATTGCCCGCTTCATCGAAGGAGGTGTACTGACCATTCACCACGAAACCGTCTGGTTCGGCGTCTCCCCGTAGGGCCGCTGCCTCGTCATCAATCACAGGGGGTTCATCGCTGCGCCAGAGCAGGAATACGGCTGCCACCACGGTAGCAGCCAGTGCCAGTGCTCGCAGCCAGGGTCTGTCCAGCAGCCAGTTCATGCCTCGGGCTCCAGATAGGGGGCAAGTGCTGCGTCAAGCCTGCCATGGGCCGTCAGCAGCAAGTCGCAGGCTTCGCGGACCGCCCCTTCGCCGCCCCGGGCAATGGTGCAGTAGTCGGCATGCTGCTGCACCAGCCAGTAACCGTTGGGCACGGTGATGCCCAGTCCGGCGAACCTCAGTGCCGGGAGATCTGGCAGATCGTCCCCCATGTATGCGATGGCCTCGGGGCTGATATCCATGGTGCTGACCAGTTCCTGAAGGGCTACCTTCTTGTCCTCTCGCCCCTGCATCAGGTGGGGAATGCCAAGATCCCGCATGCGCTTCTCGGTCAGGGGGGACTTTCGTCCGGTGATCACGGCCACGGTAATCCCGGCTGCCATCAGTTGTTTCAAACCCAGGCCATCCAGAATGTTAAAAGCCTTGAGCTCATCACCAGTGGCGCTGAAATAAAGCTTGCCGTCGCTCATGATGCCGTCGACATCCAGTGCGATCAGGCGGATCTTTACGGCCTTTGCCAACAGGGAATCCGGCCATTGGTGCTTCATATCAAACAGCTCCTCATAGCCCCTAGATAACGCCGGCACGCAGCAGGTCGTGCATATTGATGGCGCCAATCAGACCCCCCTGGTCGTCAGTAACGGGGAGGGCGTTGATCTTCATCTCCTCCATTATGTTCAGCGCTTCCGCCGCCAGATGATCGGCCTGGATCGTTTTACCATGCCGGGTCATGACCTCGTTGATGGGCGTATTGTGAATGTCCACCGATCGATCCAGAGTCCGTCGAAGGTCACCGTCCGTAAATATTCCGGTAAGAGTGCCTTTATCATTGACGACGGTGGTCATACCGAGACCCTTTCGGGACATCTCAAGAAGAGCACCGCTCAAGGGGGTATCCTCGTTGACGACTGGAATCTGATCACCGCTGTGCATGATGTCGGAGACCCTGAGCAGCAGCCGACGCCCGAGGCTGCCGCCGGGGTGAGAGATAGCGAAATCCTCGGCACTGAAGCCCCGGGCCTCAAGGAGTGCAACGGCGAGGGCATCGCCCATCACCAGGGTGGCCGTTGTGGAGGAGGTGGGCGCCAAACCCAGTGGGCAGGCTTCCACCATAACGCTGACGTCCAGATTGGCGACGGCTTCCCGGGCCAGTGTGGAGCTGGCATTGCCGGTCATGCTGATCAGCGGAGCGCCCATGCGTTTGATCAACGGCAGAATGGTGACCACCTCGCTGGTGTTGCCGCTGTTGGAAATGGCGATGACCACATCCTGGGAGGTGATCATACCCATGTCACCGTGGCTTGCCTCGCCCGGGTGCACGAAAAACGATGGCGTTCCAGTGCTGGCCAGGGTGGCGGCAATTTTGTTGCCAATGTGGCCGGATTTTCCCATGCCGGTCACAACCACGCGGCCCTTGCAGTTCATGATAACTTCGCAGGCCCGCGTGAACTGGTCGTCGATTCGGCCTTCAAGGGCATCAATGGCGTCGCGCTCAATGCGGATGGCGCGGATGGCAGAAGATCGGAAATCGCTGGGAGTCTGTTCGGTCATCGGGCTTTGGGCCTGGCTGTCGGGACGTTGTAAATGTTGGGCAGAGTATACCATTTTCACCCGGCAACGATGCCCGGTTACCGAAAGTTCAGTCAAACTGATCATTGCTATCAGTACATTTTGGGCACTTTGGATTGAGCTTGCGCGCTCCTTGGCATAATGTAGCCCCTCTTTGAAAGGTAAGGACTATGAATTCACCGGCTTACATATCGCTCAAGGACGTCGTGTTCTCCCGCTCAGGGCGCCGTATCTTCGACGGTGTCAGCCTGGACATCCCCCGCGGAAAAATCACCGCCATCATGGGGCCCAGCGGAACCGGGAAAACCACGCTGCTTCGCCTTATTGGCGGCCAGCTCAGGCCGGATTCGGGCAGTGTTGTGGTGGACGGCCATGAAGTGCCGAAGCTCAAGCGCAAAGCCCTCTACAGCCTTCGGGAAAAGATGGGCATGCTGTTCCAGAGTGGGGCGCTGTTCACCGATCTGAGCGTGTTCGAGAACGTGGCCTTCCCGTTGCGGGTGCACACAAAGCTGCCGGAAGACATGATTCGTGATGTCGTGCTAATGAAGCTTGAAGCCGTCGGATTGCGAGGCGCACGCCAACTGATGCCGTCGGAACTGTCCGGAGGTATGACCCGCCGGGTTGCTCTTGCCCGAAGTATTGCCCTGGATCCCGAGCTGATCATGTACGACGAGCCGTTCGCCGGCCAGGACCCGATTGCCATGGGCGTTCTGGTAAAGCTGATCCGCGATCTGAACAGCTCCATGGGGCTGACCAGCGTTCTGGTTTCCCACGATGTGCCCGAATCCCTGAGCATTTGCCATTACGCCTGCATCATCTCGGACGGCAAGGTGATCGGGGAGGGCACGCCTGAAGAGCTCCGGGCGCATCCTTCCGGGAAGGTCCAGCAGTTTCTCCAGGGGCAGCCGGATGGCCCGGTGCCGTTTCACTACCCGGCCGAGGGCGCCGCCCAGGACTTTGGGTTGTCCGGGGGTGTGTCTTGATTGGCAGAATTGCGGCATTCGGGCGGCTCGGTCTTGATATCGTCTCGTCATTCGGCCGTTCAGGCCGTTTCCTTGCAGGCGTTCTGGGCGGTGTGCCCAGGCCGGCGACCGGTTTCCCCCTTCTGGTGAAGCAGCTGTACGCCGTTGGCGTTCTGTCCCTGGCCATTATCGTGGTTTCTGGCCTGTTTATTGGCATGGTGCTGGGGCTGCAGGGGTATACAATTCTGAGTGATTACGGTTCCGAGGCCGCTATCGGCCAGATGATTGCCCTGACCCTGGTGCGCGAACTCGGGCCGGTGGTAACCGCGTTGCTCTTCGCGGGCCGGGCCGGTTCGGCGCTGACAGCGGAAATAGGCCTGATGAAAGCCACCGAGCAGCTGTCTAGCATGGAAATGATGGGTGTGGACCCGCTTCGGCGCGTCATTGCGCCCCGCCTCTGGGCCGGGTTTATCGCCATGCCGGTACTGGCGGTCATTTTCTCGGTGGTCGGCATCTGGGGCGGTATGCTGGTGGGTGTAGACTGGCTGGGCGTGTTCGAAGGCTCCTTCTGGGGCAATATGCAGTCGTCGGTGGATTTTGTTGATGATGTCCTGAACGGTGTCATCAAGAGCGTTGTTTTCGGCTTTGTCTGCGCCTGGATTGCGGTCTACCAGGGGTATGACTGTGTGCCGACATCGGCAGGGATCAGCTCGGCGACCACCAAGACCGTGGTGTACTCATCGCTGGCGGTGCTGGGGCTGGATTTCGTGCTGACCGCTGTCATGTTTGGCGATTTCTGAATCAACGATTAACGAGATAATACCGGAGCCTGAAATGGCGCAGAGAACCACTGAAATCATCGTTGGCCTGTTCATGATCGCAGGCTGTGCAGCTTTGCTGGTCCTGGCGCTTCAGGTGAGCGGGCTGTCGCCGAAATCGGCCGAGAGCACCTACACCATATATGCCAATTTCAACGATACGGGCGGGCTCACGCCCCGCGGTCGGGTCTCGATGGCCGGGGTAACGGTTGGCACCATCGAATCCATCAGCCTGAACACGGAAACCTTCCAGGCTCGGGTCGAGATGTCGATTCATTCGGATGTGGACAATATCCCGTCGGACAGTTCCGCAGTTATACGTACATCCGGCCTGCTCGGCGAGCAGTACATTGATATATCGATTGGCGCCGAGATGGATTCGCTGAAAGAGGGCGATACCTTCTATTCGACACAGTCGGCCATGAACCTGGAACGGCTGATCAGCAACTTTGCATCGGGCCGTTGATTCGGGCCGGAAAGATCAAACAGGAGATCCTGATGTTTGCACTGAGACACCACATTCTGATCGGCCTCTTCATGGCCCTGGCTCTGGTCGCGCCGACCCAGGCGAGTGAAGCGGAGGAGCTTCGCAAGTATGTGGATGCCAACACCCAGCGGCTCGTGGACAAGCTGAACGAGGAGCGCGGACTCTACGAGCGGGATCCAGAGGCTTTTTATAAAAGCATGGATGAGGCTCTGACCGATTTTGTCGACTTCCGCCGCATCGCTGCCAGGGTGATGGGCCGTTACGCACGCCAAACGACGCCTGAGCAACGAGACGAGTTCGTGGCCAAGTTCAAGCGCAGTCTGTTTGACAGCTACGCCCAGGCGCTGGTTAATGCCGAGAATTTCGAGATCCAGGTCAAGGAGGCGACCATCAACCCCCAGAGTGACGATCGAGCCTCTGTGCAGATGGAAGTGATCAGTGCCTCCGGTAATCGCTACCCGGTGACCTATTCAATGTACAAGACGGCGGAAGGCAAGTGGCTGATGGAAAATGTCATTGTTGAGGGCGTCAACATAGGCCTGGCTTTCCGGGATCGATTCGGCCAGGAGATGGAAGAAAACCGCGGCCAGATCCAGGCGGTGATTGATGGGTGGAGCGACGCTGTTGAAAGTCTGAACCTCGATCAGGAAGTCAACCAATCATGACCAGCGGCTCGCCTGTGGTTCAGCTCCTGGACGGCGTGCTCGTCGTTACCGGTGAAGTGAACACAGACACCGTGGTCGGCTTGAGAAAGCAGGGTGAGAAGCTGATCCGTTTGGCTTCTGCCGATCTTGTCGTCGATCTCGATGGACTGGTGACGGCCCACAGTGCTGTTCTCTCAATGCTGTTCTGCTGGCAGCGCCTGGCGCATCAGGCGGGCGTTGCCCTTTCGTTTCGTGGCGTCAGCGGCCGTCTGGCCTCGCTGGCAGCCCTGAGCAATCTTGATGATCAGCTTGAGGGGTTTGGCCCGGAAGCCGTCCATCCCGCCCACTGATTATTCCGGTTTAGCTCCCTTTGTTGACCGGACGCTAAAGCTGACCCGAGCGCCGGAATTGGTTACAATCTCGCCCCTGATTTCAAAACACCCGAGGATTTTCTATGGATGCCGCCCAAGTCACCGAGCTGGTCAAAGAAGCGTTGCCCGGCTGTGAAGTTCAGGTACAGGTTGATGGTACCCATTACCTGGTCGTCGTGGTGGGTGACGTATTCGAAGGCCTGCCGACTATCAAGCGCCAGCAGTTGATCAACAAGGCGCTGTTCCAGCAGATCATGGATGGCTCGATTCACGCCCTTCATCCAAAAGCATTTACTCCGGCCGAATGGGCTGAGCGCCAGGGCTGAACGGTCCGGACAAAACAGGATATTTATTGTGGATAAACTTCTGATCAGAGGGCGCAAGCCTCTGGATGGTGAAATCCGGATTTCCGGTGCCAAGAACGCCGCACTGCCGATCCTCGCAGCAACTCTGCTGGCGGATGAGCCGGTAACCGTAGGCAATCTACCGCACCTGCACGACGTAACCACCATGATCGAGCTTCTGGGTCGCATGGGTGTTGAAGTGATCATTGATGAGAAGATGAGCGTGGAAATCCACGCCAACACCATCAAACACTTCCATGCCCCTTACGAGCTGGTGAAAACCATGCGGGCCTCCATTCTGGTGCTGGGTCCTCTGGTCGCTCACTTCGGCGAAGCAGAAGTATCCCTGCCCGGCGGTTGTGCGATCGGTAGTCGCCCGGTGAACCTGCACATCCATGGCCTGGAAATGATGGGCGCGGACATCAAGGTCGAGAATGGCTACATCAAGGCCAAGACCAACGGTCGTCTGAAAGGCGCGCACATTTTCCTGGATACGGTCACCGTAACCGGTACCGAGAATCTTATGATGGCGGCTGCCCTGGCCGACGGAAAAACCATCCTGGAAAACGCGGCCCGCGAGCCGGAGGTTGTTGACCTCGCCGAGTGTCTGATCGCCATGGGCGCAGACATCAAAGGTCACGGCACCGCCACCATCGAAATCAACGGTGTTGAGCGCCTGCACGGTTGCCATTACAACGTGCTGCCAGACCGTGTTGAAACCGGTACCTATCTCGTCGCTGCGGCTGCAACCGGCGGTAGGGTAAAACTGAAGGATACCCGGGAAGACCTGCTGGAAGCTGTTGTCCTCAAGCTCCAAGAGGCCGGCGCCCACATCAACACCGGCCCGGACTGGATTGAACTGGACATGAAGGGTAACCGCCCGAAAGCGGTTAGCCTGCGTACAGCGCCATATCCGGCCTTCCCGACCGACATGCAGGCCCAGTTCGCTGCAATGAACGCCGTGGCCGAAGGCACCGGTACCATTGTGGAAACCGTGTTCGAGAACCGGTTCATGCACCTTCAGGAACTGATCCGCATGGGTGCGGATATCACGCTTGAGGGCAATGCCGCGATCATCAAGGGCGTGGATCACCTAACCGGTGCGCCGGTTATGGCCACGGACCTCAGGGCCTCGGCAAGCCTTGTCATCGCCGGCCTCATGGCCGACGGCGATACCATCGTAGATCGCATCTATCACATAGACCGCGGGTACGAGTGTATCGAAGAGAAACTGCAGTTGCTGGGTGCCACCATCCGCCGCCTGCCAGCGTGAAAGACATCTATCCAGACACTACGGGAAACCGGAAGAATCCATGACAGATTCCATAACCATCGCCTTGTCGAAGGGACGAATCCTGGAAGAAACCCTGCCGCTGTTGGCGGAAGCAGGAATCGAACTGATCGACGACGTCAAAAAGTCGCGCAAACTGGTGTTCCCGACAACGGACCCCAATGTTCGGGTTCTGATTATCCGGGCCACAGACGTGCCGACTTATGTTCAGTACGGCGGCGCGGACCTTGGTGTGACCGGCAAGGACGTGCTGATGGAGCATGGTGGGGAAGGGCTGTATGAGCCACTGGATCTGAACATTTCCCGGTGTCGCCTTATGACCGCCGGCCCGAAAGATCAGACTCCGCCATCCGGTCGTATCAAGGTGGCTACAAAGTTCGTCAACCTGGCTCGCCGGTACTACTCGGCCCAGGGTCGCCAGGCAGACATCATCAAGCTCTACGGCGCTATGGAGCTGGCTCCGATTCTCGGGCTGGCCGACGAGATCGTCGACATTGTCGACACCGGCAACACGCTGAAGGCGAACGGCCTCGAGGCCCGGGAACTGATTGAACACATCAGCAGCCGGCTGGTGGTCAATCGTGCCTCCATGAAGATGAAACACGAGCGTATTAACCCCATAATCGAAAAGATGTCCGCAGCTGTGGATAAACGCCGGACCTGATGTCAGGGCCGGCCAGAGTCAGTTAGTCGTTAATCCCATACAGGATTTGAGTTATGACCGCCAAGATCACCCGATTGAACGCTTCCCAAAGTGACTTTAATGATGCGTTGGCCAAACTTTTGGCCTGGGACGACAGCGTTGATCATCAGGTGAACGAGTCGGTGCGCCACATCCTGCATGAGGTGAAAACCCGGGGTGACCAGGCGGTTCTGGAATTTACCGAGAAATTCGATCGCCTGAAGGTTGGGTCCGTCGCCGAGTTGGAAATGGACCAAAGCCGTTTGCAGCAGGCCCTGGACGCGATTCCCCAGGACCAGCGGGTTGCCCTTGAAAAAGCGGCTGAGCGAATTCGCGACTACCACGAACGCCAGAACCAGAAGTCCTGGCAGTATGAAGACGAAGACGGAACCGTGCTCGGCCAGAAGGTAACGCCGCTGGATCGGGCGGGTCTTTACGTGCCCGGCGGGAAAGCCGCTTATCCGTCATCCGTGCTCATGAACGCCATTCCCGCAAAGGTCGCGGGTGTCAGTGAAGTCGTGATGGTTGTTCCGACACCGGATGGTGTGGTGAATGACATGGTCCTGGCCTCCGCAGCGATTGCCGGTGTTGACCGGGTCTTCACCGTTGGCGGTGCCCAGGCCGTGGGCGCGCTCGCCTATGGCACAGAAACCATTCCTGCCGTTGATAAAATCGTCGGCCCCGGCAACATTTTCGTCGCCACCGCCAAGCGCGAAGTCTTCGGCGTTGTCGGCATCGACATGATCGCCGGCCCCTCGGAAATCCTCGTGATCAGCGACGGCAAAACCGACCCCGACTGGATCGCCATGGACCTGTTCTCCCAGGCAGAACACGACGAGCAGGCCCAGTCCATCCTGATCAGCCCGGATGCCGAATTCCTGGATGCCGTCGAAGCCAGCATCAACAAACTGCTGCCAACCATGGAGCGCGCCGACATCATCCGCACCTCCATGACCGACCGCGCCGCGCTGATCCAGGTCGCCGATCTGAAACAAGCCGCCGAAGTCTCCAACCGCATCGCCCCGGAGCACCTGGAGCTGTCGGTCGAAGACCCCGAGGCCATGCTCGAAGACATTCGCCACGCCGGCGCCATCTTCATGGGCCGCTACACCGCCGAAGCCCTCGGCGACTACTGCGCCGGCCCGAACCACGTGTTGCCCACCAGCGGCACAGCACGGTTCTCTTCCCCGCTGGGCGTCTACGACTTCCAGAAACGGTCTTCCATCATCGGCTTCAGCGCTGCCGGTGCTGACCGCATGGGGCGTGTGGCGTCGGTTCTTGCACGTGGCGAAGGCTTAACCGCCCACGCCCGGTCGGCGGAATATCGTATTAAAGATTAAAAGACTTCACCCCCTATGTATGCAGGGCGGCGGGCAGGTCACTCTCCGAGAATGTCGGCGGCCATGGATGGCCGACGCCAAGCGCACATGGGTGTGGCAGAGCGATGATGAAGCGGAGCTTCATGCGATAGCCACACGACAGCAATCTGAGATTGCTGGCCGGACCCGCTTGCGGGTGCTCGTAGCGGTTCTCGGAGATTGAGCTGCCCGTCGCCCGTCTGCACCAAACGGAGTGCAAAAGCTATGAGCAAATTCTGGAGCCCCCTGGTAAACGACCTGGTTCCGTACGTACCAGGCGAACAGCCAAAAATGGCCAACCTGGTGAAGCTGAACACCAACGAAAACCCCTTCGGCCCCTCACCAAAAGTCATCGAAGCCATCCAGGCCGAACTGAACGACGGCTTGCGCCTCTATCCGGATCCGGAAGGCGAAAGCCTGCGCCAGACTATCGCGGCGTACCACAAGGTAAAGCCGGAACAGATCTTCCTCGGCAACGGCTCCGATGAAGTCCTCGCACACATCTTCTTCGGTCTGTTTCAGCACGGCGAACCGATCCTGTTTCCGGACATCACCTACAGCTTCTATCCGGTTTACTGTGGCCTCTATAACATCGAGAGCCAAAAAGTCCCGCTGACAGAAAGCTTTGAAATCAACCCGGACGACTTCAAGCAACCCAACGGCGGCGTCATCTTCCCGAACCCGAACGCGCCAACCGGTCGGTATCTTGAGCTGCAATATGTTGAAGAAATCCTGGCTGCCAACCCGGATCGTGTCGTTGTTGTGGATGAAGCCTACATCGATTTCGGTGGCGAGTCGGCGATTACCCTGGTCGACAAGTACCCGAACCTGCTGGTCTCCCAGACGCTCTCCAAGGCGCGGTCACTGGCCGGTTTGCGGGTAGGTTTCGCCGTCGGCCACCCAGACCTGATCGAGGCCCTGAACCGGGTGAAGAACAGCTTCAACAGCTACCCGCTGGACCGCCTGGCCCTGGCCGGCGCGAAGGCGGCCTACGAGGATGAAGCCTGGTTCCGGAAGTGCTGCGAGGGCGTGATCTCCGAGCGCGAGCGTGTAATTACCGCCCTCGAAGATCTTGGATTCGAGGTGTTACCCTCCAAGGCAAACTTCATCTTTGCCCGTCATAAAGATCAGCCGGGCGAGGTTTTGGCCAAAGGCCTGAGGGAGCAGGGTATTATCGTCCGGCACTTCAATAAGCCCCGAATTAGCGAATTTCTGCGAATCACTATTGGCACTGTTGAGCAGAATGATGCTTTGATTGAGGGGCTCCGGTCCCTCTAGCCTGCTAAGTTGGCGGGTAGAGTGAGGCAGACGCCCCTTCCCGGGAACCGCTACGAGCACATCCATGTGCGCTTGGCGTCGGCCATCCTTGGCCGCCGACATTCCCGGGAAGGGGCGTCTGCCTCACTCCTCGAGCTTCTCTGAAATAGTCCGGAGTGGAGTTTTTATGGCAAATCGAAGCGACATCCTTGAGAAAATCAACGAATGGCTCCAACCCGATAATTTCCAGGATTACTGTCCCAATGGCCTGCAAGTTGAAGGCACGCCTGAAATTAAAACCGTCATCTCTGGCGTAACGGCCTCAAAGGCTCTGATCGAAGCTGCGATCGAAGCAAACGCCGATATGATCCTGGTCCACCACGGTTACTTCTGGAAAGGCGAGGATCAGCGCATTCAGGGGATGAAACGAGAACGTTTGAAGCAACTCCTGGACAACGATATCAATCTTGTCGCCTACCACCTCCCGCTGGATGACCATCCCGAATACGGCAACAATCGTCAGCTTGCGAACATTCTCAACATCAAGAACCCGCGCCCGTTAGGTGGTTTGGTGTGGGAAGGCGAGCTGGAAGAAGCAATGTCTCCCGAGAAGTTCGGTCTTCACATTGCCAGACAGCTTCACCGTGAACCGCTCTGGGTGGGCGAAGGTCCGACTGCGATCAAGCGGGTAGGGTGGTGTACCGGTGCTGCACAGGGGTTTATTAACATTGCTCTGGATGCGGGGCTCGATGCCTATATCAGCGGTGAAATCTCCGAGCCGACGACGCACACGGCAAGGGAGTGTGGTATCCACTACTATGCGGCTGGTCATCACGCGACTGAGCGTTATGGTGTGCAAGCGCTCGGGAAAGCGTTAGCCGAGGAATTTGGGGTGAGTCACAAGTTTATTGATTGCGACAACCCTGTCTAATCAGGAATAGATGGTTAGATGAAGGCTTAGTGCGAATTGCACAGAGTCGACGGAGCGGGGTAGTCACCCCTTTCCGAGAATGTCGGCGGCCAAGGATGGCCGACGTCAAGCGCAGATGGGTGAGGCCGAGCGTTTATGAAGCGAAGCTTCATGCGACAGCCGAACGCCAGCAATCTGTGATTGCTGGCCGGACCCGCGTGCGGGTGCTCGTAGCGGTTCCCGGACAGGGGTGTCCGACCCGCCCACTCACTGAAATTAGAAGTCTTACAATGGCCCGACCGCCGAATTAAGGTCAGGCCTTGAACGAATCAGGCCTGCTGAGCCTTATCACCCTTCTTGAGCCCAAAGTCCTCAGCAAGCGTGCCGGAATCCTTAGGATCTGTCTTGGGCGCATAATCCCGCGGCGGCTCGGAAGCGTCCTCGCGAACCTCTTCCAGGCGCTTCTTGGAAGTCTCCTGCGCCAACTCCTCCATCCAGTCTTCGTCATTGCAAAGACGGTTGGCGCCGCGTGCCATATGCTGGTTCACGTCGCGGTAGGCATCGTTGAAGCGGCGCAGCAAATGGGCCGACTCCATGAAATGCTCGTTCACCTGGGCCTGGTAGCGGGTATATTCGCTTCTCAGTTCCTCAATCTGCTGTTCCGCCCGGCGCTGCCGAAGCGACGTTCCCTGCCCGGAACGGCCAACAAATACCCCGATGACAATGCCAACAACCAATGCGGCAATCGCTGCCAGAATCAGGTTTGTCATATGCTGTGTCGTCCTTTTACCTAGAAGTGAGCCAAGCCCCTGTTCGACGAGTATAACGCCCCAGGCTCCATCATCCCATGATTGTGGCCTGCGCCAATCGTCGTATTGCTGCCGAGGCGGCCAACGTGGCGAAAAATCGCCAAATGCGAGACAATATGGCGCCCAAATTTACGATCAACTTCCGGGAATACCTTGATGACAGCTGCGATGTCCTCCGAAACCAGTGCGACCATGACCCCTTGGCAACGTTACCAGAAGGATCTTGAACGCCCGGATTTCCAGAAGGACTCGGCCCAGGAAGATGCGGTCAAGCGCCTTCAGTCACTGTACGACAAACTGGTGGAAGCCGAAAGGGATCGCAGCAAGCCCAAGGCCAAACTTTTGCGCAAGCTCAAGAAAGGCAAAGAAGAGCCGGTCAAGGGCCTGTATTTCTGGGGTGGGGTAGGCCGGGGAAAAACCTACCTGATGGATACCTTCTACGAGTCGCTGCCCTTTGATCGCAAGATGCGGGTCCACTTCCACCGCTTCATGCAGCGGGTACACAGCGAGCTCAGATCCCTCAAGGGCGAGAAGAATCCACTCGAGCTGGTCTCGAAAAAGTTTGCCGATGAAGCCCGGGTTATCTGTTTCGATGAGTTTTTCGTGTCCGACATTGGCGATGCCATGATTCTCGCCACCCTGATGGACGGCTTGTTTAGCCGTGGCGTCACGCTGGTGTGCACTTCTAATATCGTCCCGGATGGTCTTTACAAGGATGGTCTCCAGCGGGCCCGCTTCCTGCCGGCTATCGAGCTGGTCAAGAAGCACACCGACGTGGTCAACGTGGATGGCGGGGTAGATTACCGGTTAAGAACCCTCGAGCAGGCGGAGCTCTTTCACTCGCCACTGGATGAAGAAGCGGACGTCAGCCTTCGCAAGAGCTTTGATGCCCTGGCAGTTGAGGCAGCGAAACACAGTAAAACCATGGAAATCAACGGCCGCAAAATTCCGGCCCAGGCCCACGCTGACGACGTAGTCTGGTTTGATTTCAAAGACGTCTGCGACGGCCCCCGAAGCCAGAACGATTACATCGAAATGGCCCGCCAGTTCCACGCCATTATCGTCAGCAACGTGCCCATCCTGGGCAAAGAGAAAGACGACCAGGCTCGCCGATTCATCAACATGATTGACGAATTCTACGACCGCAACGTCAAAGTCATTATCTCGGCAGCCGCCCCGATTACCGAGCTCTATACCGGCGGCCGCCTCGGCTTTGAATTCGAGCGCACTGAATCCCGCCTGCTGGAGATGCAGTCCCGGGAATACCTTGAAGCGCCGCATAAGCCATAAAAAAAACTACCAGACAACCAACAGAGAGATTCAGAAATGAGTACAGAGAACGTCGTCATCGTAAGCGGTGTCCGCACCCCCATGGGCGGATTTCAGGGTAGCCTGGCCAGTGTCAGCGCCACCGACCTGGGCGCGCTTACCATCGCCGAAGCCGTAAAACGCGCTGGTCTGCAGCCCGCGGACGTGCAGGAAGTCATTATGGGCAACGTCCTGCCTGCCGGCCTAAAACAGGGCCCGGCCCGCCAGGCCATGCGCAAGGCTGGTCTTCCGGACCACACTGGAGCCACCACCATCAATAAACTCTGCGGCTCCGGCATGAAAGCCGCCATGTTCGCCCATGATCTGATTAAAGCCGGCAGCAATGACATCATGGTAGCTGGTGGTATGGAAAGCATGTCGAACGCTCCCTACATCCTGCAGGGCGTTCGCAGCGGCTACCGCATGGGCCCGGGCCAGGCACCCCAGGATCACATGTTCCTGGATGGCCTGGAAGACGCCGAAACCGGTCGCCTGATGGGCGCCTTCGCCCAGGAAATGGCCGACAAGAAAGGCTACACCCGGGAAGAGATGGACGAGTATGCCATCACCTCTCTGACCCGGGCCAAGAAAGCCATCGAAGAAGGCCTGTTGAAAGACGAGATCGTCCCGGTAACCGTTAAAAGCCGCAAAGGCGAAGTAGTTGTCGAGGACGACGAGCAACCCCACAACGCCAACATCGACAAGATCCCGAGCCTCCGCCCGGCCTTCGCCAAAGATGGCACCGTCACAGCGGCAAATGCCTCTTCGATCTCAGACGGCGCTTCTGCGTTGCTCCTGATGCGCGAGTCCGAAGCTGAAAAGCGCGGCCTCAAACCCCTGGCGCGAATCGTCGGTCACAGCACCCAGTCCCAGCATCCTGCCGAGTTTACCTGCGCGCCGGTTGGCGCTATCGAAACCCTATTCGGCAAAACCGGTTGGAGCAAAGACGACGTCGACCTCTTCGAGATCAACGAAGCCTTCGCCATGGTCGCCATGATGCCGATCCGCGAACTCGGCCTCGACCCCGAAAAAGTCAACATCCACGGCGGCGCCTGCGCCCAGGGTCACCCCGTCGGTTCCACCGGCTCCCGCCTGCTGGTCACCCTCATGTATGCTCTTCAGCGTTACGGCAAAAAGAAGGGCATTGCAGCTCTTTGCATTGGTGGCGGCGAGGCTACGGCCATGGCTATTGAGATGCTTTAAGCAGGAATCCTGTATAGCTCTTTTGCTTCGGTTGTTGGACAAGGGGCGGTCGTCTTTCTGAAACACGCCGTAAATACGTCCCTGTAGGCTTGACGGCAGCATCCATGCTGCCGACAGTTTCAGAAAGACGACCGCCCCTTGCCCCTGACAATACGAGAAGGCTTTTCGAGGCACTGGTGCCGAAGCTTCCTTTTGTCGTGAATCTGGTGACATCTGAGTCGCAGATTACATCGGAACTATGGGCGCTGACGTCGGGGTGAGCCTTCCGGGAATGTAGAGGGCCATGGATGGCCCGAAACAAGCGCACATGGATGTGCTCGTAGCGGTTCCCGGAAGGCTCACCCCGGCGGCAGTGCTTGCTCCCAAGTTTAAAGCGAAAAAAACCACCAAAACCAAAGTGGTTGCATCTAATTTTGTTGTCTATAGTGATTCTGTGCGACGGAACCCGGCGGCAAACGGCGTTTACAGGGGGATGATAGCAAAATCATACTTTTGACTGATCAAAGCGCCCGAAGGCGTTAGCTATAGTGCCAATATCACGAGCACTGTGCACGAAGCCTCCAATACATCGTGAACACCAATAATCAGAGCAGCGACTCAGAACAACAATGGAGTAGCCTTCCAATGACAAGAAAAACACATCAATGGCAGCGTTGGACCAAATTACCGCTTGCCGTGGCAGTTGCGGCGGGAGTGTCCGGTCACGCAGCCGCCTATTCGTTCTACGTGGGAGATGTGGAAGCCCAGTTCAACACCACGCTGTCCGCAGGTGCCGGTTGGCGGGTCGAAGATCGCGACAAACGCCTTATCGCCCAGGGTAACCTTGGCCCCGAGTACGCTCCGGGCGGTGCTCTGGAAAACATCGGCGCCTCCACCAACAACTACGACGACGGCAACCTCAACTTCGAAAGTGGCGATACCTACTCCAAAATCGTCAAGGGTAACAGCGAGCTTTACCTCAATTACAACGTCGACAGCTCTTTCCTTACCCGTGTTGGTGGTTTGCTTCGAGGCCGCTACTGGTATGATTTTGAACTGAAAGATGAAAGCCGTGCCGTTGATTTTGTCGGTCAGCGCCGCGAGCTGAATCAACATGCCAAGGACTATGCTTCCGGTGGTGAAATTCTGGATGCCTATGTATTCTCGGACTGGTACTTTGGCCAGATTCCGGTCAGCCTGCGTTATGGCAAGCAGGTTCTCAGCTGGGGCGAAAGTACGTTTATTCAGGGCGGTATCAATATCATCAACCCTGTAGACGTTCCCGCCTTCCGGGCGCCGGGCTCTGAACTGAAAGACGCGCTTCTCCCGGTCGAGATGTTCTACATGTCTGCGGGTATCACAGAGAACGTCACCGTTGAGACCTTCGTACAGGCAGACTGGGAGCCGGTTCGTCCGGACGACTGTGGTACCTTCTTCTCCACCAACGATTTCGCAGCTGATGGTTGCGGCCCGGTACTTCTCGCTGGCCAGCTACCGGATTCCCAGGCCTTTGCACAGGGCTTCATCGCGCCTCGGATTGGAGACCAGGAAGCGGATTCCAAAGACCAGTTTGGTGTGGCCGTGCGCTGGTATGTACCTGAGCTGAATGACTCAGAGCTGGGTTTCTACTACATCAAGTACAACAGTCGTCTGCCATACGTCAGTGGTCTGGTGAACAACCCATCCAGCCCGACTTCGACGCAGCAGAACGATCCGAGCCTGCCGTTCTCCAGCTTCCCGAGCTACTTCATCGAGTACCCGGAGAACATCAACCTGTACGGCATCAGCATCAACACCACCACACCCGGTGGCTGGTCGCTGGGCGCTGAATACAGCTTCCGCGACAACGTGCCTTTGCAGTGGAACGCTTTTGAATTGATCTTTGGTGGCTTGCAGCAGCGTGATCCAGCAGGTGACCCACTTAGTAAGCTGGAAGCGCAGCGTCTTGCAGAAAATCCGGGTGCAAACCTGGCTGGCAAGCCGGTCGCCGGATACGATCGTTTCAATGTGTCCCAGGCTCAGTTTACGCTGATCAAGTTCTTCGATCAGGTAATGGGCGCCAGTCGGCTGTCTTTGATCACGGAGTTCGGTGCAACTTATGTGCATGACCTGCCGGATTACGACGAAGCTCGTTACGGTCGTTCAGGCACCTTCGGTATTGGTACTCTCCCGTTCGGCCCAATCGACATCTGTTCCGACGGTGGTGCCAACATCAACACCAACTACTGTAACAACGAAGGCTTCACAACCGACTTCTCGTGGGGTTACCGTACCCGTCTGGTTTGGGATTACCTGGACGCCGTGGCCGGTGTTAACCTGTCACCTCAGCTGGCCTGGAGCCACGATGTTGAGGGTTACAGCCCGCAGCCGGGCGGTGCTTTCAACGAAGGCAGCAAGGCTATCGGTCTGTCTCTGCAGGCGGTTTACCAGAACAAGATTACCGGCAACATCGGTTACACAAACTTTTTCGGCGGCAAGCCGTATAACGAGTTGACTGACCGCGATTTCGTGAGTGCTAGCGTTTCATACTCATTCTGAACCCGGAAAGTATTCGTTGAACGAGGGAATTTAAATGAAACTAAACAAGAAACTACTGGCCACAGGCGTTCTGGCAGCGAGCATGTTTGCCGGCCAGGCCTGGGGTGCGGTTTCTGCTGAAGAAGCGGCCAAGCTGGGTAACTCGCTGACACCGATGGGTGCAGAAAAAGCCGGTAACGGCGGTGCCATTCCCCCCTGGACCGGTGGTCTGACAACGCCGCCTCCCGGCTACAATAATGACGGCATCTACGTGAATCCGTTCGCGGATGAGCAGCCCAAGTTCACCATCGATCAGAACAACGTCGAGCAGTACAAAGACAACCTGTCCCCTGGCCAGGTGGCTATGATCGAGCGCTACGATGACTACTTCATGCCGGTGTACGAAACCCATCGTACTGCTGCTTATCCTGAAGAGGTCATGGAGCAGACCGTTGAAAACGCGACCACGGTTGAGCTGATCAAGGACGGTAACGGTCTGGGCAACTATCAGTCTGCCACCCCGTTCCCGATTCCCCAGAATGGTCTGGAGGCAATCTGGAACCACATTACCCGTTATAGAGGTGGTTCTGTACAGCGTACCGTTGGTCAGGTGACGCCGACTGAAGGTGGTGAATTCTCTGTTGTGAAATTCCAGGACGAGCTTACCTGGCGTACCTACCTCTCGGATTACAATCCGGACGAGGATGCGAACGTTCTATTTTACTTCAAGCAGGCCATTACCGCTCCGGCACGTCTCGCCGGTAACGTACTGCTGGTACACGAGACCATCGACCAGGTTGCCGAGCCTCGCCGTGCGTGGGTTTACAACGCCGGTCAGCGTCGGGTTCGTCGGGCGCCTCAGGTAGCGTATGACGGACCGGGTACCGCGTCTGACGGTATGCGTACTTCGGATAACTTCGACATGTTCAACGGTGCTCCGGATCGCTACAACTGGGAGCTGGTTGGCAAGAAGGAAATGTACATTCCGTACAACTCCTACAAGCTGACCGATCGCAGTCTGAGCTATGACCAGATTATTCAGGCTGGTCATATCAATCAGGATTACACTCGCTACGAGCTGCACCGTGTATGGCATGTTCGCGCAACCCTGAAAGAAGGGGCCCGCCACATCTATGCCCAGCGTGACTTCTACATTGATGAGGACTCCTGGCAGGCATCTGTCATTGATCACTACGACGGCCGTGGCGAACTCTGGCGTGTTGCAGAAGCCCACAATATGCAGTTCTATGATCAGAACGTGCCCTGGTACGCCATTGAGACGCTGTACGACCTGCTCTCTGGCCGCTACCTCGCGCTTGGTCTGACCAACGAGGAAGAGAACCCGTATGAGTTTGGCGTTGAGCGCCGCTCCAGGGATTACACGCCGGCCGCACTGCGCCGCGCCGGTACCCGGTAAGGGTTCTGAAGAAGACCAAAAAACGGCGGGCCTCATGGCCCGCCGTTTTTTTTACACCCTGGAAAACCCTTTCACGTCAAAATTTTGCAGCCCACCCCTCAATTGGTTTAACCTTCTTATCATACTAAAGGCGTACCCGATGTCGGTCGCCATTGAAAAGTCAGTGCAAGATCCACTTTTCCGGCGGTGCAAGGCAGTGCGAGCCGGAGCTAAATGGGGCAGTGCGTGAAACCATTCAATGATGGCTGTGCAGCCAACGACGAATTCCAGTCAGCGAACAGTGGTCTTCAACGGGGCGAGTTAATCAGGGACCTGCTCAGACAACGGGTTCATATTCCCCCGGTTCCGTCCGATTCAATGGTTCGGCCAAAGCTTGATACCAGGATTGCCGAAGCACTGACTTCCAGAGGTGTTCTTTTTCTGGAGGCGCCCTGTGGTTACGGCAAATCCCACGCTGTGGTCAGCGGCCTCGTCAGCGCTCAAATGGCTGCCGATCAAGTCCGCTGGATTACGCTGAACTCCCAGGATAATGCACCATCCCGCTTCCTGACCTTGCTTGCCATTGCCCTGGATCTGCCTGAAACCCCGGAGCAGGGGCTCCAGAGCGGCGCCACCTTCTCGGATACCCTTTCGATGATGCAGGTCGCTTTGGCGCGTGAGGGTTCCGGCCAGCCACGGGTCCTGGTGCTCGACAACCTCCAAAATCTCAGCAATCCCGCCGTAGTGGACCTGCTTCAACAGCTGGTGATGGAATTTCCGAGTGGTTCGTCCATCGTTCTTATCTCCCGTAAGGCGCTACCTTTCGAAACGCACAGCCTCGAGCTGGAAAACCGTTTCACCCGCATCGGGTCTGAAACGCTTGAGTTTTCCCGTTCAGAAACCTTCGAGTTTTTCCGGTCCGCCACGACGAAGAGCGAACTCACCAGCGTTGCTGTCGATAACCTCTACTATATGACCGAGGGCTGGGCGACGCCGTTGGCGCTGTATCGTCGGGAGGTTGCTCAGAATATCGAGCGCAAACCCATTCAGGAAACACCGAGCGTTGAAAGGTTTTTGAAGGAGTCGGTGCTTGGCAATCTGACCCCGGGGCAGATGCGGTCCATGCGGGGTATTGCAGAACTTGAACTGTGCTCCGATGAACTGTTCCTGGCGCTTGAGCGACTCCTGCCTGAAGCTGGCTTTGTTCCCTCTCAGGCTGCCGAGCGGGGGCTGCCCCTGAAGCCGATGCCGGGCCGTGGTCGCTGGTTCCGTGTAAACCCGTTGTTGCAGGAATGGCTGAAGTCGCCCGTAATGGCCGGTTATTCGGAGCGGATGCTGCAGGCGAGCCGATGGTTTGGCGTGCGCGACCAGTTCCCGGAAGCATTGAAATACGCGCTACTGTCTGGAGATGCCGAGGAAGTCATCCGCATAGCCGCTGAGGGATCAGAGGCTTTGCTGTTGGGTCAGGATACCGCATCGCTCCTGCGCCTTCGAAAGAGTCTGCCGGCCCAGCTCCTGGAACGAAGCGTGCGTCTCAGAATTGTCTATAGCTGGGTTCATGCAATTGGCGGCCAGTTCCGCCAGGCTCGAGCGCTGATTGATGGTCTGGCTGTGACCGACCGACAGGAGCAGGCTGCACGGATTCGTGCCTTGAAAGCGTTTATCCTGCGGGGCGAGGGCAGTGTTGGGCCGGCTTTGGACATGGCTGATGAGGCCCTGGCTGACGGGGAACTCAGTACTCAGGGCCAGCTTGTCACGCAGATGGTCCGTTCCAGTGCATTGTGCGCCGCGGGTCGATTCCCGGAGGCCCGGGAAGCAAACCGGGCTGCGTCGAGACTGGCAAGAGAAGCGGGCGATTCCGGTTCGGAAGCACTGGCGGTTTATGCCCATGCCCGGATCGAACTGGGCAAAGGCGCCCTGAAACATGCAGAGCAATTGTTGCGCACCGGTCTCGATACCGCCATGCAGGAGCTCTCGCGTCCTGCCCGGATTGGTGAAACCCGCCTGCAACTGAATCTGGTGCTTGTGCTTTGGCATCAGGGCCGTGAAGCGGAAGCAGATCGCCTGTTGGTCACCTGTGGGCGACATGCTGAACAGACCAGGGATCTTGGACTGCTGCTGGCGATGACCATTCGTGTCTTGATGTGTCGGGCCCAGGGGCGATTGGAGGATGCGTTTGTCTGGATTGGTCGGGCCGAGCGTACCATGCATTCCTGGCAAGTCGACGAATCCCTGTTCGTACCTGTTCTCGAGGCCCTGAAAGCCAACTGCTGGTTGTCGCAGAATCAGATCGACAGTGCCGATCAGGCGGTTCGAAAGCTTGCTCCTTACCGGGAAGCGGGCTGCGTACCGGAGCTTTTCCCCATGATGCCGGGCTTGCTGGACTGCCTTCAGGTTCGGGTCGACCTGGCCCGCGGTGATCTGATAAAAGCCCGGGAAACACTCCAGGGTATCCGTGAACGATATGAGGGAGCCATTCCATGGGGCGTAGAGCTCCACATGCGCTTGCTTGAGGCTGTGATCGTTCTGGATGAAAAGGGACCGGTGGTTGCCCTGAAGATTCTGTCTACCGTCGTCAATGAGGCTGCTGCAGAGCATTTCATCAGTCCTTTCCGGGAGCTCAGGAACGAATTGCAGGAGCTAATGACGAAGGGCTTTGGTCAGCTTCCCGAGAGTGCGTTTAAAGAGGCGCTGGGCGAGGTGTTCGAGCTGCGTGAGGTCGCGGGTACCCTGGACACCCTGGCAGAACCCATCAGTGAGCGGGAGCAGGGCGTGCTTGAGCTGATTGCAAAAGGGCTTTCAAACCAGGAAATAGCTGACAAGCTGCATATTTCCCTGCACACGGTGAAAACCCACGCGCGTCGAATCAATGCCAAGCTGGAAGTGAAATCCCGAACCCAGGCTATTGTCCGGGCCCGGGAGCTTGGGCTGCTTTAAGCTCATCGATTCGCGCATCTTTTTCGGCCCAAATCTGGCTCACCCAGCGCTGGAACGCAATCCGGGTCTCCCGGTTGTTTTCGTAATCCATTCCCAGAAACTCGCCTGGAATTTCCCGCGTCCGAACGTCAATAATAATCCTTCGGATTCGCCCGCAAAGGTAATCCCAAAAGCCGGCCCTGCCTTCGGGATACACGATCGTGACATCCAGCATGGTGTGAATCATGTCGCCCATCGCGTCCAGTACAAAAGCCGTTCCGCCTGCTCTCGGTTTCAAGAGGTGCTTGTAGGGTGAATTCTGGCGATCATGCTTCTCGGGTGTAAAACGGGTGCCTTCCATGAAGTTGAAGATCGTTACCGGGGTGTAGCGAAACTTCTCGCAGGCAGCCTGGGTGGCCGCTACATCCTTTCCCTTGAGCTCAGGGCGTTTGGCAATCTGTTCCTTGGTGTGGCGATGCATGAACGGAAAATCCAGCGCCCACCAGGCAACGCCAAGAAACGGCACCCAGATCAGCTGTCTTTTCAGGAAGAATTTCAGCAGGGGAATCCGGCTGTTGAGCACATACTGAATGGCGGGTATGTCCGCCCAGCTCTGGTGGTTGCAGGTAACAAAGTACCAGTGCTCCCGGCTGAGGTTCTCCACCCCGCGAACGTCCCAGTCGACTTTGTGAAGGAAATCCATCAGCAGGTTGTTAAAGCCGATCCACACCCACGCGATGTTGTTCAGGATCACCGTGCAGCCCTTGCGCACGGAGGTAATCGGCAGCACGAGTTTAAGCAGCGCGAACACCAGAAGAACGGGAAACAGCACGAGGGTGTTACACAGGATGGCCAGGGCCGCCAAAGTCCCCTTCAGCGGCGCAGGGAGAAAATAGAGCATGTGGTCGGGTCTCTAGCCTTCAGCCGGGTTGGTGTTCAGTGAGGATTGGCGGGGTAACAACCCGGCTTCCGCTTTCGTTGAGGCCAGTTGCTCAAGGCGGCTGGGGTCGATATCCCGGACCACGCTGCGGAAATCGTCGTCGTAGAACTCCAGGTTGTTGTAATGAATCATGGCCCGGATTTCTTCGATATATTCCTCGCCGCGCTCGGAATAGCCGAGCAGGCCTTCTGCCAGTTCCAGTCCGGACAGTGCCGAATTGTTGCGGCGGTCTTTCAGCCGAACGTCCCTCAGCAACTGGTAGGTGGGGTGGCGGTTCAGGTTCTGGATGTAGGCCCGAACCGACCGGTAGGGCGAAGAGAACTTCGCTACTTCATGGCTGGCGCCTTCGGCACGACCGAGGGGAACCAGGCCGCAGCCCTTGGAAAAACACCACTGGCCGAACAGGTTGTTGCCCTTGGTGGCAAAACGGGAGGTGCCCCAGGCAGATTCGTTGGCAGCCTGAGCCAGGATCAGGGACGGAGGAATCACGTCCAGGCGCTTGCGTAGCAGGGCAAATTGCTCGTCGCTGCCGGGCTCGGCATCCACTCTTAATCGCTCCGACTGCTGCGCCAGCCAGTTGTACTCCTTGCTGGTCAGGCTTTCCTTGTTGGCCAGACTGTCCAGGTAGTCGCGCTCAATCAGAATCCTGGAATTGGCCAGAACAATTCTCGGGTACAGAAACGAAAAGAACGCGGCTTTTTTCTCGGTGGTGTCCTGGTACTGCGAGAAATCCGGCAGATCGTCATTGGCCCAGGTCGGCAGAGGCGGCAGGGAGGAAAGGGCAGGCTCGGAACCCGAGTTGGCAGAATCGCCCTGGTCAACACTCGCCTGTGGTGTATAGAAACCGCCCCCGATCGCAAACGCAATCAATGGAACCATCAGCATGACCGCCCGTTTACCCGCAGACATAAAACCTCTCGTTAAAGTCGATACAGCAACAATTATAACAGGTTATACGAGAGCGTCTGCCTCTTGGGTTTTGTCCTGTGCTGCCGCGCTCAGGGCAGGCGTGTAGCCATCACCAGGCCGATCTGTTCCTCATTGCCCTCGGTGGTTTGCAAACGCAGGTAGAACTGGTCCTGGCTGGCGGTGTGGAAGCCCTCCAGTGCGAGGTTCCCGGCACTGAACTGCACCCGGCCGTCACCGGACTGACTGTAGGTCAGGGCGATGTCGGGAGTGTTCTCAAGAGCGGGCTTCGTTACAGTTTCGTTGTCGACCGAATGGGTACTGGTCAACTCGACCGGGGACAGCGTCGCGGCACTGGAGGAATCAATGGTCAGCAGTGCATTGTCAAAATGCCGGAGCCGGTTCGTGCCCGGCGCCAATGCCAGGGCTACACCCTGAAGCCGGAACTGGCCCGTAGCGGGTGCGCTGTTGGCGGTTTGCTCGGCCGCAATCAGGATGCCGTCTCCCAGGGGGCTGTCGTCCAGATTGAACGCCATCAGGCTGCCGTCCGGCGTGCTGGCACCGATGCCGATATCCGGCTGCTGGAAATCACCGGAGGCGGTGGTAATGTCCAGGTTCAGCCGGCCGATATCCACATCGCCTTTGCTGAGCCGGGAGGTTCGGTTGCTCAGGGCCCAGGATTCCGTTCGGGTGCCGGTGGGATCAGTGGTGACAGTGCCTGAGCTACCGCGCTGCACCGTTGTAAAGCTCTGGGATTGGCTAACCGTGCCGCCGTTAATCTGCCACTGGCCAACGCCTGCTTCAATGGCCAGGGGTGTTGTTTCATCGCTGAACCGGGTTCCCAGGTACAAGATGTTGTATTCGCGGCCATTCACGGTGTCCGCGTCGAAACCTTCCTTTCGAAGCAGGTTGATTTCAAGAACCGAAAGATACTGGTCTTCCAGAGTCCCCAGCCGCAACAACGAATCCCCATCAGCCTCCAGCTCGATCGCCTTGCCCGCACTGAAATAGCCGCTGATCACCCGGTCCGGGCCCGTGGTTTCATCCACGGGGGCGCTGGTGAAGGCGTCCAGGTAGTAGGGATTGCGAGTCCAACCAATGATTTTCGAACTGCCCCGGCCGGTAATGCTCTGGTACAGGGCCCGGCCGGCCAGCAAACGGGTATCTTCCAGCAGGGTGGCTGCTCCGGGCGAGGATGAGTGGGTGTTCCGATCCCACCGATCCGATCCCCGCACAAAGAACTCGTTCCCGGCCTGATGAATCAGCGCCTCCCGATCATAGGGAATGTCGTTGGCCAGAGAGGTAACGCGGATATTGAACGCATCGAAACTGGTGAGCGTCAGGGCCGGGTAAACATAGCCGGTGCCGTTCTCATCCGTCAGCACCTCTTCCTGTGCGGTACGAACACCCCATTGCCCCGACCCACTGATGGAAGGCTCCACAAACGTCTGCCCCAACTCAATGCCCAGGAATACCGAATTGTAGTCCGCGGAACTGGCGCTGATCTTGCCCGAAGAGGTCTCGTCCAGCACCGCGTAGTCGGCCATGGCGCTGACGTATCGGGCAAAATCTCCCCGATTCTCCAGAACATCCAGGGCACCGCCCAGGCCAACATTGGCGGGAATATCAATTTCAAAGTCGTGCACCTGGTCGGCGAGGGTAGACCATACATACTTGTTCAGGCACAGCTCGCCGCCCTCATCGGCAACGCAGTCCATAATGGTCTGGAACTCGCCTGCCGTGTAGTTGCTGAGGGTATTGCGCACCAGGTACTCGGAGAAGGGGTTCACCTTCACATCCCGGTCGGCATCGGCGGCCAGGGCACGCATGCGGGTGTTGCCGTAAGTGGCATCGATGATCACGTCCGGCCCCAGGGGCAGGCCGTTGGTGAATTCGATAATGGTGAAGCCTTCGCTGTCGGTGCGCGTGGAAATCGCGGGTTCATCAAGCACCGACAGGGCCTGATTGGTGTAGTAAACACTCACCCTGTCCGGCTGTACGATTCTCAGGTTACGCCGGGTCGGCTCGCCCTCGCTGGTGACACCACCTGGTACCTCCATGGTTACCCGGACTTCGTTGCTGGCGAGGCCCCCGGTGTTGGTGGAATCGCCGGTGCTGCCGGAGCTGAAATCGTCCACCGGGTTCTTGTTGCCTGCGAAGTCATTGGGCTGACTGGCCGCCCCCTCAATGGCATCGTCACCGCCACCACATCCGGCGGTAAGTAATAGAGTCGAGGAGAGCAGTAAACCGAGAGAGAATCGCATGCCTGGCTATCCGTGCAGAGAATACAGGCAAACAGTCTAACAGTGGGATTCTCGGGAAAGCGTGAGGAAAAGCACGAAAGGGTTATGGAGGGAACACGAAACGGGCCCCACCGGGCCCGTTTCAGAAAAGGCAGGAATCAGAAGAAAATCTTCATGCCCGCCATAACGCCTTCATCGAGATTGACGTCTCGTGAGGAGTTCTCGATATCGGTGTTCAGATAGCGATAGCCGGCGAAAATCTCGGCGTTGCGGATAACCCGATAGCTACCACGCAGCTCAAGGCTGGTCATATCATCGGAATCGCCAAACGAGAGAATGCTGGGGGCGTAGTGCAGGCCACCGGTGAACGACAGGCCCGGCACGTTCGGGATGTTGACGGTTGCGAAACCGCCGAGACCAAGAGCTCCACCATCGGCACGGCTCTGATCCCAGAATATGCCGCGCATGCCGATGCCGGCGGTAGTCGGCAGGTTACCGATCGCAGTGCGGCCCTGGGCGTGGAAATCGGCGTTGAAAATATCGCGGCCACCTTCGTGGTAGGTGTAACCGGTGCCAAGCTGGATATCGTTGTTGGTACCGAAGAAGTTTACCTGGCCCTTCACGGAATCGTTTGTAAGGCTAAGATCCACGTCACCTGCGAAGGCAGGCGCGGCAGCCAGTGAGAGAACCATCAGAGAAATCCGGGACGCTTTCATAGTTGTGCACCTTCGTTACGTTTTTAGCAGAATTGCCGGTATGTTAACGGGGTGTTCCGGGCCACTCAACTTAAATGCCGGTAAGTCCCCGTTAACTTTCATTTTTCGCAGATCAGTGCCGGGTGGTCTCGCCGCCCTGGTCCAGATCCTCCGGTGATGCGTTCTCTGCGGGTACCCGGTATTCCTCGTTGGCCCAGGCCCCCAGGTCGATCAGTTTGCAGCGCTCGGAACAGAAAGGGCGCCAGGGGTTGGTCTCGGTCCATTCCACGGACTTTTTACAGGTTGGGCATTCAACGTTCATGGTTGCCTTCGGGTAGTGGAAACGTGTCTGGATGTCTGTGCCCTGATTTTAGAAAACAGCTTTCAGGAGGCAGCAGACGCCTGACAATATTGTTCCAGTACTGCCCGCAGCATTTCAATATTGACAGGCTTGGCAACAAAAGAATCCATACCGCACCGGCGGCAGCGCTCCTCGTCTTCTTCCATGGCACTGGCGGTCAGAGCGACCACGGGGATGGGCGCGCGGTTGTGGGTTTTTTCCCACTCCCGCAGGCGTCGGGTGGCTTCGAAACCGTCCACGCGGGGCATCACACAGTCCATGAACACCAGGTCGAAGGGGTGCCACTGCCACAGGCTGGCGGCGGCCTCGCCGTCGTTGGCGGTCATCACGTCACAACCGAGTTTCTCCAGCAGCCGGCGGGTCAGGGTACGGTTGACGGGGTTGTCTTCCACCAGCAACACCTTCATCCGGCCACAGGGAAGCTCCCGGCGCCGGGCGGTATCGGTAACCGCCTGCAGGGAAAACCGGGTCAGGAAGCGCCGTTCCTGTTTGGCGGCATCGGCAAACAACTGGTTCAGAATCGGCGTCAGGCAGGATTCCCGCAGCGATTTGCTCAGGAAGGCATCGGCGCCGGCCTGCCGGAAATGTTCGGCATCGCCCCTTTGCGGGTTGGATGACAGAATCAGCAGGCGCATATCTGACCACAGGGGATTGCTGCGGATCTGCCGGCACAGCAGGTCGCTGTCCATATCCGGCACGAAGCCGTCCAGGATAATCGCGTCGAAGGGCTGCTGGCCATCGAACGCCGTGCGCAGGGACGTCAGCGCCTCTCCAGCGGATTTCACCGCTTCGATGTGCACTTCGTGCCGGGACAGCATTTCCAGAGTGATCTTGCGGGATAGCTCATAGGAATCCACTACCAGAATTCTGCGATTCTTCACCATCCGGGTATCCGGCCGAACTCGTGCGGCGTTCTCCGGGGCCACGGGCAGAGTCAGTTCCATCCAGAAGGTCGAGCCCTCACCGGGGCGGCTTTCGAGATCCATCGACCCGTCCATCAGGCCCACCAGTTGACGGCAGATGGTGAGGCCAAGGCCTGCACCGGGCAGTTGACGCTGGAACTGTTGGCCAAGCTGCACGTAGGGCTCGTAAACCAGGGGAACATCTTCCGGGTTGATGCCCACGCCGGTGTCTTCCACGGCAATACGCAGGCGTGCCTTGTCGTCCCGGCGGCCCAACACCTCGATACTGATCAGCACATGGCCGGAATCGGTAAACTTGATGGCGTTGGAGGTCAGGTTCAACAATATCTGGCGAATGCGAACCGGGTCGCCCTTCAGCGCCCAGGGCAGGTTTTCGTCGATCCGAAGTTCCAGTGCGAGGCCTTTCTCCCGGGCGCGAGAGCCAAGCATGTGCACCAGGTCATTGAGGGTTTCCCTGAGGTCAAAGGGAATGTCTTCGAGTACCAGCTTGCCCGCTTCCATGCTGGAGATATCCAGCAGGTCGTTGATGATGGCCGAGAGGCTTTCCGAGGCGCTCAACAGGGTCAGCACGTATTCCCGCTGTTCCTGATCCAGCGGCGTATCGGTGAGCAGGTTGGCGTAGCCCAGCACTGATTGCAGAGGAATACGCAGTTCGTGGCTGACATTTGCGAGGAACTGGTTCTTGGCGTGATTGGCCCGCACCGCCTCGTCCCGCTCACCCTGGGACTGGATCGTGGTTTGGCGCAAGGAGCGGGTGTCCTCTAGGATTTGCAGGCGCATCTTGTTAAGCGCCTGCTCCAGCTCCGAGAGTTCATCTGGCGTTTTTCGGGGTTTGCGCTTGAGCTCCAGCGGGTCTACCAGCGCGTCGAGATTCAGCCGGGCGGCGTAATCGGCCATGGATTCCAGGTGCCGGGTAAGCGTTAAACGAACGATCACCAGCAAGCCCAGGGTGCCCAGCATGACAACAATGGATTGAAACAAAAGGTTCAGGAACGCGCGGTTACGCAGGTCTGTGTAGATCTGGTCTATGGAGGAGGTGACGGTGAGTGTGCCAACGTTTTCAGGACTGCGGTTGTTGGAGCGGTCGAAAACCAGTGGAAAGGTCTGCGATATGACCCGGCCCTCAGGGTAAGTGCCGGTGCTGAAGGTTTCGCCGGTGCTGGTCACCACCCGCCCGTACTGGACAGCGGGCACTGCTTTCATATCATCCAGGCTGTTGGCCACCTCGCTGAAATTCATCAGCCAGATGTTGTTGCTCATGCTCCCGGAAACCAACTCCGCGGCCCGTGTCTGGTCATTCAGCAGATCGTTCTTGCGCCGCTCGAATTCTCCGATCAGCTGAACGCCCGTTGCCACCAGAGACAGAAAAAGGCTGAACAGCAATACGTAGGCGAGCAACCTTGCCGCCAGTGGTCGTATTCCCAATCGTTTGAAGAACCGCTTTGAAGGCAAGGCACATATTCCCTGTGTCGACTACAAAATCACCAAAAGCAGTTTAACAGACCGTCAGCACTTCGACACGTTTCCGTGAATGATCATTCACGAATCGGAATCGCACGTTCAAATCGTACAGATGCGCTCCGTAAATGCGCTCTTCTTCCCGTCCTCTGCGAAAGGAGGGGCGTGGATCGTAAGCCACCACATCCTCGATCAGCGCTCGCAGTTCCGGATACTCTTCGGGTGACAGCTTGCCAATCTGGGCCTCCGCTTCCGGCTGAAAAACCACGTCGAGTTTTTCCGTGGGTGGCGAGTCTGCCCAGCCCAATGTCGCTTCAGGAACTGAATCGGCAAATGGCAGATAGGGTTTGATATCCAGTATCGGTGTGCCCTCGATGAGGTCATGATCACTGATGCGGAGAATGAGCTGTCCATCTTTGCGCACCAATCCCTCATTGCGAACGACCGAGAGGCCGAGGCTGTTTGGGCGAAACGGAGACCGGCTGGCAAACACACCCATCTTGCGATTGCCGCCCAGGCGGGGAGGGCGCACCACGGGCCGCCAGTCTGCCCGCACCGCCTCATGAAACTGAAAGGTCAGCCAAAGGTGGCTGGCGGTCTCCAGCCCACGGAAGGCATCTTCCCGGTCAAACGGTGGCTGGATAATCAGCTCGGCCCGGGCATGACGGGTCAGCCCGGGCTGTCGAGGCACCCCGAACTTGTCCTGAAAGCAGGAGCGCGTAATGGCGATAGGCGTGAGAGTAAGGGCCTCGGTCGCGGGTTTCGAGGGGTGTCTAGGCATTACAAACGATCATCCTCAATGATACCGGAGAAAAACATTTCCACCCGAAACACCACAGAAGCACGGTCTTTAAAGCTCTCCTCCCGGGGGAATTCCAGTGCTGGAATCAGCTCCGCATAGAGCCAGTTGCTGTGTAGACGGTAGCGGAACGTGAGATCCCCGAACGCTGATGTGGTGCGCCAGGAAGGTTTGCTTTCCCCAAGTACGCCCAGCCGGGGCGTTACAATCAAGCGGTTATTCATGCGCTTACGCATGCTGAATATCTGAGCCGCAACAAATTCCTTATCGTTGTGCACCCACTCCAGCTCTGAAGACGAGCGAAAATACCAGTCATTGCCCACCGGGCGCCCAACGCCAATCCAGGTTCGCTCGCCCCAGCCATCCTGATGAAAATAATAGAACCGTTGCTGAGCGTTCAGAATCCACTTGTCGTCCAGCCGCCAACGTTTCTCAGCCGTTGCCCGCCAGAACGCGTCTGGAGGAAGTCGCAGGCGCACACCCACGTCGTTGGAAAAGTTGATAGCGTCACCAATCTGGGTCAGGTAACGCAGTGCACCTGTGGCTTCCGTATCGGAACGCTCGGGCTCCGTAAGCTGCCGGTCCCGCTGGCGCTCCCCGAGAGGAATCAGGTCTTCGCTCTCGCTCTCGATCACCAGGCGCAGTTTCCGACGAGTGGTGGGAATATCCAGCCGGAACCGAGCCTCAGGCTCAAATTGTGCCGGATCGCCGTATTCGGATTCCGTTGCAAAGCCAATGCGCAGGTAGCTCTCGTTGTTGGGAAGGCTCTGGGCGCTGCCCGATAAGGTACGGTCTGCCCACTGGCCCACCGACTGGATCTTTTGCCCGTGAAGACGCTCCTGCCGCAGCACCCAGTTGCTGAATTTGAGCCAGTAGGAATCCCGGGGATCGGCCCAGTATTCGTCCGGCTCAAACGTATAGAATCCGATCGGAAGCTGACCCGGCGAGAGAATCTCAGCCACTGAACGCTCCCGAACCTCAAACACCGGCTCAATGCTGTAGCTTGGAGAAGAGACCGTCAGAGAAAGAACAGCCGCAAGGGCTGCCATACGATAGCGGGAAAACCAGTCAGCCAAAGTCCACCAGCAACCTTTCATGCAGCTCCCGCACCTGACGCGTTACTTCATCCAGAGGGCGGTCATTATCAATCACCTCATCCGCCCGCGCCAGCCGATCTTCGCGCGACATCTGAGCCGCAATGATCCGCTCAACCTGCTCCCGGGAATTGGTGTCCCGGGCCATGGTACGCTCAATCTGGGTTTCTTCAGGCACGTCGATCACGATGATGCGGTCAACCAGTTCGTGCTGGTCGGTCTCGAGAAGAAGAGGGGAAACCAAAAGCACGTAGGGAAGCTGGTAGTTCTCCGGGTTCAACTGCCGAATCAATTCCTCGCGGATGATTGGATGCAGCAGCGACTCCAGCCAAACACGCTCTTCCGGCTTCTCAAAGACAATCCCACGAAGCTGCGCCCGATCCAACGCACCCTCAGAAGTGAGGATCTTTTTCCCAAAATGCTCTGAAATCCGTTCCAGTGCAGGCGTTCCCGGCTCAACCACCTCGCGGGCAACATCATCGGCGTCCACCCAGTGCACGCCGTGCTCACCAAACAAGCGAGCCACAGTGGATTTTCCGGAACCAATTCCGCCGGTGAGGCCAACAATCTTCATGAATCAGACTCCCAGGAATCCGTACCAGAATGCCTGAATCTCACTGCCAAACCACAGACAAATCAACCCCGCTGTCGCGAGGTATGGCCCAAACGGAATCGGAACTTCCCGCCCATGCTTCTTGAACACCATCAGGCTGATACCCACAACGGCACCTACAACCGAGGAAAGCAGAATCACCGCTGGCAACAACTGCCACCCTAGCCAGGCGCCGAGTGCGGCAAGCAGTTTGAAGTCTCCGTGGCCCATGCCCTCCTTGCCGGTTACCAGCTTGAAGAGCCAGTAAACAGACCACAAGGAGAGATAACCTGCCACCGCACCCCAAAAGGCACTGTTGAAGTCCGTCAGCACGCCAAAAAAATTCAACACGAGGCCCAGCCACATCAGGGGCAGCGTAATGCTGTCTGGTAGGAGCTGGGTGTCGAAATCGATAACGGTCAGGGCCACCAGAGCCCACACCAGCAACAAGGCCCAGAGGGCGGATTCGTTCGGCCCGATGACTGCAATGGTCACCACCGAGAAAATTGCCGTTAGCGCCTCAATGATTGGATAGCGTGGCGAGATAGGCGCCTTGCAGGATGCGCATTTGCCCCGAAGAACCAGCCAGCTGACTACAGGGATGTTCTCCCAGGCGCGAATGCCATGGCCGCAGGAAGGGCAGGTGGAGGCCGGTTTGGACAGGGTAATCCGCTCTTCATCTTTTCGCTGTGTTTCAGGCAGCTCAAGGAATTCCTCGCACTGGCAGCGCCAGTCCTGATGCATCATTTTTGGCAGTCGCAGAATCAAAACATTCAGGAAACTGCCGATGCAGAGGGACACGAAGGTAACGGTGAGAAAAAGGAGCCACGGAGTGGCAAGAAAGGTTTCGAGACTTAACATCAAATTGCTCAGTTATCGGCAGTAAAGCCTCCTCCCCTTGCGGGAGAGGAGGTGGGAGAGAGGAGATTAACCAACAACCTGCCCCATCTGGAAGATCGGCAGATACATCGCAACGATCAGACCACCAACAAGAACACCAAGAACAACCATAATCATGGGTTCCATGAGTGCTGTAAGGTTGTCGACCATGTCATCCACAACTCCCTCGTAGTGCTCTGCTACTTTCGAGAGCATTTCGTCAAGATTACCCGATTCCTCGCCAATTGCGGTTAACTGTACAGCCATAACTGGGAAGATATCTTGCTGACGCATGGCGGCCTGCAACTGCGTGCCGCTGGATACATCAGTTTTGATCTGTTGAATAGCATCTCGATAGACAGCGTTGCCAGTTGCCCCGGATACCGAGTCGAGTGCGTCAACAAGGGGAACGCCCGCTGCAAAGGTTGTCGAGAGGACTCGCCCAAACTTCGCCACAGCGGACTTGTCGAGAATTTCGCCCACAACAGGTAGCTTCAAAGTGTATTTATCGACAAAATCGGAAAAGGTTTGGGATCTCCGGATTGCTTCCTTGAAGAGAAAAATGGTCCCAGTAATTCCTAACAAAACGACAAACCACCAGGACTGCATCCATTCAGAGAGCCGTATAACCATCTGGGTGAATACTGGCAGCTCAGCACCAAAGCCACCGAATAGACTTTCGAATTGGGGAACAACCTTCACGAGCAGAATGGCTGTAACAATGATTGCCACAACTACTACGGCAATCGGGTAGGTCATTGCCTTTTTGACTTTCTTCTTGAGCAACTCTGTTTTTTCAAGGTAGGTGGCGATTCGGTCTAGCATCTGTTCGAGGGCACCGGCCTTCTCGCCTGAATCCACAAGGTTGCAGTACAGATCGTCAAAGTGCCTTGGATACTTACGAAGAGCCCCGGCAAAGCTGGTGCCGGAGGCAATGTCGTTGCGAATACCCATAACCAGTTCCTGAAGCCCCTTGTTTTCGAGGCCATCGGCAACGATGTCGAAGCTCTGCACAAGTGGTACGCCTGCCTTCATCATTGTCGCAAGCTGGCGCGTCAACATGGCAACGTCAAAGGGTGTTATCTTCTTGCTGCCACCGAACAATGGCTTGGGCTTCTTCTTCACCTTGTCCGGAATAATACCTTGTTTGCGAAGCTGCGCTTTCACCAGCGCAAGGTTAGAACCGGTGAGTTCACCTTTGGATTTATTACCCTTACGGTCCTTCCCTTCCCAAATATACGATTCCAGCTTCTGTGCTTTCTCTGCCATGCTTAATCCTTCGTCACGCGATTGGCTTCCTCAAGGCTTGTCACGCCCTCGATCACTTTCATGAGTGCGGACTGTCGCAAGTTGCGGAAGCCGTCAGCCTGAGCCTGCTTTGCAATTTTGATGGAGCTGGCTTCTTCCATAATCATGTTCGCCAGCTCGTCGGTAATCTTGACCACCTCGTAAATACCAACGCGGCCTTTATAGCCTCCATTGCATTTATCACAGCCCTTGGGGCGGTACAACGTGAAGCCTGTATCAATTTGTTCCTGTGTGAACCCCTCCTCCAAAAGTACGTCCTTGGGAACGTCGAAGGCTTGCTTACAGGAATTGCAGAGTCGCCGGCCAAGACGCTGGGCAATAATCAGGCTTACTGAGGTAGCGATGTTGAACGAGGGCACGCCCATATTCATCATCCGGGTGAGCGTTTCAGCCGCACTGTTGGTATGCAGGGTTGAAAGAACCAGGTGGCCGGTCTGCGCAGCCTTGATCGCAATGTTGGCCGTTTCAAGATCCCGAATCTCACCCACCATGATCACGTCGGGGTCTTGACGCAGGAAGGCTCTCAGGGCCTCCGCGAAACCGAGCCCGACCCTGGTGTTCACATTTACCTGGTTGATGCCCTCCAAATTGATTTCCGCCGGGTCTTCCGCGGTGGAAATATTGATTCCGGGGGTGTTCAGGATGTTCAGGCCGGTGTACAGGGAAACGGTCTTACCAGAACCAGTTGGGCCCGTTACCAGAATCATGCCCTGGGGTTGAGCAAGGGAGTCCATATACAGCTTCTTCTGGTCTTCCTCGTACCCGAGCACGTCGATGCCCAGTTTTGCCTGACTCGGGTCCAGAATCCGAAGCACGATCTTCTCGCCCCAGAGAGTAGGGAGCGTGTTTACCCGGAAATCGATCGCCTTGGTTTTGGACAGCTTCATCTTGATACGACCGTCCTGAGGCACCCGTCTCTCTGAAATATCAAGTTGAGCCATGATCTTTACGCGGGCGGAGATTTTCGGTGCCAGCTTGATAGAGGGGCGGGAGACTTCCTTGAGAATGCCATCCGTACGGTAGCGAACGCGGTAGGTCTTTTCGTACGGCTCAAAGTGGATGTCTGACGCGCCACCGCGAATGGCGTCGAGCAGCATCTTATTGACGTATTTGACGATCGGCGCGTCATCGACATCACTGGCAGATACAGCGCCGTCGTCATCTTCCTGTTCGCCCCCCTCCGTCTCGACGCCCTCGAGGTCGGCATCGTCAAGATCTCCCATCGTCGTATCATGGGATTCCAGATACTTGTCGATTGCTTCTCGCAGTTTTGCGTCATCTACCAGAATGCCATCTGTGCTCAGGCCGGTATTGAACTTGATCTCATCAAGTGCCTGGATATTGGTCGGGTCCGAAACCGCAATAAACAAACGATTCCCGCGTTTATAGAGGGGAAGCGCGTTGTGTTTGCGGATCAGTTTCTCATCTACCACCTTGTCCGGCATCATTTCCGGCATGAATGCCGAGAGATCCAGTACTGAAACCCCGAACTCCATGGCAGCGGAAAAAGCAAGCTTCGAGCTATCCGCCAGGTTGTTCTGGGTCAGGTAAGTAATCAGTGGAATGCGATTTTGCGAAGCCTGGAGGAATGCGTCCTTAGCGGTGGATTCATCAAGAAGCCCATCATCGACGAAGCGCCTCGCCAGCCCGGTTAGAGTCACGTTGGTTTTATTGGTAGACATATTTTGACTAAAGAATGCTGCCTAAGTTGCTGAATCGGGTGTTTTGTCAATGTCACTGAGTTTAGATGTCTGGTGTTGGTTTGGAAAGGCGCTTTCTGTATTCATTAAGTGACGATTATCCGGAATGAATGAATTGAAAGCTCCGTGGAACTGACAAAAATCGTCACCTGGTGACGTATCCTGTCGCTGTGAATCCGATTTGATTGGGTCATGTTCGGCGACACTGGAGAGCGTAGGGGGCTGAAAATAAAGCCTTAAAGCAGTGAGTTTCAAAACTGGCACGCCAACTGCTTTACATCGTTCAGGCTCAAAGACCGGTCGCGGGGCACGGCTCCACCGGGCCCGGGCCATTGAGAGTTGATAATCGTCAAATACAGAGGTCGACTAATGAAGAACATCCAAATCAATCACGCCCAGAAGGGTTTTACACTGATCGAACTGATGATCGTAGTTGCGATCATCGGTATCCTGGCCGCTGTTGCTATTCCGCAGTATCAGGATTACACCGCCCGTACACAGGTTTCTCGTGTGGTTGGTGAAGTTAACGCGCTGAAATCCAACGCTGAAAGCATTTTCAACAATGGCGGTACTGTTGCTACTGCTGACAACCTTGGCGTGAATCCGCGTCAGATCAACATTGGCTGGACTGGCTCTAATTTGACTGACCCGGGCTATGGCGTTAACGGTCTTCAGATCGATAGAGGCGACCAAGCGGACATGGCGTGGTCTGTCCAGCTCGGCCAGGACGCGTCTAGTGCTGTTCGTGGCGTAACAATTACCGTCAGCCGCAGTCTGGCTGGTGCATACAGCTGCAGCATGACAGGTGGTGATCCTACTGCGGGCTGGAAGGATTCTTACGCTCCGGCAAGCTGTGAGCACAGCTAATATTCCATCGATCGTGGCCTGATTGGGCCGCGGGTCAGGAATAGTCGAAAACCCCGCTGCTCGGCGGGGTTTTTGTTATTGTGCCGAGGGAACTTTCCTGTCTAATTGAGGGCTCGATGTGATCAAAGAAAAGCGCGATGCAATTGGAGTTTTCGCTGAGTCTGGATGTTCGCGCCTTTTTCATGTTGGCCTCCTCATACCTGTCTTTATTTGTGTAATTTTCGTTTCGTTATTCTCTGATTTCCTGCCGGTATGGCTTGGCAGCTACGCGGATCAGCGCTTTTTTCAGGCCGCTCTGTTGGTTCTCGTCACTTTCTTTGTCCTCCTGGTTCCCGCCAGAGATGGCCAGATTAATCTGTATTTGAACGGCTGGCCTGCCTTTCTGGTTACCGCTGGTTTTCTCGTGCTCGCGCTTCCCGCATCAGCGAGCGATTACCGCTGGGTCGAACCAGGACTGTTCGGGTTTTTCTTTCTGGCGTTTCCAGTGCTGGGTTGGGGAATTCGCGCCCAGCAATGTACGGAAGAGGCTGCACAAGCGTTCGTTTTCCTTATCGTAGTTGGTTGTTTTTTCTATGCAGCCATGAGTCTGACGATGTATGGGTTTGCCATCACGGACGACTTTTCCAAACTTGTGGACGTGATTCCCTGGGGCTTCGTAAATATGCGCTACTGGAGCCACCTGGCCACCTGGTTTATTCCGCTTTTTCCATTGGCTTTATTGTGTGGCCCGCTCCGAAACCAAAAGCTATGGCGGGCTGCCGTTTTCCTGACGGCCGGAGTCTGGTGGTGGGTGGTGTTGCTCACTTCCTCGAGGGGTTCGATGATTAGCCTGTTTATCGCAGTTCTTATGGTTCTGGTTCTTTTCGGTAGGGCTGTATTGCCCTGGCTGGCACTGTCATTGAAATTTGCGCTTTTGGGAGCGGTCCTCTGGTGTGTGCTTTCATGGGCAATTCCAGAACTGGTTTTCGAAAAAACCGTAATTCGCAGTTTGCATGCCGGGACATCCGGTCGTTTGCCACTATGGATAGAAGCGTGGCAAATGAGCCTGCAGAACTTCCCTTGGGGGATGGGTTCTCAATCCTGGCTTACGCACTCCTCACTGAGCATTGAATACATGTCTGCGAAGACTCTGGGGCACCCTCACAACATGTACCTTTTTTGGGCGGCAGAGTATGGCTGGGCCCTAGTCGCGTTAGTGGCTGTTCTTATGGCTGTGGCGTTCAAGCGTCTTGTCTCACTTCGTGAAATTGCTGAATCGGGATCGCAGCAGCATGCCATGTTAATCGTCGCCTTTACGGCATCCTGTTTAGCGGGACTTTCACATGCGGGTGTGTCCGCGGTTTTTCTTGTTCCTGCTTCAATGGCTGTCGCCTTTCTTGTGCTCGGTATCTTTTGGGCCTTGGTCAGCGAGTCCAGACCTGATGCTCCGGTCCCGGAGGTTGGTAGCAATGGAGTGGCATCGAGCCGAGTGCGCTCGCATCTGGTCATTGCATTTCTTGTCCTGGTCTTGGGGGTTGGCTGGCTTCAGGAAATATGGCGTTACCACCAGGCGATGGAGGAAGATCTAATCATCTATGCTGAGAGTTCGAATGCGCCACTACTGCCACGTTTTTGGTTGCATGGTTACTTCCCGCGCCCTGGCAGCTGATAACATTGGTCTGGGTTTTGCTTTGAACAGGTAGGTTCTATTAGTTTGGAATATATACCATGCCTGGAAAAAACAGCGGCTTTACCCTGATCGAGCTTATGATAGTCGTCGCCATTATTGGCATTATTGCAAGTATTGCCATACCTACCTATCAAGGGTATGTAATGCAATCCCAAATAAATCGGGCACTTGGGGAGCTATCTGCCTATAAGTCTGCCGTAGAAGAGCGACTCGCCCAGAACGGTGCGCTGGTTAATGCGGATATCGGTTATTCCCCTTCACCCTTGACTACCGGTACCCCTGCAACTGATGTCGCAGTGTTAAATGCTGACGGTTCTGGTCACCTCCAAGTGACCATGGGTGGCAACGCCCACGGAAATCTCACCGGGGTGGTGTTGAGACTCGAGCGTTCAGTTGGCGGAACGTGGAATTGCGTGGTTGATACAAGTGGTGCAGCCGACTGGAGTGACCGGTACAGCCCGTCAGGTTGCACGGTTATTTAAATCTCAACCTCCTCAAACAACTCAGGTACCTCAACATCCCAACCAAACTTATCCCGAATCCTCTTGCGCATGATGTCACTCGCGACCATCTCCCCGTGAGTGACGTACACTTTCTCCGGCTCAATAGAACCCTGTTCCAGCCAGGCTAGAATCTCGTTGTAATCCCCGTGTGCAGAGAGAGAATCCAGGTTATGAATCTCGGCCTTTACCGGCCAATACTCACCATGAATCTTCACCGATTCCGCACCATTCACCAACGCGTCCCCACGAGTACCCGGTGCCTGGAAGCCCGCAAAAACTATGCTGTTTCGAGGATTCGGTAGCAGTGTTTTCAGGTGGTGCAGCACCCGCCCACCACTGGCCATCCCGCTGGCAGATATAATCACGCAGGGGTAGCGCACCGCGTCCAGTTCGATCGATTCTTCCACCTTACGAACAAACTGGGTTTTCTCATCAATCAGTTCACATTGGGCCGCATTGAGCTTGTGCTCCTTGTGGTGCTTGCAGAAGATCTCTGTAGCCTTAATGGCCATTGGGCTGTTCAGGAACACGGGCAGCTTGGGGATTTTCCCGTCTCCCATAATCTTGTGTATCACATAAAGCAGCATCTGCGCCCGGCCAACGGCGAACGCCGGTAAAAGCACAATGCCGCCGCGCCCGGCGGTTTTCGTGATGATTTCGGCCAGCTCCGCTTCCGGATCTGTTTCACCATGGGCGCGATCCCCGTACGTGGATTCGCACACCAGCACGTCGGCTTTCTGCAGCGGCTCCGGCGGCCGCATGATGATGTCGTTTTGTCGCCCCACGTCCCCGCTGAACACAACCGTTCTGTCCGCGCCCTGGTGATGAACGTGCACACAGGATGACCCCAGAATATGCCCTGCCGGGGTAAAGGTTACCTGGAACCCTTTTGCCGGTTCGAACGTCTCATGGTAGTGCAGGGACTCAAAATGTTTGAGGGCTTCCCACGCATCTTTCTCGGTAAACAGCGGCTCCGGTTTTTCGTGTTTGGAGAATTTTTTGCGGAAGGCGTATTTCGCATCTTCCTCCTGCAGGAAGCCGGCATCCGGCAGAAGTACCTTGCACAGTTCATGGGTGGCCTTGGTGCAGTATACCTTGCCTTTGAAGCCGTTTTTTACGAGGGCTGGCAGATAGCCGGAATGGTCAATATGAGCGTGGGTAAGCACCACCGCATCGATGGTGGAAGGATCCACCGGAAACTTCGCCCAGTTACGCCGGCGCAGGGTTTTCACGCCCTGGTACATGCCGCAGTCTACCAGTACCCGGTGCTTCTCGTCCGAGAGCAGGTAGCGTGAGCCAGTAACTGTTCCTGTGCCGCCAAGGAAGCGAAGTTTCATAGAGGCGTCCTTCTGGTTCTTTGTTAAGGGAGTGTTACTATTACCCATCATAGTTCATAACGTTTTGATCTGAAGCAGGAAGCGAACCGCATGCATTACAGCTCCGTTCTCCCGGATGTCATCAAGGTAGCAGACGAAGCCAGCGACAAAGTGCTGCATATCTACCAGTCTGATTTCAAGGTGAGCTACAAAGCAGACGATTCTCCGGTCACGGCCGCAGACACCGCCGCCCACGACATCATCACCCATGGCCTGCGCAGCATCAGTCGGGATATCCCCATTCTTTCGGAAGAGGGGGAGGATATCCCCTGGGAAGAGCGCAAACACTGGCGCCGGTTCTGGCTGGTGGACCCTGTCGACGGTACCAAGGACTTCACTCAACGCACGGGTGAGTTCACCGTCAACATCGCCATGATTGAGGATGGTGAGCCGGTTATGGGTGTGGTCATCGCGCCGGCCCTGAAAGAAGCTTACTGGGGAGTGGTAGGTGAGGGTGCCCACATGCGTGATCGAACTGGCAAAGTTCACCGAATTCGGGTGGCGGAGCCCAAAGAAGTAAAACGTGTGGTGGCTAGCAAGAACCACCTCAACCCGGAAACCAGAGCATTTATCGACAAGCTTGGCGATCACGAGTTGGTGCAGGCAGGCAGCTCGCTCAAGTTTTGCCGTATTGCCGAGGGCCACGCCGATATATACCCGCGTATGGGGCCAACCTGCGAGTGGGACACGGGCGCAGCGCAGGCGGTGCTGGTGGCTGCCGGCGGGAAAGTGCAAACGGTAGATGGCCAGCCATTGAAATACGGTAAACAAGATGTGTTAAATCCGTATTTCATTGCGGCGGGAAGTTGGTACCTTCCACAGCCATGACATGGTACGCACTTCAGTACAAGCCCGCGCAGGGTGACCGCGCCCTGCAGCATCTTCAAAATCAGGACATTACCTGTTTCTACCCGAAAATTACGGTGGAGAAAATCAAGGCTGGCAAGCGCACCAAGAAGCTTGAGCCGTTGTTTCCGGGTTACCTGTTCGTGAATCTGGAACAATCGGATCCCGTGTGGGCAAAACTGCGCTCTACTCGCGGTGTGTTGAGGATTGTGGGTTTTGCTAACAAGCCCGCGGCCATCGGTGACGATGTGATCCATCATATAAAGGATAGTCTCGATTCCGTAGCAGAGCAGGGCGGTATCAAACCTGGCCAGGCCGTGCAGCTGCATGAAGGGCCATTTGAAGGCATCAATGCCATTTTTCAGGCTTACGACGGTGAGGCGCGTGCCATAGTGCTCATCAACTTTATGCAGAAGCAGCAGAGGGTAAGAGTTCCGATCTCTGCTATAAAAAATTAAAGGTAATGCCATGCAAGCGCCACTCTGAGTGTGGGAGCCCCGGGCAATACCCATCTATGGGTTGCCCGGATAATAATAAAAAGGATGAACCGATATGGAAGAAAGGCAGCGTTCAGCTCAACACATCCCTAACGACGAGATCAGCCTTGTGGACCTGGCCTCCACTTTTCTGAAGCGTCGACGAATCTTCTATATTGTGTTTCTGATTTCACTCGCTGCGGGCGTTCTGTATGCCATTCTGATTCCGGAGAAATATGATTACGTCAGCCTGTTCAAATTAGCGGAAAAGGAAGCAGGGAGCTTTGTTGAAAAGCCTGCCACAGTTATAGCCACGCTTGAAAATCGTTGGCTCCCTGAAATTCAGGCCAAATACCGTGCAGAGCAGGATCAGTCAATTGCTTTCGATGTGATCTTTTCTAATCCCGAGAATACGGGCCTTGTCCGAATTGTCTCTGAAGCTTCGCCAGCGAGTGCTGATGACGTTAAGCAGATTCACGGCCAACTTATCGAGAAACTGGAGCAGACCCAATCTGTTGCGGTGGCTACCCTCAAAAGTAACCTGGAAAGACAAATCGAATCTTTGACCTCAACTATCGAGAGGTTGGAAGGTTCTCAGGATGTGGGGGCAGCCATAGCCGACGCAGTGAATAAACGCCTCTCCCTTGAAATGCTTCTCCATTCAATTCAGCCTGCAGAACTTCTGGTGCTTAATCGCCAAATGGCAGAACGAAAAGGGCCCGCACGGAGCCTGATCGTGGTTTTGGCTGCCATGTTGGGTTTGATGGGCGGTATATTTCTTTCGTTTTTTGCCGAGTTTGTAAGCTTGGTTAGAACAAACCTGAACGAAATGTAGACGGAAAAATTGAGATTCCGAACCTTTAACAATTCTTTACCCCCCATAACCTCCTGATAACCCATGTGTCAGACTTTTTGTCACTTGCTTGTCATAGACATTGCCGTAAAATCGTCACGCTTCTGAAACAGTACATTCATCTACCGACAAGGATACAGTTGGGAGTCAGTTGTCCCCTTCCTTTTGCCTGTTTCCTGTCGCTTTTCAGATAATCCAATTTTATGACCTTAAAACACTGGGCCCTGGTCGGTGGGGCGGTAGCGTGTCTGACAAGTGTTGCTTTATCGGCTGCACCTTGGCTCGAGCCGGGAGATTCGCGGGCGCGATTTGCGGCCCAGAAACTGGCAGACCGCGGCCATATGGATCGCACCATCAGCACCTGGCCAATGATGTGGAGCACGGTCCACAGTGGTCTGGAGGACAGCGTTAGCTCTGACCAGTCTTCGGTGGGCTCCGCTGCAGCCTACCTGCGCTTCGAAAAAGAACAGCAGGCCCAGCAGGGTTTCCGAGGCGAGTACAGCCTCTATGGCAGCAGCGAGATACCCGGAGTTCGCGGTTTTGATCAGAACCCGCTTGCGAAAGCCGGAACGGCGATTAATCTCCAGTGGCAAGGCGAAGTATGGGCCTTGGGGCTCAAGCCTTCATACGCCTATGAAAGCGATGATGACGAAGAGCTTCGCCTGGATGGCAGCTACCTGGCTGCGGCTGCAGGTAACTGGGTGTTCGGCGCTGGGGCCATTGACCGGTGGTGGGGGCCCGGCTGGCAGTCCAGCCTCATTCTCTCCAACAACGCCCGCCCCATGCCGGCGCTTTGGATTAATCGGAACAATACCCACGCTTTTGAAACCCCTTGGTTAAGTTGGGTCGGACCCTGGCAGTTCACAGCGCTAGCCGGCCAGTATGAAAGTGACCGTGCGGTGCCCGATGCCAAACTGATTGGCATGCGCTTCACGTTCCGCCCGATCGATGGCCTGGATATTGGTCTTTCACGGGCCATCATGTTTGGAGGAGAAGGGCGACCTGAAGGCGCGTCGACCATATGGAACGCGCTGATCGGCCGCGATAACGGCCAGCTCGAAGAAGATGACCCGGGCAACCAGCTTGCCAGCATTGATGCGCGCTACGGATTCGCAATTGGTGAGCAATCCATGGGGCTATACGCCCAGATGATGGGCGAAGACGAAGCTGGCGCTTTCCCGGCCCGTAAGTCCTGGCTTTTGGGCACGGACTGGACCACGCAGCTATTCAACGCTGATCAGCAATGGTTTGTAGAATATACCAACACCCTGGCGGACGACTTCCTGGGCGATGCCATGCCCAACATCACCTACGATCATTCTCGTTATCGCTCCGGCTACCGCTATTACGGCCGCAGCATGGCCGCAAGTTTTGATGGCGACTCTGAAGTGCTCACTCTGGGTGCCTTAAACTTTCTCGACAGCGGCACCAACATCAGTGCCAGGGTGAGTTTCGCGAGACTCAATAAAGAAGGCGTCATCCGCAGTGAAGCACCGAACGACGATATCTTTTATACCGTGCCCGACGTCGATCAGAATGTAACCATTCTCGATGTAGGCTATGGAACGCGATTGCTTAGCGGCTGGCTGGATCTGAACTTCCAGGCCTCCGATAAGAAAATTCAGTATCAGGGTGGCGAGAAAGACCTGTGGTCTCTCGGCGCCACCTGGACTTACCGCTTCTGAACCCTGTTTATATTTAAACGTCCGTAAGCGTACGTGGCATACATTTCAAGACTTAAACCGGAACATAACCAGTGAACCTGAAATCCCTGCTCATTCCTCTGGCCATGCTGCTCCCCATGGCAGTAACCGCCCAGTCCATCAGCCAGTCCCAGATCGAACAGTTTCAGAGCCTGCCCCGGGCCCAACAGGAAGCCTTGGCCAGCCAGTACGGTCTCGATCTGGACGATATACAATCCTCGGGGCAACGCAATCAGCGCCCTCAAGACGTTCAGGTAGTAGAGCCAGTCGCGAGTATTACCGACGAAGACAGGGAACAGGCGCGCAGAGAGAAGGAAGAAGACAAGAGGGAGCAGGAAGCTGCGGATAAAAATGGAGGCCTGAAACCATTCGGCTATGATCTCTTCAGAGGCAGCCCAACAACCTTCGCTCCTGTGACGGAGATCCCTGTTCCCTCCGAGTACACGTTAGGCCCGGGTGACGTATTGCGAATCCAGCTCTGGGGTAAGGAAAACCAGAGCCTGGAACTGCCCGTCAGCCGGGATGGCACCATCAGCTTTCCCCAATCCGGCCCTATGAGCGTGGCAGGGCTGAGCTTTGATGAAGCGCGGCAGCAAATTCGCAAACAGGTATCTGAGCAATACATCGGCGTGCAGGCCAGTGTCTCCCTGGGCGAATTGCGCAGCATGCGAGTATTCGTGCTTGGAGAGGCTCGTAACCCCGGTTCTTATTCAGTGAGTTCACTCTCTACCATCACCAATGCCCTGTACGTCTCTGGTGGCATCAAACAAACCGGCTCCTTGCGAAACCTTCAGCACAAACGTGACGGCAAGCTGGTGGGCACGCTGGATCTTTATGAACTACTGCTCCAGGGCGACAGCTCCAACGATAACCGCTTGCAGCCGGGCGACGTAATCTTTATTCCCCCGGTGGGCGAGCGCGCTGGCATTGATGGTGAAGTATATCGCCCCGCACTGTACGAGCTTAAGAACGAGAACAGCCTGGCAGATCTGGTTAGCATGGCTGGTGGCCTTACCTCCCAGGCCTATCCCCAGCGTATAAATATAGAGCGGACTAACGAAGATTTTCTCAGGATCATCGCTGAGGCCGATTACACAGCCGCCAAAGGAAAGAAAGCAAGAATCCAGGCCGGTGACAGAGTGAATATTCCGTCAATTTCGGATATCACGGGTCAATACGTTGAGATCGCCGGTGCGGCCACACGCCCGGGCCGTTTTGCCTGGATGCCTGGTATGCGGGTGAGTTCAATTATCGGGAATATTGATGCGGATTTGATGCCCAGTGCTGACAAGCGCTACGCGGCTATCGTTCGCACCGACAAATCCACTGATACGATTTCAGTGCTGAACCTAAGGTTGAGAAAAGCCATCCAAAATCCGGGTAGTGAGTTCGATTTCCAGCTGGAGGAAAAAGACAAGCTGCTGATCTTCTCAGATGCCGGAAAAGTAGTGCGCGAAGAGGAGCTTCCCGAGAAGAGCGACGAGATTGAGGATGAAGATCGGCGCGAGTTCACTCGTGAACGTCTTTTTGAGCCAGTGATTCGTCGCTTGAAGAGCCAGGCAACACCTTCATCGCCACAAAGGACCATTCAGATAACCGGGCCCGTTCGATATCCTGGTGAATATCCCCTACCTGCCTCCAGACAGCTTGCGGATGCAGTTTTCGTAGCCGGAGGTTTGAAGGACTCGGCATCGCTCTTCAATGCAGAAGTGGCGCGCTACACCACCGATGACGATGGCATCGGCAAGACCCGGATCCTCAACGTGAATCTGGCCGATGCCATGGCCGGCAACGGCAACCTGGCGCTGCAAAGCCGGGACCGGATTCTGATTAAATCCATTCCGGAGTTCGCGAAAACCAGCACCATTGAACTGCAAGGTGAAGTGCGTTATCCCGGCGTATACACCTTTCGCAATGGTGAAACGCTCAAACAAGTCATCGAGCGCGCTGGTGGCCTCACCGGGAACGCCTTCCCCAGAGGTGCGGTATTTACCCGTGAAAAGCTGCGCCAGTTGGAGGCACAACGTCTGCGTGAAGCGGAAGAGCGCCTGCAGGGAGATCTTCTCGGCGTTCAGCTTGAAGGCGATGGGCTAGGCGGCGAGAGTGCTGATCGGGCGCAGCAGGTCGAGGAGCTGCTCGAAGATGTTCAAAGCAGCCGACCGGTTGGTCGTATGGTGGTTGACCTTGAGGCGGTCGTGAACGATGAAAGCTATCAGGCGATCCGCCTTCAGGATGGCGATAGGCTCACCATTCCAACGGTTCCCCAGTCCGTCACCGTATTCGGCGAAGTGCAATTTCCCACCAGCCACCTGCACCAGGCCGGCTTGACCGTGGATGACTACCTTGATCGTTCTGGCGGGCCGACGCGCCAGGCCGATGAGAGTCGGGTGTATGTTGTAAAAGCAGACGGTTCGGTAATGCTTCCTGAGAAAAGCCGCTGGTTTGGAAGCCGGAGCCAACAGTTGGAACCGGGGGATACGATCATCATGCCGATTGATGTGGACCGCCTGAATCAGCTTGAACTTTGGTCCAATGTGAGCCAAATCGTTTATCAAATGGCCTTGGGTGCAGCAGCGGTAGGAAACCTGTAATGACTAAATACGAACCCCACACGTATGAGCCAACAAAGGAAGTGGCCCATTACCCGGATGACGAAATAGATCTGCGGGAACTGTTCCTGACGCTTTGGCGGGGCAAATGGATAATTCTGGCCACTACAATCGCCTTTGCAGCCGCAGGTGTGTTCTATGCCTTAAGCCAGCCCAACATTTATCAGGCCAGTGTGCTCCTCGCTCCCACTCAGGAGGAAGGCGTCGCAAACGGGATTAGTGGTCAACTGGGTGGATTGGCAAGCTTGGCGGGTATTAACTTAGGCGGTGGAGGGACCAATAAGACAGTCATGGCAAAAGAAATCTTGAAGTCTCGCGCCTTTCTCACAGATTTTATTCATCGGCACGATCTGGTAATTCCTCTAATGGCAACAAAAGCCTGGGACATGAGAGAAAATCAGTGGGTGATTGACCGAGAACTCTACAGCCCGAGCAACAGTCAGTGGCGCACCAATGAAGACGGTGAGGTTTTGGAGCCTACTGATTGGGATATGGTAAACAAGTTTAAAGCCAGCCATCTTAGTATTTCTGAGAATAAAGAGAATGGCATGGTGACGTTGAGTGTCAAAAGCCAATCTCCCCCAGTTGCCAAGGCCTGGGCTGATATGTTGGTTAAAGACATTAACGAACACATGCGTCAGCAGGATGTAAGAGAATCAGAGGCTCGCATTGCCTATCTGGAAGAAAAGCTCAGTGAAACCAATATTGCGGGGATGCAGCAAGTGTTCTATCAGCTTATTGAAAGCGAAACCCGCACGGTAATGCTCGCCAATGCGCGGGATGAATACATATTCAAAACTGTGGACCCCGCAGTAATACCCCAGGAAAAGAGCGGCCCCAAACGCGCTTTGATCGCAATTGTTGCGGCCATGTTGGGTGGCATGCTGGGAATTTTTATGGTGTTCCTAATTGCGTTCATTCGAAACAGTAAAACGCCGGTCACATAAGAGATCTGTTCAAGTACCAGAGCACCAGTGATGCAGCGTCTAAGCCCTCACATTTCAATTCACTAACTGAAATCGTTAATCAAGATGCAAAAAGATCAGCTCACCATCGCCGTTATAGGTCTGGGCTACGTAGGCCTTCCTTTAGCTGTTGAATTTGGAAAAAAACGCAACGTAATTGGCTTTGATATTGACCAGAGCCGAATTAATGAACTTCAGGCCGGGCACGATTCCACTCTTGAGGTGGAAGACGAGCTTCTGTCTAAAGCAAATGGCCTTAGCTTTACCACGAACCTCGCAGATTTGGCGGCCGCGAATGTGTACATCGTTACGGTTCCGACTCCGATTACCGAGCACAAAACACCGGATCTTACGCCACTGGTCAAAGCCAGCGAAACAATTGGCAAGACACTTAAAAAGGGTGATGTCGTTGTTTACGAATCGACAGTATACCCAGGGGCTACAGAAGAGGATTGCGTGCCCGTTCTAGAGAAAGTGTCTGGCCTTAAATTCAACCAGGATTTTTATGTTGGTTACAGCCCTGAGCGAATCAACCCTGGGGACAAAGAGCATCGGGTTACCAACATAAAAAAAGTCACTTCGGGCTCTACACCTGAAATCGCCGAGCTGGTAGATGACCTTTACAACGAAATCATCACGGCCGGCACTCACAAAGCCAGCACCATTAAGGTGGCTGAAGCTGCCAAGGTTATCGAGAATACCCAGCGCGACCTGAATATTGCTCTTATCAATGAATTGGCGGTTATATTTAATCGAATGGATATTGATACTGAAGCCGTATTGGAAGCTGCTGGCACGAAATGGAACTTTCTTCCGTTTCGACCCGGGCTCGTTGGCGGCCATTGCATCGGGGTTGACCCGTACTACCTGACCCATAAAGCGCAGGCCATTGGTTACCACCCTGAAATAATTCTGGCAGGCCGACGCCTGAATGACAGTATGGGGGAGTATGTAGTATCCCAACTGGTAAAAGGCATGCTCAAAAAACGCATTCACGTTGAAGGCTCGCGGGTGCTTGTTATGGGGCTGACCTTCAAGGAAAATTGCCCTGATTTACGCAACACCCGTGTTATCGACATTGTGCGCGAACTAAAGGAATACAACACTCAGGTAGACGTGTATGACCCCTGGGTGTCGAAAGAAGAGGCTGAGCACGAATACGGAATCGCGCCAGTAAGCGAGCTTGAGCACGGTGTTTACGATGCGATTATTATTGCCGTTGGCCACCAGCAGTTCGCAGCAATGGGCATGGGGAGCATCCGCAAATTAGGTAAACAAGATGACCACCTTGTTTACGACTTGAAGTATCTGTTTCCTTCGAACCAGACCGATCTGCGTCTCTGACCATCCTTGGAAAATTTACACACATCGTTATTGGAGTAATTGAAGCGTGAGCAAAAAGTTTGCACTTATCGGCGCCGCCGGCTACATCGCCCCTCGACACATGAAAGCCATCAAGGAAACCGGAAATGATCTGGTGGCGGCATTGGACAAGAATGACTCGGTTGGCATTATCGACAGCTTCTTCCCGGACGCGGATTTTTTTACAGAGTTCGAGCGATTTGACCGGCATATCGACAAGCTGAGAAGAGCAAACGGCGGTCGCGCGGTGGACTATGTTGGCATCTGTTCGCCGAACTACCTCCACGACTCCCACATGCGTTTTGCGCTGCGCTCCGGTGCTGATGCCATTTGCGAAAAGCCGTTGGTTCTGAACCCCTGGAATATCGATGGTCTCCAGGAAATCGAGCGGGACACGGGGCAGAAGGTAAACACCATACTTCAATTGCGTCTGCACCCTTCCATTATCGCGTTGCGGGAAAAAGTGCAGAAGGAACAGAAAGCTACCAAACACGAAGTGGACCTCACTTATATCACCTCTCGTGGTCACTGGTATCTGCAGTCCTGGAAGGGCGACGAACACAAGTCCGGTGGCATTGCCACCAACATCGGTGTTCACTTCTACGATATGCTGCATTTTATCTTTGGCGAGCTGCAGGAGAACGTGGTCCATCACAGTGACGACACTATGGCTGCCGGCTATTTGGAATATGAGAAAGCCCGGGTTCGCTGGTTCCTGTCGGTGGACTACAAATATGTTCCTGAGAGCGCGAAGGCGGATGGCCAGCGCACCTACCGTTCGATAACAGTAGACGGCGAGGAAATCGAATTCTCTGGGGGCTTCACAGACCTCCACACCCGTAGCTACGAAGAAATTCTCAAAGGCAACGGGTTTGGTTTGGAAGAAAACCGCGTAGCGATCGAGACCGTTGCCACCATCAGAAATGCCACACTCGCAAGCCTGACCGGCGATTATCACCCCTTCCTCAAAAAAGTCTGATCGCCCACTCTCTTTTCCCCAGCGGAAGGGGGAGTGCTTCACCCGGCTTCACAATAAGAGGATAAGTTATGCCCGTAACCATCCACCCCAGCGCCATAGTTGACGAAGGCGCTCAAATTGGCGAAGGCTCTCGTGTATGGCACTTCGTTCACGTATGTGGTGGCGCCAGAGTTGGTCAAAATGTCTCCATGGGCCAGAATGTTTTCATTGGTAATAAGGTAACCATTGGCGACAACTGCAAAATCCAGAACAACGTTTCCGTGTACGACAATGTTCACCTTGAAGAGGGCGTATTCTGCGGCCCTAGCATGGTATTCACGAACGTCTACAACCCACGCTCCCTCATTGAGCGTAAGGACGAATATCGTGACACGCTGATTAAAAAAGGGGCTACCCTGGGGGCCAACTGCACCATAGTATGCGGTGTAACCGTTGGCGAATATGCGTTCGTTGGCGCTGGAGCAGTTATTAATAAGGATGTCCCGGCATACGCGTTGATGGTTGGTGTACCTGCCAAACAGATCGGTTGGATGAGCGAATTCGGCGAACAACTGGATCTGCCCGTGCAAGGGGAGGGGGAAACTACATGCCCTCACACCGGCAGCCGATACGTGCTTAAAGACAACCAATTGGTCAAATCCTGAGAGTGCTCTCAGATAGTTCAAGTAAAAAGGTACCTGCCAAATGCAATTCGTAGACCTGGCCGCGCAACAAGCCCGAATTAAAGACCAGATAGATCAGAACATCCAGAAAGTGCTTGCCCATGGTAAATATATCCTGGGCCCTGAGGTGGCTGAACTGGAGGAGAAGCTAGCCGCTCACTGCGGAGCCAAACACTGTATCTCGGTGGCAAATGGGACAGATGCGCTGCAAATTGCCCAGATGGCCCTTGGCGTGGGGCACGGCGATGAGGTGATCGTGCCGGGCTTCAGCTACATCGCTACAGCCGAGACCCCTGCTGTCTTGGGCGCCAAACCTGTATACGTGGACATTGACCCAAAAACGTACAACCTGAACCCAGAGAAACTGGAAGCAGCGATTACCCCGAGCACCAAAGCGATCATTCCGGTGTCGCTCTACGGCCAGTGTGCCGACTTTGACACCATTAATGCGATTGCTGAAAAGCACGGGATTCCCGTAATTGAGGACGGTGCGCAAAGCTTCGGCGCCAGCTACAAAGGCCGAAAATCGTGCAGCCTGACGACGATCGGCTGCACCAGCTTCTTCCCGAGTAAACCACTGGGTTGTTACGGAGATGGTGGTGCAATCTTTACAAACGACGATGAGTTGGCCACCATCCTTCGCCAAATTTCCCGCCATGGCCAGGACAGGCGTTATCACCATCTACGCGTCGGCGTAAATAGCCGGCTTGATACATTACAAGCGGCAATTTTATTGCCAAAACTGGAGTTACTGGAGGAAGAGATTCAGTTGCGGAGTCAGGTCGCTATCCGTTACACCCAGATGCTGAATGAGTCGGGCATAAATACTACGCCCATCCTGGAACAGCACAACGTATCTGCATGGGCGCAGTACACCATCCGGATTGATGATCGGGAAGCAGTCCAGGCGAAACTGAAGGAGGCCGGCATTCCTACTGCTGTGCACTATCCCATTCCGCTGAATAAACAGCCGGCAGTTGCAGATGAGGGTGCCAATTTGCCGGTGGGTGATGATATGGCCAAAAAGGTGATGAGTTTGCCCATGCATCCTTACATGGTAAGCGATGAATTGGAGAGCGTCGTAGGAGCTCTGAAGGCCTCATTAACCCTTTAAATGGATAGAGTGAAAGCTCTCCCCCTGCCAGCCTTGCAGGCCCACCCTGAGTCTCTGTTTTGAAAAGAAAAATAGCCAATTTTTTCGGCGCACAGTCTGATTTCACAAAGAATGTGATGAGGTTGGCGGGCTCAAGTACCGTGGCAATCGCTATAACGCTTGTCAGTTTGCCCATTATCACAAGAATCTACTCGCCCGAGGACTTCGGTCAGTTTCAGATTCTCCTTTCTACGATAGGCGTGCTTTCGGTAATTACCTCGTTTCGCTATGAAATGGCGATCGTTATGCCGAAAGGCAGAAATGAAGCCAGTGCAGTTTATACCCTTGCGCTGATTTTCCTCATACTGACGACGTTCCTCATTTCAATTGCCTTCTTTTTCTTAGGTGGAGCCTTTCTCCAGCTGTTGAATGCCGAGGTTCTTGAACCCTATCTGTTCCTGATGTGCGTTGCGATCTTCCTTGCTGGTTTGGTGCAGGTGCTTAGGTACGCCATTACCAGAGAAAAACGCTTTAAGGAACTGGGAAGTAATAAGGTAATTGAGACGGCATCCGCTCAGGGAATGAAAATCAGCCTCGGCCTCTTGTCACCAACATTTCTGTCGTTATTTGTGAGTCAGGTAGTTGGATATATTTTAAGCATTGTACTAGCTGTGAAGTACAAGCAAACAAACCTGAGTTTTTCAAGGCGGAAGCTTGGCTGGGCACTAAAGAAATATCACCGGTTCATTTTATACAGTACGCCAGCAGTGTTGTTGAACACGGTGGCGCTGCAGTTGCCAGTATTCATGATAGCCAGATATTTTGGTCCGGAATTGGTTGGCTACTATGTTCTTGCGATCAAGTTGATTGAAGTTCCGTTAAAAATTGTAGGCAATGCAATCAGTCAAGTTTACTTTAAGCAGGCAGCTGACATATTTCATTCGGGCCCTGAAAACCTATTGAGGTTGTACCGACGAACGGTTGCAAAGCTCGCGTTGGCCATGAGTCTCCCTACCATCCTCGTGTTCGTATTAGCCGAGCCGGTTGTTCCTTATATTTTGGGACAAAACTGGTCAGAAGTGGGGAGTATCATGATGTTTGTGGTGGTTTGGAAATTTTTTGAGTTCATTAATTACCCGGTGAGTTCAACCTTAACAGTCATTAATGAGCAGCATATTGACCTCGGCCTGAAAGCAGTTTTCTCACTGGGACTTCGTTTTTCTGCATTAGCACTGTTCAATGAGAGCCAACATGAGTTTTTGATCGCCTTGGTGGCTTCAGCAAGTTTTTATTACATTATCTTCAACCTTGTGGCCTACCAGAGAGTTAAGAGAAGGATATGACCACTACTATTGCGCTGGGGAATTGTCCCAGCTCCGGAAGCACGTTTCTTGCCGACCTGTTGGATAGCACTGCCTATTCAGCTGTGGGGCCGGAACTAAATTTATTCAGTATCGAAGCGTTGTACGAAGAAGAAAGTTTTCGGCAATTTTTCCTGGAAAGGAGTCGTTGCGCTTCAGTATACCTGCGCAGGAATGGCCTGGTTTTTAATGACCTATGTGCATTTGGTCTGAATGGCCAACGTCTCGAGCAGATGGTGGCTGGTTCTGAGGGCTTACGTGACTTCCTGTCAAAGTTTGCTAGAAGTTTCCTTGCGCTGAGAGGGAAGAGTCTCGATGGAGTCGTGTTTGAAAAGAGCCCTCAGAACATCCATTGCGTTAGGCAGTATCTCGAGAAAACAGATAATCCGTTCGTCCACATTGTGAGGGACCCTGTAGACGTATTCCTGTCTTTGAAAAAGAGGGGGTTCTTATCTGGTATCGCCCTCATTACCTGGCTGATTGACGAGGCCAAGATCTTCGAATTTGCCGATAATAATCGTGTCAAGATTGTTCGTTACGAGGATCTGACCGAGCGCCCATTTGAAATTGCGGCGGACATACTGCGATCTGTTGGTTCATTTAATGTTGATGTAGCAGAGGTCGAGGCAGGCTTTAAAAGCAACCCTTATCGAAAATATCACACTGTAAAGCTGGCTTCCTGGAATCAGAAAGAATTTGGGAAAACCGAAGCGCGTAAAAGAAGGGAACTTTCCGATGAAGAAAAACGTTCACTGGCAGCTCTGAAAAACCTGAAAGTTAGTAGAGCCTACGCTGAGATTTTTGACCTGCCAGAGGTATCCTTTGTTCAGCTTCTGTCGAAGCTAGGCTATGAGGAAAGCTTCGATTCTGCCATTGGCAGTATGGAAAGTGATTTTGAGCTCTCCAGAAGCGAACAATATAAACTTTCTCGTAAATTTACTGGCGACTTGAAGCACGGTGATGCGCGTTTGAAAGATTTAGGAACCTATATAAAGCCAGTGGAAAAAATTTAAATGTGCGGAATAGTCGGAATCGTCTCGACATCAGAGGTTTGTCCAGAAAATCTGAGAGCGATGAGCGATACGATGGTGCACCGGGGGCCGGATGGAGAGGGTATTTACATCTCTAACGGAGTTGGCCTGGCGCACAGAAGGTTGGCGATTGTAGACCTTTCTGAGGCCGGCAAACAGCCAATGCAATACCTCGATCGCTACGTGATTACATACAATGGAGAGATTTATAACCACCCTGAGCTCAGACTGGAATTGGAGGAGAAAGGATACGAATTTTGCTCTCAGACAGATACTGAAGTAATCATGGCCGCATACGATTATTGGGGCACTGGTTGTTTCAATAAATTTAATGGAATGTGGGCATTTTGCATCTATGACCGCGTTGAAGACCGATTTGTATTGAGCAGGGATCGCTTTGGTATAAAACCTCTGTATTTCTGGCGCGATGGTAAGAGCTTTGTTTTCGCAAGCGAGATAAAGGCTCTTCTAGCTTATGAGCATTTTGGGAAACCGAGGCCGAACCTCGAATACCTCAACTGCTATCTGCGTGAGGGTCCGAATGAGCAGTTGCCCGAAACGGCATTTGAGGGGGTCTATAAGTTTGGGGTTAGTTCGTTTGCTGTATGCAGCAGAGATGAGCTATTGGAAGGACGGATACCAGAAACGAGCTACTGGACGGTTCGCCCAAATCTTTCTTCAGAAGCCTTCGACCACCAAAAACTCGAGGAATTTTCAGAAAAGTATCGAGAGCTATTGAGAGATGCCGTCCGGTTGAGACTTCGTTCGGACGTCAAGGTTGGCTCGGCTCTATCTGGCGGGATAGACAGTAGCAGCATTGTAAGTCTCGTGAACGACCTTCACGCCGGAGAGGGGAGTGAGGGGCGCCAGGAAACCTTTTCCAGTGTTTATAAAGCCCCAGGAACCATTTCCTGCGACGAGAGCGAATACATTGATCAACTGGCGCAACACCTTAAAGTCCACTCCAATCAGATTGAACCAGACGAGAAAGACATCCCGGACGAACATGCGCAGATGATCTATCATCTTGAGACGCCACCCACGGGGACATTGATGTCCAGTTGGCATACATTCAAGCTCGTGGGCCGCTCTGACGTGACAGTTACTCTTGATGGACAGGGAGCGGATGAGCAGCTGGCTGGGTATGACGGCTACGTTACCAACTATGTTGCAAATCTTAGCCTCAGCGCTGCGATTCAGGAGTGCGGTTTCACAGGGCGAAGCCAACGAAGGAGGGCGCTGAAGGGACTAGTTATCAAAGTAGCCTCTATGATTTTGGGAAGAAAGCTGGCTCTTCGATTTCTTGAGAAAGTCTCAAAATCAATCAGCCTCCAGGCAATGCCTTTAAATCAGAAGCTGGCGCTAGATCTTAGAAATAATCTGATTACGCTTCTGCATTACGCAGACAAGACATCAATGGCTTACAGTGTTGAGTCTAGGATGCCCTTTATGGATTTCCGACTTGTGGAATTTCTCTTTGAAGTCCCAGCCGGCTATAAATTCCGCAAGGGATGGAGCAAGTATCTCTCGAGGGTCGCAATGCGAGATAAGCTCCCGAAGAACATCTTATGGCGTCGAGACAAGATGGGTTGGCCAATCCCTGAAGAGTACTGGTTCAATGGGGGGCTTAAAGATTGGCTCGATAGAAAAGTTTACGACTCTGCATTTTTGCGAAAGTACTTCGATACTCAAGTCAGATCTTATGAAAGTCTGAGCGTCAGACAAAAGCTCAACCTTCTGAACCTTGCCGTATGGAGCGATACATTCGAGATCGAATAATGACCCGCATCGTATTTATTATTACATCAAAAGGAAAGCCTGGAGGAGTAGAGCGTCGTTTTCTAAGAGTCGCCGAATTCCTCAATGACCAACCCGGTACAGAATGTGTCGTTCTAGCCTCCGCCTCTTTTTTCTCAGGTTTTAAGCTTGATCAGGTAAAAACGGTCGAGCTTGAGGCAACCGGTTTGGTGAGGCGGGCGGTCGAGATCACCGATTTCGTAAGGCAATACGGTATCAGTCATGTTCATATTGCTTCTAACCCTGGGCTATTATCGGCTTTTCTATGCGGTATAATAAGAGTGCTTGGAAAAAAAGTTTCTATCTCTTCTGTCAATTCAAGTAAAGTGAATCGTCAGCATTTTGAAATTAGGTCTAGAATTGCGCATCGAGTAGCCTATAAGTTTGCAAATAAGGTAGATTTTCTTTCGGATTCAATTTTAGAAAAACATCAAGAGTTATTTGGAGTCCCGAAATCGAAAGGCAGGGTTTCTGAGTGTTCGTTTCTCGCCAATAAATTGGAGACAGTAAATTCGGGTGAGCGCAATATTGATATTTGTTTTGTTGCCAGATTAGTTCCACTAAAGGGTATTGAATTGCTTCTCGATGCGTTGTCAGAAATCCAACCTACTCTCAACGTTCGTATTTGTGGAGATGGGCCAATGAAGTCCTATATCCATTCCAGGGTTGATGTCCTCAAGAGTCACAATATAACTGTCGGTTATTGCGAAAATCCTATCGATATCTTGTCAAAATCAAAAATTTTTGTATCTTTGCAAACATATAATAATTATCCCTCGCAGAGCGTTTTTGAGGCAATTAAAAGCGGTTGCCTAGTTATAGCAACAGATGTAGGAGAGACAAGAAAGATTCTAAATGATGAAAATAGTATTCTGATAAAAGACAGAGCTATGTTGATAAGTGCTATAAACACAGCACTGAAGAATGATGACTTCCGTGACTCACTGATCAGTGAGTCACGGAAAGTTTTCCGTAAACATAATATCAAAAATTTTTCAGATTATTTTGCAACTGAAATTCTCGAGGTGGAGCCTTCTAATTGAAAATTTTGGTAATTGCAGCAAACTTTCCAAGTGAATCGAGACCCCAAAACGGTATCTTTGTAAAGAATCTCCTGGTTGAGTTTGTCCGCTTGGGGCATGAAGTTATCGTAATATCGCCTCAGAAATTCATAGGTGACTCTATGCCCAAAAAAAAATCAGAGAATGGGTATGAAGTATACCGACCAAGGTTTATGTCGTTTGGTAACAAGAAATTCTTTGGGCTTAAAACAAGATGGTTTTCTCACTTGTCTTTCAAGTTAGCGATCTATTTTTTTTCATTAAGACAAAAATTCAGCTTCGATGCAATATATTCGCATTTCCTTTTTCCGTCTGGCGCAACTGCGGTTATGCTTTCGGAGCGTTCGGGTAAGCCGGCATTCTGCTCTTTGGGCGAGAGCACGTTTGAGGCATATGAGGAAATATACTCGCGAAAGTATATCAGAAAGACGCTGGACGGGTTTAACCAAGTCTTTCCCAACTCTCGCGATAAAACTGAATTTTTGGCTCAGACATACGGGGGGGATGTGAAACACCGATACGTGCCCAATGGGGTAGATACGAAAGTTTTTTTTCCGGCATCGAAAGCAGAGGCTCGGAAAAGGTTGGGACTGAGCCCGACAGCTCAAATCGTACTTTTTGTTGGTGGTTTCATCGATAGGAAGGGGCCTCTAAGGGTCTTGGCGGCCTGTGAGCGGTTGCAGAGAGTTCCGAATATGGTCTTTATTGGTGAAGGGCCGCAGCGACTCGAACATGCACAAATTGTGTTCTGTGGAAAAGCCGAGCAAAACGAGTTACGCCACTACCTTAATGCTGCAGACGTATTCGTAACTCCCTCTAGGAAGGAAGGCATGCCGAATGCGTTGCTGGAGGCTATGGCGTGCTCGTGTCGAATTGTTGCTTCCGATATTCCGGTGCACCGCGAGCTTTTAGGGGATTACTCGCGAGGAACTTTGTGTGACGGAGAGGATCCGGGTTCGCTATCAAGTGCTATCCAGAAAATGCTTTTATCCGGTGAAAGCCCTAACCCAAGTGAGTTCCAGTATTCTTTGGAGAACAGGGCCCAAACTATTCTCGGGAACATAGGCGCAGCGCTCTGACAGGGGGAGGGGCAGCCAGAAAAATCCTTCAATTTTAAGAAAAACGAAAATTGTGAATTTTAGAACTACTGACGTCATTGATGGGGCAACGAGTTCCGAATTAGAGGGGGATATAGTTCCGCGTGGATAAATTGATTGCGATACCATTCGGGATAGCAGGCCCAGATGAACGCATGGCGACGTTATTATTAATGCACAGTGCGACCGAATGTAAGCTGATCGATCTCAGTCTCATTGGCACATATTGTGGTTTGGCATTGATTAGATAGGGTGAATGAGAATTCTGAGAATCGAATATATTTTATAGGCTTTCGTGCTCCTCTGGATAAAATAGTGCTACCATCGTTAGGTTTTTCGTTTCTTTTAGGTTTTCACTTCAATTTATTATTTTTTCTTTAGAGAGTGGGAAGGTAGTTCGAAGGACGCGTGGTTAAGTCATCGGTTTTTTGATTTCTCAATAAGTTTTGGTTTTTAGGCTTTTATTAATTTGATGGTTTCTAATCCGAGGTAGAAATGGGTGTGACAAATTGATTTTTTTGTACTTCGGTTTGTTTTTTATTGTTGTTCTATTCGAGCTTCTTCGAAAGCGGGACTTTACCATAGATTTTCTTTCTATTTTTAACTTCTTTTTCTCTTTGTATTATATTTTTGTACCCATCGTTTTTCATATACACTCAACCTCTGAATGGGTATATATGTCGCGATATAGTGAGGCTGCTGATTCGTTATATTTGTATTTTTCTATTATGATATCTTTGGTGTTGGTGAATGTTTTTTATATAATTTTCAATGTAAGGTCGAAGTGGGAAGGGGTTCTTAGGGTAAATAATAAAAGATTTATTCGTTTCATTGTTTTCGGACTGTTTATGGGGTGTCTTTTAATATATTTGAAGTCGATCGGCTATGGCGGAATTGTCAAATTTGCGATGTCTGGATATTTGAGCAGGGCAGGCGAAATTGACGGCGGGGTCTTTGATTACGTTACGCCGTTCGTGAAGGTCATCGTTCCTTTCTTTTTTATTTTCGTTGCCTTTTTTGTTAGTTTTCCCTCGCTGAGAAATTTCGTAATACTGACAATAGCGGCGTCTTTTTACGGCGCTTGGGCAATGAGCACTGGTGGACGAGGTAATCTAATACTTACGTTACTTCCCGTTTTCTTTATATATGTTAATTCGAAAGGTATTAACGCAAGAGTTATTGCTCTTGCATGCACTTTAGCTGCAATTGGGCTGGCAGTTATTGCATATGGTAGATCTTTTTTCTACGCCCTCGCATTATCCAATGCCGGAGCCGGTGATTTTTTCTCTCTATTTATGAAGAATCAAGAAAGTTTCTCTGGCCAGGGCGCGGATCCTCTGGTAGCCATATTCAGACATTTCGACCATTCCCTTGTAAGCGCTTTTTTGATTTTGGAAGATCTCGATAAATATGGTGGGTTCAGATATATTTTTGATTACCCGCGAGTTGTTTTAGATGCATTGCCTGGTTTATCTGTTGTTGGAGGCGGCTTGGATGCAATTAATGCCTCCATTCCAGCCCAAATAAATAAAGAATTAATTGGTTTGAGCGATGGGTATGTTCCAGTTGGTTGGGTGGGTTTGATGCTCTTGAATGGTGGTGTCATTTTTCTTGCAATCGCCTCTTCTGTATCGGGGTTAGTTGGTGGAAAACTCAGCTCCTTAATTGTTTCGCTAGAAATTCCGGGAAAGTGCGGTATCTATATTTTCTTTGCATTCTTTTGGTTTTGGTTTTTCTTTCACACTGATCCACTAAATCTGATAATTCCAATGGTTTCATATTATATTTTTATTTTTTTCTTTCTTTATTTGATTAAATTTAGAAGATATCGAATAGTTGGGTAATTTTTGATCGTCTCTTGAGTTATCATAAAAGAGATAAATTTTCGAGATAAGCCTGATAGGTTTAAAAGAGCAATGCTGGATATAGACTGTATTCGCAGTATCTTGTTGTTGAATAGGTTTCTAAGCGTTCATAACTCCATAGGTTTTCTATGATTTCAGTGGTTCATTTGAGTTCTGCGCATCCGAGATCTGATATCCGAATTTTCGTGAAAGAATGCAAATCGCTGGTTAAGGGTGGTTATTCCGTATCGCTGGTAGTAGCTGATGGTAAAGGCGATGGGGAGAATGCTGGCGTGGCAATCTACGATGTCGGTGCATCTAGAGGCCGTTTCGATCGTATTCGCACTGCACCGAGCAGGGTGTTGGCTAAAGCAGTGGCGCTGGATGCTGATATCTATCACCTGCACGATCCAGAGCTGATTCCGGTTGGCCTAAAACTTAAAAAATACGGCAAAAAAGTAATCTTCGACTCCCATGAGGATGTTCCCAAGCAGCTTTTGGGCAAGCCCTACTTGAATAAACCAGCTAGATGGCTTTTATCCAAGACGTTCGCGGTTTATGAAAAGTACGCTTGCGCAGAGCTAGATGTAGTTATTGGAGCTACCCCACACATACGCACTAAGTTTGCGTCTATGGGTGTCCGCTCGGTGGATATTAACAACTATCCTTTGCTGGATGAGTTCTCCGTTGGAACCGTGGATCGGTCAAAAAAGAGGGAACAAGTCGCTTATGTTGGTGGGCTTGACCGCATTCGTGGAATTCACGAAATGGTTAAGTCTTTTGGCTTGGTTGAGACGGATGTCCGATTTTCGTTAGCGGGTAGTTTCGGCCAACCGGATTTCGAGGCACAAGTCCGGGCCGAACCTGGTTGGCAACGAGTGGACTACCGTGGTTGGTTAGATCGCCAGGGTGTTAAGACAGTACTGAATGAGTCCTTCGCGGGCCTAGTGACACTGCACCCTATTGTTAATTATCTTGATGCATTGCCAGTAAAAATGTTTGAGTATATGGCAGCCGGGTTGCCGGTAATCGCCTCGAATTTCGCCCTGTGGAAGCAGATCATTGAGGGAAACCAATGCGGCCTATGCGTCGACCCGCTCAACCCCAAGGCCATTGCTGAGGCCATCGACTACCTTGTTACGCACCCCGAAGAAGCGGAGAAAATGGGGCTCAATGGACAACGCGCGGTCCAGGAGCTGTACAACTGGGGTAATGAAGAGCGGAAACTTATTCAACTCTATGAATCTCTTACGGACTGAGGATCAAAGCAAAGAAATTTGACCATTATTGGTGCGCGCCCTCAGTTCATAAAGGCAAGCGTTGTCTCTCGTGCTATTCAAGAGGTGCGAGGATTGGAGGAAATCGTGCTCCACACCGGGCAGCATTTTGATGCCAATATGTCGGATGTTTTCTTTAATCAGTTGAATATACCGCGGCCCGATATTCAGCTTGATATCCATGGGGGCAATCATGGAGAAATGACGGGGAGAATGCTGATCGAAATTGAGCAGGCGTTACTCGAACACAAGCCGGACAGGGTGTTGGTTTACGGTGATACAAATTCAACCCTTGCAGGCGCATTGGCAGCGGCAAAGCTACATATACCGGTTGCCCACGTGGAGGCAGGCTTGCGAAGCTTCAACATGCGGATGCCTGAGGAGATCAACCGCATTCTCACTGACCAGATCAGCGACCTGCTTTTTTGCCCAACGGATACCGCAGTAAAAAATCTCGAAAATGAAGGCTTCGAAGTCAAATCCGCGAAAGTAGTGCAGTCTGGTGACGTCATGCAAGACGCTGCCCTGATGTTTGCCGAAAAGGCGATTGCGCCTACAAATGTTCTACCGGAAACGTTTATTTTGGCGACGCTTCATCGGGCTGAAAACACCGATTGCCCCCGGCGTCTTGCAAGCATTGTAAATGCGTTGAATAAGACTCACCGTGAAAAGGCTCCGGTGGTTTTGCCTTTACACCCTCGCACCAGAAACCTGATCGCTCAGCAGGGGCTGACGCTTGACATACACATCATTGATCCTGTCGGGTACTTTGAGATGGTTTGGTTACTTGATCATTGCCAATTAGTACTGACTGATAGTGGCAGTGTGCAGAAAGAAGCTTTTTTCTTTGGTAAGGCTTGCGTGACGATGCGCGACCAAACTGAATGGGTAGAGTTGGTTGATGTCGGGGCCAATGAGCTTGTCGGTGCAGATGAATCCAGGATTTTTGAAGCGGCTGAGCGAAATCTTGGACGACGAATCCAAGATTCAGATCAATTGTATGGTGGTGGTGAAGCCTCCAACAGAATTGTGAGGGAGTTGTTGCGGGCGGATGCATGAATAAGAAAAGAGTTTGGATAATAAATCAATATGCATCTCTTCCTTCTACAGGTATTGGAGGGAGACACCGAGACTTGTCACGAGAGCTTGTCAAGTTAGGCTATGAAGTGACGTTGGTTGCTTCACGTTGGACTCATCTGATCAGAGATGCGGTAGTTGCTGGTTGCGCGCCTGAGAGTGAGGTTTTTGAAGGCTTTCGATTTCTCCGTCTGCCTTCCTCTCAATATGAACACGCTCACGATAAACGTCGGATTTGGAATTGGTTTGTGTTTGCTTTTCAGGTCAGGCAGCTTGACAAAAGGCTTGGGCAAAAACCTGATATTATTGTTTATTCATCTCCTTCCCTTATCGGATATCTGGGCGCCTACCGGCTGGCAAGGCGTTGTGGTGCCAAACTGATTTTTGAAGTCCGTGATATCTGGCCACTGACATTTATGGAAGTCGGCGGGTACTCACGCCGGCATCCTTTCATCCGTTTTTTGCAGTGGATTGAAAACTTTGCCTACAGGACGGCCGACCACACGACCTCTAATCTTGAGGGGGCTGGGTCACACATGCGTGAACGAGGATTGCCCGCGAGCCGTTTCAGCTGGATACCTAACGGCTTTTCCTTAGAGGAGTTACGTCAGGTAGAAGCTCTGCCTGAAGAAGTAGCGTCTCGCATTCCCCAGCATGGATTCAGAATTGCCTACGCTGGAACAATGGGAACCGCGAATGCCCTTGAGTCCCTGGTTGCAGCTGCCAAGCTGCTATTGGATAAGGGGGCAAATATTCACTTTGTATTGGTTGGTAATGGAAGGAGTAAGTCTGATCTTGAGGCGCAGGCAAAGGCGGCTAGGCTTGGCAATATAGTCTTTCTGGATGCTGTCTCTAGAACCCAGGTTCAGTCGGTACTCCAAAGGTGTGATGCCTGCTTTATTGGATGGAAAGACTCTAGCCTTTACGACCATGGCATTGCTGCGAACAAGTTGTTTGACTATCTGTATTCCGGCAAACCGATTCTTCATGCGTTTTCTGGAAGATTTGACCCCGTAGCAAGTTATGGTGCTGGGATTACGGTACCCGCCGAGAATTCGGAGGCCATAGCTGGCGGTGCGTTACAGCTCAGCCATATGTCTGAAGAAGAACTGCAGGCAATGGGTGAAAGCGGGCGTCAAGCGGCGATCAATTGTCACGAATATGCTGTGCTAGCGAAGAAATATGATGACCTTTTCAATCAGTTGCTACGTGGTCGAGGTCACTAGTCGTATATGTCTAAACGTTTTTTCGATTTGATCGTGTCGCTTATCGCGTTGATCGTATTGCTGCCAGTGATTTTCCTTGTGGCAGTCCAAATCCGTCGGAAGCTCGGCTCCCCGATCTTCTTTCGCCAAACTCGGCCCGGCAAAAACGGTAAACCTTTTGAGATGATCAAGTTTCGGACCATGCTGGATGCGGTCGATAGCAAGCGCAATCCACTTCCGGACGACCAGAGGATGACTCCCTTTGGAAAGCTTTTGCGCTCAACCAGTCTGGATGAGTTGCCGGAACTTTGGAACGTGCTGAAAGGAGAAATGAGCTTGGTGGGACCCCGCCCATTGTTGATGGAATATCTACCCCTGTATTCTGAAGAGCAATATCGGCGCCATGACGTTCGTCCAGGTGTCACGGGGTGGGCTCAGGTGAATGGCCGAAATGCGATCTCGTGGGAGGACAAGTTCAGGCTGGATGTTTGGTATGTGGATAACCAATCATTCCTGCTGGATCTGAAGATTTTGTTTCTTACCATTAAAAAAGTGCTGGTTCGCGATGGCATTAGCGGTGAAGGAGAAGCGACTATGTCCAAGTTTACCGGGAATAAGAATTGATGCGTTTAGCCATTCTGGGCGCCAGCGGCCACGGTAAGGTAGTGGCTGATGCAGCCGAGTGCTCGGGTTGGCTAGAGGTTATTTTCTTTGATGATGCTTGGCCGGAACTCACGGTTAATGGTCCTTGGAATGTGCAAGGCGATACTACTGCATTAATCGATCGTCTTGATGAGTTTGATGGTGTGGTTGTTGGTATCGGTAGCAACGCTATCAGGGCCGCTAAACAGGCACAGCTTAGAAATGCTGGCGCAAATGTTGTGAGTGTTGTCCATCCTGCCGCGAGGATTAGTGCTCATTCTCCAGTAGGTGAGGGCTCTGTGGTTTTTGCAAACGCAGTTATAAACGCCTGCGCCATTGTTGGGGCTGGTGTGATATTGAACACCGGAGCAGTGGTTGAGCATGATTGTATGATTGGCGATTTTGCTCATATCAGCCCCAATGCCGTACTGGCCGGTGGTGTTACGCTCAACGAGCAAAGCTGGGTAGGTGCTTGTGCGTCTGTGCGGCAGTTGCTGGAGATCGGCGAGGCCGCAGTTGTCGGTATGGGAGCTGTTGTTACGAAGAATGTTCCGCCTCGTTCGGTAGTTGCCGGAAATCCCGCCAAGATTTTGAAATCCTGAAATTCGATGAAAATCGAGCATTCAATGCTTGACGGATTCTTCTCTACCAGGCCTACGAACGGCTGAGTTCTCGCCACTCCTCTTTCACCAAGGAATGAGGAGGCGCAATACAAAAGGGTAGGTATGGCAACTTACGACGTCTTCAACGGAGATGCCGATGGCATCTGCGCTCTTATTCAGCTCCGCTTGGCGGAGCCCATGGAAACAGAGCTAATCACTGGGGTAAAGCGGGATATTTCCTTGGTGCAGCAGGTACATGCTGGAAAGCGGGATCACGTTAATGTTCTTGATATCAGTCTCGATAAAAACCGTGAAGCGGTGGACAACTTGCTCGCCGCAGGTTGTTCCGTTTTTTATGTTGATCACCACTTTCCCGGCGATAAATTGCCTGATGCTCCTACCTTCACTTGCCTGATTGATACTCAAGCTACTACCTGCACGAGCCTGTTGGTCGATAGACACCTCCGCGGCCGTTTCCATCGCTGGGCCATTGTTGCTGCATTCGGCGACAATCTGAATGCGGTTGGCGAAGAGCTTGCCGCGAAGGCGGGTATGTCAGCCCGGCAGACTGAGTCGCTAAAAACTCTTGGTGTGTGTATGAACTACAACGGGTATGGGGCCACTTTTGAAGACCTGCACTTCCACCCAGGAGATCTGTACAGGGAGTTTGTGAGGTTTGCGGACCCGTTAGAACTGATTGGTTCGGCCCCCGTTGCCTGGAAAAGACTGAGCGAAGGCTATGAGGATGATATGGCCCGGGGGTTGGAAGCCCCTGTGCTTTCAGAATCTGGTAAATCGCTGGTGCTAAAGCTGCCAGATGAGGCCTGGGCCCGTCGGGTAAGTGGTGTGCTGGGCAATGAGCTTACCAATCGTAATCCGGACACAGCTTGTGGGATTGTTACGGAGAAGGCAGATAACACCTATCAGGTTAGTATTCGTGCGCCTTTGAACAATCGCATTGGTGCTGATGAAGTGGCTCGCCAGTTCCCCTCCGGTGGCGGGCGTAAGGCGGCAGCCGGTATCAATACACTTCCTGCCGGTCAGTTAGATGAATTCTTGGGCGTAATGTGCTCTTTCTGGGCTTGACGGCCTGCGTGTCGGATTACGAGGCGTTGCCTCTAGTGCGACCTTCTTTCAATTCGAGCGTTTCTTTGTTGGATAAGTCAACGGCCGAATCCAACAAGCCAGACTGGAAATACCAATGACCTTAACTCCCCCAAAAAAAACTCACCTCAAACAGCTCGAGGCAGAGTCCATTCATATTATTAGAGAAGTAGCCGCCGAGTTTGATAACCCGGTAATGCTGTACTCCATTGGCAAGGATTCAGCGGTAATGCTGCACCTCGCCATGAAAGCGTTTGCGCCCGGTAAACCGCCGTTCCCGCTGATGCATGTGGACACTACCTGGAAATTCCGGGAGATGATCAAGTTCCGGGACGAATTGACTGAGCGGCTGGGGCTGAAACTGATTGTGCACACCAATCAGGAAGGTGTGGCCCAGGGCATTGGCCCATTTACCCACGGCAGTGCCAAGCATACAGACGTGATGAAAACCCAGGCGCTGAAGCAGGCTTTGGACAAGTATGGCTTTGATGCAGCCTTCGGTGGTGCCCGTCGCGATGAGGAAAAATCCCGGGCCAAGGAACGGGTATATTCTTTCCGGGATAAGTTCCATCGCTGGGATCCGAAGAACCAGCGCCCAGAGCTGTGGAATCTATTCAACGGCAAGGTAAACAAGGGCGAAAGTATTCGTGTGTTCCCGCTTTCCAACTGGACGGAGCTGGATATCTGGCAGTACATCTATCTGGAGAACATCGACATTGTGCCGCTCTATTACGCAGCAGAACGCCCGGTAGTCGAGCGCGACGGCACTCTAATTATGGTGGATGATGATCGGATGCCACTGGAACCTGGCGAAAAGCCGGAAATGAAGATGGTGCGATTCCGTACGCTTGGGTGCTATCCGTTGACCGGGGCGGTTGAGTCCGAGGCGGCGACATTGCCAGAGATTATTCAGGAGATGTTGTTGACCAAGACGTCCGAACGGCAGGGGCGGGTGATCGACCATGATTCTGCTGCTTCCATGGAACAGAAAAAGCGCGAAGGGTATTTCTAAGGAGTTGTTATGTCTCACGCATCTGAATTGATTGAATCCGATATCCTCGCGTACCTGGATCAGCACGAGAACAAGGACCTGCTGCGCTTTTTAACTTGCGGTAGCGTTGATGATGGCAAGTCCACCCTGATTGGTCGCCTTTTGTTCGACTCCAAGTTGATCTTTGAAGACCACCTTGCGACCTTGCACAAAGACAGCGAGCGCCAGGGCAATGCCGGTGAAGCGCTGGACCTGGCCTTGCTGGTGGATGGCCTGGCTTCTGAACGGGAGCAGGGTATTACCATTGATGTAGCTTACCGGTATTTCTCTACAGACAAGCGCAAGTTCATCATTGCCGACTGCCCGGGCCATGAGCAGTACACCCGTAATATGGCTACCGGTGCCTCTACCTGTGATCTGGCGGTGGTGATGATCGATGCCCGTAAGGGAGTGCTCACACAGTCTCGCAGGCACAGCTTTATTGTCAGCCTGCTTGGCCTCAAGCATGTTGTGGTCGCGATCAACAAAATGGATCTGGTGGACTTCTCGGAGGAGGTGTTCAACAACATCCGCGAGGAATACCAGAAGCTGGCTGCTCAACTTGGTCTGGAGGATGTCTACTACGTGCCAATTTCGGCGTTGAATGGCGATAACGTAGTGAACCGCAGCGAGCAAACGCCCTGGTACCACGGCGAGACCTTGATGAACATTCTCGAGCAGGTGGAAGTTCTGGAAGATCAGAACGTAACCGACCTTCGCTTCCCGGTGCAGTATGTGAACCGTCCGAACCTGGATTTCCGGGGCTATTGCGGCACGCTGGCCAGTGGTGTAGTGCACAAGGGTGATGAGGTGGCAGTGCTGCCTTCTGGAAAGACTTCCAGGGTAAAAGGCATTCACAATTATGACGGGGAGATTGATCGGGCCTGGCCGGGGGATGCCATTACGTTGACCCTGGAAGATGAAGTGGATATTTCCCGTGGCGATCTCCTGGTGCATGCCAACAGCAGGCCTGCTTTGGGCAATCGCTTTGCCGCCCACATTGTCTGGATGAATGAGCAGGCGTTGAAACCCGGCCGTGAATACGGCATCAAAATCGGCACCCGCGTGACGAACTGCTACGTCAACGAGGTGCTTGAAGAGATTGATGTGAATACTCTGGAGCACTACCCGGAGGCGAAGAGCGGCCTTGAGCTGAATTCGATTGGACTTTGTGATGTGGAGCTGTCCGAGCCGGTGGTGGTTGAGGATTATCAGCGGCACCCGGGAACCGGTAGCTTTATCCTGATAGACAAGCTGACGAATGTGACTGTGGCAGCCGGTATGGTGGATAAGGCGATAGATGGCGCGGGCGCCGTGACTGAGCGGGAATATACCGAGGCTGAGCGCAATCTGAACCGATTTATCCGAGAGAATTATCCGGAGTGGGGGTGTAAACCGGTTTGAACAGTTGTCGGATTACGAGGCTTCGCCTCTAATCCGTATATGGTCTCCTCCCCGTTTGCAAGGTCTCAGCACTCAATGTCAGGGACAGGTTTGCGCCCGTATATCCGGCCTGTTTGATGAGGCGGCTTTGTCGCCTCTGGCCTTGATGGAAGATCCGCGCCTGCCGTCCTTATCGACCTAACGGCCTCTGGGGCCCTTGGATTAGTCAGGTTTTCGGCAGGCCGGTCTGACCTGTTATGCCATCGATTGCTGTGACCCTCGCAACCTGCGGGAAGGGTAACCGCTTTACTTTCCGACGTCGCGTCGGTGATTTAGCTCAGTCAATCCCTGACTTATTCATACCGCCAGCCGTTGCTCCGATGGCTGGTAGTGCTCGCCTCGGGCGATAATCACCCAGGCAATGCGAACCAACTTGTTGGCCAATGCGACGGTTGCCTTGTTGAACCCTCGCTCTGCCTTGAGTCGCTGGATCCATCGGCTGAGGCGGTCCATTTTCCCGTCCGCACGGGCAACCACCGCTCTCGCCCCGTGAACCAGTTGGGCGCGTACGTACGGGTCGCCTCGCTTGCTGATTCCCAGTAAGACGTCTTTGCCCCCGGTGCTGTTCTGACGGGGGATCAGGCCCAGCGCTGCGCCAGCGTCTCGGCCTCGCCGGAATTGGCGGCCATCACCCATCCAGCCCTTCAGCAGACTGGCGACGACTTCACCAACGCCCGGTATCGCTTGCAGGCGCCGACAGGTCTCATCCTGTCTCGATCTCTGCTTTACTTGTTGGTCGTACCAGGCCAGTTCCTGCTCTACTTCCAGAAAACGCTGATACTGGCGGTGCAACAACTGCCGGGCCCGCTCGCTCAACCCGTTGTCAGCGTCTTCCAGTGCCAGTGGCAGCTCCCGGCGCAGCGC